>Ga0316604_10002957_pt1 | contig 12401 bp, 8 predicted proteins | sample OWC_soil_day20_C_FD_207650 | JGI IMG/M metagenome (GOLD analysis project Ga0316604, IMG submission 207650) | Wetland soil microbial communities from Old Woman Creek delta, Ohio, United States - OWC_soil_day20_CT | ecosystem: Environmental > Terrestrial > Soil > Wetlands | place: USA: Ohio... | reverse complement strand
TATTAGTCAGTATATCAATAAATATTTCAAACATTATTATAAAAGCGAATATTAGAACAATATTCATATTGACAATCAGCTGTTAATTAGGATAAAGTATCATTAAAGACAAATAAAAACACTGTTTGATAATATCGAACAAAAACAGTCATGCTTCATCAAAAAAACTACAAATTTTTTAGCAGCTTGATGTAAGATTAAAGTTAGCTCGGTTCAACAAGTCAGAGGCTTAATTCGTTGGCTAATAGATCCTTTGATGAGGTTGGTGTGTAAAGGGATAAATAAATCCTAGGATAGTGTTGCTAAATTTTACCGAATATTCAAAAATTAATGGCGCGATATACGCGATTTATAATAAAGCAACGCAGTAGGGTAATATAAAACGAAATGTTGTGCTAGTGTGACCTTAGTATCTGTGAGTTTATACTCCATGGATGCGGTCTTACTTAATAGAAAAAGCTTGCGAGGGAGGTGACTATTCACTAAAAGGCGAGTAGATAGTTATGTAGTAGCCAGATAGTCGAAGTGGAAAAAGTTATTACAATTTTATGGAGGTGTAGTCGATTGGCAAATATAAGCTTTACTGAAGAACGAGAGAATCAGCTAATGAGTAAAATACGGTGGAAACTTGTGCCGTATGTTATGCTTTTGTACATTGTGGCTATGTTAGACCGGGTCAATATCGGTTTTGCTGCTTTGCAGATGAATAAGGATTTAGGGATTGGCGCTAGTACGTTTGGTATGCTGGCTGGTATCTTCTTTATAACATATTTCTTTTTTGAAGTTCCAAGTAACGTTATTATGCATAAAGTGGGTGCTAGGAAATGGATTGCCAGGATTCTTGTCAGTTGGGGACTAGTAACGGTTGTCCTGGCGTTTGCTCAAAATGTTACCCATGTTGCAATCCTGCGAGCATTGCTCGGAGCCGCTGAAGCAGGTTTTTATCCTTGTATTGTCCTATATTTTACATTTTGGTTTCCGACAAAACATTTTGCCAAAACTATGTCACTATTTATGTGTGGGATGGCGTTGGCGAATATCATCGTTGGTCCAATTTCATCCTGGATTATGGAAAACGTATTTTGGATGGGTTTGACTGGCTGGCGCTGGATGTTCATTTTGGAAGGAGTGCCTGCAATAATCCTGGGTGTTATCACACTGTTTGTCATGGTGGATAGACCTGATCAGGCAAAATTCCTGGACGCTGAAGAAAAACAATGGCTTATTGCGGAGCTTGAGCGTGAGCATGTAGCCAAGCAATTAAAGGTTAAAGTTGCGAATAAATGGGAAGTGTTTAAGAATGGCCGCGTGTGGCACCTAGCCTTCTGCTACCTCTGCTACGTTCTTGCACTTTACGGACTTGGAATGTGGATGCCGCAAATATTGAAAAATCTGGCAAAGGCGATGAGCTTGTCCAGTATTGGTCTAATTTCCACTATTCCATATATATGCGCTATTATTGCTATGGTTTACGTTGCCAAACGATCTGATGCCGCACAAGAGCGCCGTTATCATACGGCATTGCCTATCGGAATTGCCTTTTTCAGCTTGATTGGTTTAACAATGACCACTAATCTGATGGTATCTATGTTATTACTGTGCGTAAGCCAGGCCGCCATCTACTCATTTGTTGGCACATACTGGACACTGCCGAACATGTACCTGTCAGAAGCTACCGCTGCTGTCGGCATTGCGATTATTAACTCGTTCGGTAATTTAGGTGGGTTCTTTGGGCCTTATATGGTCGGATTCTTGAAAGAAGCGACAGGTTCGACCAACGCTGGTATGTATTTCTTAGCTTCATTCGCGATTTTGGGTACTATTTCCGTGTTGGCAATCCCGAAAAAGGAAGCTGCCGCCGAATCGTTAAAAACAGATGTGAACGCATAAATTATAAAGTAATAATAAGCAGAGACGTACACACGTCTCTGCTTATTATTTATAATGATATCCTGGTCGGTATAATAAATTTCCCTAAGTAGACACTAAAAAGGGTTGCCTCGTGTTAGTAGAGGCAGTAAATAATTAAAAAATCATAGAATACCTTCGGCTTTCGTTTTATGTAAAAAAACTGGGATTAAAAAGCAAGAGGAGGTACGATGATAAAGGGGAAAGCAACAATAGAAATAGGCTGGAACTTAGACAACAGCTATGCCCGGCTGCCAAAATCATTTTTTAGCAGCCTCAAACCAACCCCCGTACGTTCACCGAAGTTGATAATTCTTAATAACCCCTTGGCAACATTCCTGGGGTTGAATATCCAGGCGTTGCAAAGCGACGAGGGCGTAGAGATGCTTGCCGGTAATCGGATTCCTAAAGGCGCTTTGCCGCTTGCTCAAGCTTATGCGGGGCATCAATTTGGGCAGTTTACGATGTTAGGGGACGGTCGGGCTCTGTTACTTGGCGAACAGATAACGCCCCTAGGTGAACGATTTGATATTCAACTCAAAGGTTCAGGTAAAACGCTATATTCCCGGCGGGGTGATGGCCGAGCGGCACTTGGACCAATGCTGCGTGAATACATCATTAGCGAAGCAATGCATGCGCTTGGTATTGCTACCACCCGCAGCCTAGCGGTGGTAATAACCGGTGAGTCAGTAATCCGCGAAAGTGACCAGCCTGGTGCAATTCTGACCCGCGTGGCTGCCAGTCATCTGCGTGTCGGCACTTTTCAATACGTTTCGGAATGGGGCACCATTGAAGATCTCAGGGTCTTGGCTGACTATACACTAAAGCGCCACTTTCCACACGTTGAAGCTGATGAGAGTCGATATCTTTCGCTGCTTCAGGAAGTGATCAAACGTCAGGCCTTACTGATTGCCAAATGGCAACTGGTTGGCTTTATTCATGGGGTGATGAACACCGACAACATGACTCTTAGTGGAGAAACCATTGATTATGGTCCTTGCGCCTTTATGGACGTCTATGACCCGACAACAGTATTTAGTTCCATCGACATTCAAGGCCGCTATTCTTATGGCAATCAACCACATATTGCAGAGTGGAATCTCGCGCGATTTGCTGAAACCCTATTGCCGCTGCTGCATGTGGATCAGGTACAGGCTGTCAAACTGGCCCAGGATGCGATTTCAGAATTTACTGAGTTGTATCACTATAATTGGCTAGCGGGAATGAGGTTCAAAATGGGTATATCTAACGAAGAGGCACAGGATGAATCCCTTATTGAAGGCCTCCTTAGTATGATGCAGAAGTATCGTGCGGACTATACCAATACTTTCCGCGCATTAACTTTTGATATGCCAGAGGATACGGTCTTGTTTAACACCACAGAATTTGATCAGTGGTATGAATTGTGGAAGGCGAGACTAGCCAGGCAGCAGGGATCGCAAGTTGCCTCACAGCAGTTGATGCAAAGCTGCAATCCTGCAATAATTCCTCGCAACCACCGGATAGAAGCCGTACTAGAAGCGGCAGTGAAACAAGGAGACTACAGCATGATGGACCGGTTCCTTGAAGTTCTTTCAAGCCCTTACGCGCATTCCCACGAACAAGCTGATTACTCCACACTGCCTGAGCCATCAGCCCGTCCTTACCGAACCTTTTGTGGTACCTGAAAAATAGAGATAGACAATGAGTCGGTTCAATCTCTTTCATTGAATGGATATTCTAATCGTCGGTAATCCTAAGAGTAGGAGGGATTACTATGACAGAGAAATATAATTCGATGGAAGAGCTAGATGCGTCGCTGCCGGATAAGCATGCAGTTGCTGCTGAGCTTGGAATACCACTAGATCAAGGACATAACGAGGATTTGACTACCCGGGAAGTTGGGAAAATTGGAGGTAAAATTGGTGGCGCAAAAGTGAAAAAGTTGATTGAGATGGCTGAGGATCAGATGGTTGAAACAAAAACTAACAAATAAGCCAAAAGGGTTGCCATTTTGCGCCGGTGAACAGGATTCTTCCCTGTCGTTGGAAAGATATTGAACACTATTGAGTATCAAGGTAGAAAAAAGCCGTTGGGGTGGTATTATCACCTTAAACGGTTTTTTGGTATAGTTGAGAAGATTTTCATTAACAAATTTTTTATGCTATAATTAATTTGCTAATGACATATAACCAAATGAGGTGTTGCTCTAATGAAAAAGGTTTTGATGGTCTTTTTAACGGTACTGGTTGTGATCAGCTCAACTATCAGTCCAGCTGCTGCTGCCGATGGTAATGCGACTGCAGCTGTCGCTCTATTTATTGACACGTCCGGTCACTATATTCCGGGGGTTGATATCCTAAATAAGGCATTAAATGAGGTAATTCGTTTTAAGATAAACGTCTTGCTTTTAGGCAGCGAGGTACAGTCTGGGAATGAGGTGCTACGGGATCTTAGCCGCTGTAACATCAACAGTGCTGGTGATGCTACCCCAGAGGGACTGGCTAAATATGGAAAGGACCGGCATGTGAATTATATTGTTTTGGCATCTGTCCGTCCACTGGATGTGGCTCTTGATTTAAAGGCGTACTCTACAGCTGATAATGCTTATGTTGTGGATAAATCAGTTACCCGGCCAGATGGGACGGAAGCGGCACCGGTGCTGGATACGCTGTCCGACATGGTTGGTAATGAAGTATCTCAGGTTCTTCAGACCATCCATGGTTCCTAAGGTATTTAAAATCCTACTTGACTAAAAAAGGACGGTTAATCATTTTCTGATCAACCGTCCTTTTCATATTACCTTTCGCCTACTGCAACCAAAGTCTTTAACAATAGTATTAAAGATAAAATGCATAAAATCAATTTTAATGAGAAAATTTGGTTATGTCAAGCAGGTGCTTGGTGAATAAACGCGAATTTTGTAATGCATATCGTCAGGTAAGCATTAGTTACGATACAATGGGAATACCCATTACAGCCGACGACCTAAAAATAAAGTTCACATGAATGCGAGGTAATATTATGAGTAGAGAAAAAATGTTAAATAGAGAACTAATTGTTCCGACTATTAAAAAAGTTTGTTCTGAAAGTTATAAAAACTTTACTGTTTCAGATCTGATTCATAAAGGTGGACATCGGCACAGAGTAGAAATTGAAGCAGATGGTTCATGTTTTTTTGTGGATTTCCATTTCAAGGAAAATGGAAGTACCTCAATTGATATATCTAGTGGGCACCACATGGATAAAAAACAGCAAATTAAGGTTGCTATATTAGGTGATCCCACCTGTTTGCTAGTAGAGCGATCAAAACAATAAAATGATAGTAAGGTTGGTGAATTATGTCAAATATGGATTGGCAGGCGGATTTAGATCAACTTGCTAAGGAGCTGCCCTTGCTACATAGAAATCTATTTTTCAATCAAGCAAGAGAACAATTTAGTGCCAACATAAACACACTTAAAGAATGCGTTAACAATATGGACCGCTACAGAATTGTCATGGAAATCGCAAAAATTGTCGCAGCTGTTGGGGATGCGCACACTATGGTTGCATTGCCACAACATAATCGTCTGCCTTTTACATGTTATTGGTTTCAAGAGGGAATTTTTATTACATCTACTCTGCCGAAATTCAGGGACTTACTCCATCATAAAGTAGTCAAAATTGAAGGGTTGTCAATTAATAAGGTTATTGAACGCTTATCTGGAATCATAGCCCATGAGAACCAGAGCCTTTTAATGTCTCAGCTTCCGGAGTATCTCATTTGTGCCGACGTTCTTCTCGGCCTTAATATAGCAGACAATGTCAAAAGTGTAAAAATAACACTAGAAAATTGCAATAACGAACAACTGGAAGTTATCTTACCGACAATCAAATACAGTGATTGGCAGTTGGATATATTATATGAAAAGGAAAGAATGTCTGAGGTACCTTTTTATAGAAAAAACAAGGATAAGTATTTTTGGAGTGAATTCGATCAGGTAAAAAAGCTGCTATATATTAACTATAATAATTGTAAAAATATGACAAGCTATACTGTCGAAGAATTTTCACACCAACTTATACAGGATATCAAAAGCAATAAAGATATAGAAAAATTGGTCATCGATTTGAGAAATAATGGCGGCGGTAATTCAGAACTTTTCAAGGATTTTTTGAAATGGCTGAGTACTTTTGAACGGCTGAATTGTCAAGGCAGGCTCTTTGTAATTGTAGGTAGAGATACTTTTTCTTCCGCTTTGTTAAATACGTACTATTTAAAATTTAATACAAATGCTCTTTTTTTGGGTGAGCCAACAGGTGGTAAACCAAATTGCTACGGAGAAGTAAAATATCTATTGCTTAACAGCTCTGGTCTTTATATAAGATATTCTACAAAGTATTATGAACTTATCGATGATAATTCTCTTCTTTCGTTCATGCCTGATGTGTCATTTGAAGTGACGTTTGCAGACTATCTCAAAAATTTAGACCCATGTATCGATTGGATATATCAAGAAATCGATTAAGATTAAAAGGTACAATAGGAGATGTTACTTGTTCTATTTCTATCCAGATGGAAAGTATAACTTTCCCTGGATTGAACGACTAAGGCTTCTGCCAGCGTCCTAAGGGACTTGGCACAAGTCAAGTCTTTTCTTATGTTGACAATAATCAAAACAGCTGGTATAGTATTGATTCTAAGGACGCGGGAGTGGCGGAACTGGCAGACGCACTAGACTTAGGATCTAGCGCCGTGAGGCGTGCAGGTTCAATTCCTGTCTCCCGCACCAACAAAATTGCCGGAGTGACGTAATTGGCAGACGTAGCAGACTCAAAATCTGCCGGGGGCAACCCTGTGTCGGTTCGAGTCCGACCTCCGGCACCAATATCTAGGGGTATAGCTCAATTGGTAGAGTAGCGGTCTCCAAAACCGTTGGTTGAGGGTTCAAGTCCTTCTGCCCCTGCCATAACGTATTCGGGGCGTGGCTCAGTTTGGTAGAGTACCTGGCTTGGGACCAGGGGGTCGCAGGTTCGAATCCTGCCGCTCCGACCAGATACCATTACAGATCAGAAAAGCTGATCTTTTTTTTATTATTGACACAAGGAATTTTTGTGTTATAATTACGTTTAATAGTAAAAGATAAATGCAATGATTGAGAAAAGTAGGTTTTTTATGCTTTGCAGAGAGTCGGTGGATGGTGCGAACCGGTAAGCAGATTAACTGAAATACACTCATGAGCAGCAGGTTGAAAAGAAATGAGTAGACTGCGCCGGTGTGCCACCGTTAACAAGGCTAGGGTATCAGACTTTGGTTCTCGTACCTAAAATGAGCGGCTTGCTATAATAAGCAAGCAGGGTGGTACCACGGATTATTAATCCCGTCCCTGTAGGAATACAGTGACGGGATTTTTTATGTTTATTAATTGAATTATAGGAGGAAGAAACAAGTGTTAATAACGGAAATACTTTCCCGAAATGCGATGTTGTATGGCGATGAAATCAGTCTGATTGAAATAAATCCGGAGCTACAGGAAAAACATGCAGTTTCCTGGCGTGAATACGAACTGATTGAAACAAATCCAGCGGCTAGTTTTCGACGAGAGATAACCTGGGGTGAGTTTGATAATAAAGCAAATAGGTTTGCTAATCTTCTGCTGGACAGCGGTATAAAAAAGGGAGACAAAGTTGCGATACTGCTGATGAATTGCATTGAGTGGTTGCCAATTTACTTTGGTATTCTTAAAACCGGTGCTGTAGCAGTGCCTTTAAACTTTCGCTACGCTGCTGAGGAAATAAAATATTGTTTGGAGTTAGCGGACGCTGACGCGCTGGTCTTTGGACCAGAATTTATCGATCGTATGGGAACAATTTGTGACACCATGGCTAATGTTAAAGTGTATTTCTTTGTAGGGGAAAATTGTCCTTCCTTTGCTGAAAACTATGACCAGCGTGAAGTAGCGTGTTCTAACATGGCACCACTAATCAAGATTACAGAGGAAGATGATGCAGCACTATATTTTTCTTCTGGAACCACAGGCTTTCCCAAAGCAATTCTGCATAATCATCATAGTCTAGCATCGGCCTGCTATACAGAACAAAACCATCACAGGCAGACGAGGGATGATAATTTTCTGTGCATTCCGCCACTATATCATACTGGTGCCAAGATGCATTGGTTCGGCAGTTTCCTAGCAGGAAGTAAAGCTGTGCTACTACGCGGAGTTAAACCAAGATGGATACTAAACGCAGTTTCAGAAGAAAAGGTCACAATAGTCTGGCTGCTTGTCCCCTGGGCCCAGGACATTCTTGACGCTATCGAAAGCGGAGAAGTGAATTTAAAGGATTATAAGCTTGCGCAGTGGCGTCTGATGCATATTGGCGCTCAGCCAGTCCCACCCAGCCTGATTCACCGCTGGAAAAAATATTTTCCCGACCACCTCTATGATACTAATTACGGTTTGAGTGAATCAATCGGCCCGGGCTGTGTCCATCTTGGTATGGAAAACATTCAAAAAGTCGGAGCAATTGGGAAACCAGGGTATAAATGGGAAGCAATGATTACCGATGATGCTGGCAGCGCTGTTCCGCAGGGCTATGTAGGCGAACTTGTAGTAAAAGGGCCGGGTGTGATGAAATGTTACTATAATGACCCGGAAGCGACTGCGGCTGTATTGAAAGATGGCTGGCTTTTGACCGGCGATATGGCCCGAATGGATGAAGATGGTTTTATTTATTTAGTGGACCGCAAAAAAGATGTTATAATTTGCGGTGGCGAAAATCTGTACCCAGTACAGATTGAGGATTTTTTTCATAGACATGATGCAATTAAGGATGTAGCAGTGATTGGCCTGCCAGATCAACGGCTTGGCGAAATTGCAGCAGCTATCATAGAACTAAAGCCAGAATGCAGCTGCACTGATAAAGAAATATTAGAATTCTGTTCTTCCTTGCCGCGATATAAACGACCGCGTAAGATTATATTTGACATGGTTCCGCGCAATCCTACTGGCAAAATTGAAAAGCCGAGACTGCGGGAAAAATATAACGCAGACAGCTTAGTAGCTGTTCAAACCCAGAATTGATAACATGAAAATTGGGTATTAACGAGCCCGCGGATTAATTTAATATATGCGCTTTATATTCGCCTAGACGTTGTTTAGGCGAATTTTTGTCATAGGCAACAGAATATAAGATTATATTAAAAATGCAAAGGAGGAATTAAGAAAAATAGCGAATTAATTTAAATATATTGACGCTGTAAGTGCATGCTTTACATTGTTCATAATAACCAAAAGGGGAATATGTCATGAAAATAATACGCTCGGTCTGCCCTTATGATTGTCCAGACACATGCGGTTTGCTTGTCCACGTAGATGCTGGACGGGTTGTCAAGGTTGAGGGTGACCCGGAACATCCATTTACAAGAGGAACGCTTTGTCCGAAGATGGCGCATTATGAACGAACAGTCCATTCAGAGCGCAGAATCGTAACGCCATTGCGGCGGATTGGCAGTAAGGGGAGTGGCAAATTTGCGCCAATTTCCTGGGAAGAAGCCATTGAAAAAGTCACATCAAACTGGAAGAATAATATTGCCCAGTACGGAGCCGAAGCCATACTGCCTTACTCGTATGCTGGAACCATGGGGCTTATTCAGCGGAATGTTGGACATCCTTTCTTCTATAGTCTAGGCGCTTCACGATTGGATCGTACGATTTGCTCTCCGGCTAAGGGATACGGCTGGAATGCTGTTATGGGCCAGACAATGGCGCCCCATACCAATGAAATTCATCAAAGTGACCTAATTATTCTCTGGGGTATTCACGCGTTGGCAACAGATATTCATATTTTGCATGATATAAAGATTGCCAAGGAACAAGGAGCCAAGGTGTGGCTAATCGACACATATGAGACACCTACAGCAAAAATTGCTGACCGAATGATTATTGTTCGTCCGGGTACTGATGGCGCTTTGGCACTTGGGATGATGCATGTAATAGCACGGGAGAATTTGGCCGATAAGGATTTTATAGGTCAATACGTACAAGGGTATGAGGAAATGCGAACAAACATTCTCGCTAACTATTCGCCTGAGACAGTTAGTGAGATAACCGGAATTGCTGTTGGCACAATTGAAGAGATAGCCAGGCAGTACGCGAATGCACGAGCTCCTTTTATTCGGATGGGCAGCGGTTTATCCCGTTATGGCAATGGAGCAATGACTGTTCGGGCCATCACTTGTTTGCCTGGATTTGTTGGTGCCTGGGGGAAACCTGGTGGTGGACTGTTGACTGGTACATCTACAGGAGCAGCATTTGATTCTAATTTGGTAACTCGTGAGGATTTTCAAGAACAGCCAACACGAATTATCAATATGAATAAACTTGGTCAGGCCTTAAATGAAGTGAGTGATCCCCCGATTAAGAGTCTTTATGTGTACATTTCTAATCCCGCAGCCATAGCGCCTGATCAAAACCGGGTATTACAAGGCTTGGCACGAGAAGATTTATTTACTGTTGTTCACGAACGTTTTATAACTGATACGGCCAAATATGCTGATATCATTTTACCAGCAACTACCTCACTCGAACACAGCGATATTTACCGTTCTTACGGAAACTATATAATGCAGCGCGCCTATCCGGCCATTTCGCCAGTGGGGCAGGCAAAATCTAACTGGGAGGTATTTGCCTTGCTGGCAGACGCAATGGGTATTAATAAACCGTTCTTTAACCAGTCACCAGATGATTTAATTGATGCTATTTTGGCTAAGCCATCTCCCTGGCTGGTGAGCATTCAGATAGATGTATTGCGGGAAGGACGAGCACTGGAATTGTCACTGCCTGAAGGTTATAAGACTCAGTTCAAGACTCCTTCAGGAAAAATAGAAATTCTCAACCCCCAAGAAGATGACATTTTGCCTAAATATACAAAGCCGCACGGAGATAATGCCGAATTCTGGCTGATTAATTCGCCAGACATGCGGTTATTAAACTCATCTTTTAATGAAAGGGCAGATTTGACTGGGAGTAACAAGATGCTTTTGCAAATGAACCCGGGTGATGCCGAAAAAAAAGGCTTAAAAGATGGTCAACTTGCAATTGTCAGTAATGAACGCGGCGAGGTAACTTTTACACTGCAAATTTCAGCTAAAATTCCAGCAGGGATTGTTGTTACCGAAGGCGTATGGTGGATTGAACATGCTCCAGGAAATCGTTCAGTTAATACGCTGACTTCGCAGCGTCTAACAGATAAGGCAGACGGGAGCACATTTTACGATGTTAAGGTAAACGTGAGAGCTGTAGTTCATTCATAACTATAATTTAATTGATAAGAAAAACCGCTAACGCAGTCCTTTGGATTTGAGCACATCAGATATCCAGTCAATCGAATACAAGGAGAGAGGTTTTACTTTTGGCATTGCCCCAAAAGTAACAAAAGGTCTAGGCCCCAAGCCTCCAAAAGCTGAAAAGCCGGACGATATTCCTAAAATCCGTAAACTCGCTACGCTCAGACAGTACGGATTTCTTAACGGAATACCGCCCGGCTTTTCTCCTGCGGAACGCTTTTTCCGGCAAAGGCCGACGGGTTACGGGAGTTACGAGGGTTACTGGACGCAAACAGTACAGTAACCTGTTCCGGGTTTCGTATTTGACACACCTTGTTTTATAAGACCTCCACGACTCTCAAAAACTTATACTTTCTTATCTTATAAGAAAAACCGCTAACGCAGTCCTTTGGATTTGAGCACATCAGATATCCAGTCAATCGAATACAAGGAGAGAGGTTTTACTTTTGGCATTGCCCCAAAAGTAACAAAAGGTCTAGGCCCCAGCCTCCAAAAGCTGAAAAGCCGGACGATATTCCTAAAATCCGTAAACTTGCTACGCTCAGACAGTACGGATTTCTTAACGGAATACCGCCCGGCTTTTCTCCTGCGGAACGCTTTTTCCGGCAAAGGCCGAGGGGTTACGGAGTTACGATGGTAGCCAGACGTAAACAGTACGGCCACCTGATAACCCTTGTTCTATAAGGCATCCACGACTCCCCGAACTTATACTTTCTTATTCAATGAAAAAGGAAAACGTCCTTTTTTTACAAAGAACGTTTTCCCATTTCGAACATATAAGGAACGTAGCAGAATTATTCTTTCATTACGGGTACTGTGTTAGCCGCGTGGGGCATCACAGTAATAGAGTAATCTTTGCGCCCCAGCTTCTGTTCGGCAATAGCTATAGCCTCCTCTAACGAGGCGGCAGGTATCATCCCGGCCTTGGTGATAAAATCCTTGTTTTGTGGCAGGGTAACGATGATGAGAGATACTTGTTTGGCAATTAGGCCACATTTGAGGGCGATAAATCCTGGGACGGTGAACCCTTTGCGTAGTGCGAGCTCACGTTCATACAACGATTCAAAATCGAACCAGCCACTGAAATCTGGTGGTTCTTTGATGTCGCGGCACTCTAGCAGTAAGATGATAACGCCGCCGTCTTTTGTGGCCATAAAGGCGTTATCTATGGTTTTCGATCCCT
>Ga0316604_10002955_pt1 | contig 12408 bp, 10 predicted proteins | sample OWC_soil_day20_C_FD_207650 | JGI IMG/M metagenome (GOLD analysis project Ga0316604, IMG submission 207650) | Wetland soil microbial communities from Old Woman Creek delta, Ohio, United States - OWC_soil_day20_CT | ecosystem: Environmental > Terrestrial > Soil > Wetlands | place: USA: Ohio... | reverse complement strand
CGCCTGGGCTGCCAGGCGATTGTCGGCAAGACGCCGCTGGTCGTCGAAATTCCGAAATACAGTCTCAACATGGCCAAGGAGGGGCACCGCAAATGAAATGGACCGACATCAACGATATCGCCATTGAGCTGAGCGAGGCGCACCCGGACAAGGATCCGCTTAAACTGAATTTTGTCGATCTGCGCGACTGGGTGATGGCATTGCCGGGTTTCAACGACGACCCGAAGCACTGCGGCGAGAAAATCCTCGAAGCCATCCAGCAAGCCTGGATTGACGAGGTTTCGTGAAAACCCGCGATTTTCCGGGGCGCGGTAGCCAGCTCAACGTCCTGGGCGGGCCGCTGCTGACCTGCAGCGACCGGCCGCTGACTGGATTTTTCCGCGATGGCTGCTGCAATACCTCGGAAGACGATTTCGGCAGCCATACGGTCTGCATCGTGCTGACGGCTGAGTTCCTCGAGTTTTCAAAAGCGCGCGGCAACGACCTGTCGACACCGCGCCCGGAATTCGATTTTCCCGGTCTGCAGCCGGGGCAGCGCTGGTGCCTGTGCGCGGCGCGCTGGCTGGAAGCCTGCAAGGCCGGTAAGGCACCGCAGGTTTCGCTCAATTCGACCAATCAGGCAGCACTGGAAATCGTGCCGCTCGACCTGCTCAAGCAGCACGCGGTCGACCTGCATTAATTGCCGTTTTTCCGGCGCTGATTGACGCGCCGAAGCGGCGCCCCTGATACTGCCGGGGTTGCCTGCCGCTGGCCGGCCTTACCTCTTCCCTTCGAGCAATGACTTTGCTGCGCCGCTTCTTACCTGGCTGGCTGGCCGCTTACCCCAGGCAGAAACTGGGTGCCGATCTGGCGGCCGGTCTGATCGTCACCGTGCTGGTCATTCCGCAAAGCCTGGCCTACGCCTTGCTCGCCGGTCTGCCGCCACAGATGGGGTTGTACGTCAGCATCTTTCCGGTGATCGCCTATGCGCTGCTCGGCAGCAGCATGGTCCAGGCGGTCGGGCCGGTCGCGATCACGGCAATCATGACCTACGCCGTGCTCAGCCCGCTGGCCGCCCCCGGTTCGGCCGAATACATCCTGCTGGCGGCAGTCCTCTCGCTCTTTTCCGGCCTCATGCTGCTCGCCTGCGGTGTACTGCGCCTCGGCTTCCTTTCCCAATTGCTGAGCCGGCCGGTGATCAGCGGCTTCATTTCCGGCTCGGCCGTGCTGATCATCATCAGCCAGATGAAGTACCTGCTCGGTATCGCACCGCAGGGCCGCAGCAGCGCCGAACTGGTTGTTGATCTGCTCGGCAAACTGGCCGACAGTCATGGGCCGACCGTGCTGATCGGCCTGCTCGCGCTGGCCGCGCTGGCTTTCGCCCGCCACGGGCTGGGTGGCCTGCTCGGGCGGCTTGGTCTGGGGGCGCCCCGGGCTGCCTTCATCGGGCGCCTGATGCCGCTGGTTGTCGTGCTATTTGGCACGCTGGCCGTGGTCTGGCTGGATCTCGACCGGACGCGCGGCGTCGCCGTGGTCGGTTCGGTGGTGGCCGGTATTCCCGGTTTCGAGTTTTTCCTGCCGCGTTACGAGTCGATCAAGCTGCTGATCGTGCCGGCCTTCGTGATGACGCTGATCGGCATGGTGCAGGGCATCACGATGGCGCAGGCACTGGCCATCAAGCGGCGCGAGCGGGTCGATGCCAATGCCGAATTGGTCGGCCTGGGCGCGGCCAATGTGGTGGCTGCCTTCTACGGCGGCATGCCGGTCGGTGGCGGCCTGTCGCGTTCGGCGATCAATGTCGCGGCCGGGGCGCAGACGCCGCTGGCCAGCCTGGTCTCGGCGCTGGCGATGATCGGCGTGCTGGCCGGCGCGGCGCACTGGTTCGAACGCCTGCCGCTGGCCGTGCTGGCCGCCAGCATCATGATGGCCGCCTGGTCGATGATCGATGTCCAGGCGCTGCGCCAAGCCTGGGCCTACGACCGGGCCGATGCCATGGCCTTGCTTGGCACGGCGGGCGGCGTGCTGCTGCTCGGTCTGGAAACCGGTATCGGCCTGGGCATCGTGCTGTCGATGGCGACCTTGCTCTACCGGGTGAGTACGCCGCATATCGCGGTGGTCGGTCGGCTGCCGGGCAGCGAACATTTCCGCAATGTCGAACGCTACGCGGTCGAGACCATTCCCGGCGTACTCTTCGTCCGGATTGATGAACGCCTGTTCTTCGGCAATCTCGGCGCAGTCGAGATGCGGATCAACCAAGAACTCGAGCGGATCGGCGAAGCCCGCGATCTGGTACTGGTGATGAGCGCCGTCAACCTGATGGATACTACGGCGGTCGAGGTCTTTGCCGAACTCAATCAGGACCTTGCCGAGCGGGGCATCCGCCTGCACCTGGCCGAGGTCCGGGGGCCGGTTCAGGACCGGCTGCAGCGCTCGGCGTTGTGGTCATCCCTGAGCGGCCAGGTTTTCCTGTCGGCCAACGCGGCCTTCGAGCAGTTGCGCCAGCCGCCCGCCTAGTCGGTCAGTGCCGCCGGCAGCGGCTTGCCGTGCAGATGCTGGCTCATGCTGCCGACCGAGAGCAGGACCAGCATGGCGCCACCGTTTTGCGGCGTGGTCTTGACCACCGAGGCGAGGACCGAGGCGATGCCGACATAGATGTTGGACAGGTCTTCGATGTCGGCACTCGGCACTTCGAGAATCTCGCCCAGCCTATCGACCAGGATCCCGAAATTGCCCCCGTTTTCATCGCGCACGACCACGATCTGGCGGCCGCTCTCGGCGCCGGCCGGTTCGCTGAGGCCGAGTGCGGCATGCAGGTTGTAGATGGGGAGCGATTCGTTGCGATAGATCAGGGCGCCGTAAACCTCCTTCGGCGCATTCGCCAGGCGGGCGGCACCGTTGGCTTCGATCGCTTCGACGACATCGCCGACCGGCAGGCCGAGCCAGTGGCCGGCGAGATGGAAGGTGGCGATTTCCCGGCTGGAAATCCCGGCGGGGATGACTGAGCGCCGGCTGGCGACTTCGCCGCCGGCATTACCCAGGCCGGCTTCCGGCCGGTATTCGCCCAGCGGCACGAAAACAACGGCAGTCACTTCGTTGCGGTAGTCGTCCTCGATGCCTTTGTATTCGCGGTAGCCCGATGAGCGACGGGCGCCGGCAGCCATCACCTGGCCGTTCAGGTTGATCAGTCGGGAGCAGCCTGCAGCCGGCGGATTCAGGAGTTCGTCGGGGAGCGCCAGGCTACTGCCGATCCGATAGGCGCTGTTGCTCGACGCGATGATCGTCGATTGCCCATCGACAAAGACGGCAAAGCTGTCGGCAACGGCCTCGCCGTTGGCTTCCCGCGGCAGCGAGTCGTGCAGCATGGCGGCAAACTGTGGCTCGGCATCGAAGACGATGGCGATGCCGCCGGTGACGCGACTGTCGTCCGCCGAGCGCAGCGCCGCCAGATAGACATAGGTCGGTCGCGAGGCATAGAGGCGGGTGCGTGTGAAGCTGGAGACTGTGTAGCTCTGGCTGTCGCGCAGTTCGAGGCATGATCCGACCCAGGGTTCGTCGAGCCGGTTGCCGACCAGTTCGGCATAGGCCGGGTTGGAAACGGCGCTGACCGTACCCGTCGTATCGAAGAGCACGATGTTGTCGTAAACGGTGTACAGGCTGTTGATGTAGCGGATCACCGTTTCCAGGCCTGACTGGCGTTCGGCTTCCGGGCCCGTATCCATCAGCCGGCGAATCGTTGCGTCGAGTGCCCACCAGCGGCAGTCGTTGGCGCGCTCGTAGAGATTGCGGTCCATGATGTCGATGGCCAGCGCGGCGAGGAACTGGCTGTCGGCGAGCACCGAGGAGAGTACCGTGGCCTGCAGGTTGCCGATCGAACTGGAGAAAACCTCACGCATGCTCATGCCGATGCGGCTGATCTCCCAGAGCAGGATCTTGGAAAAGCTGGCATTGATCGAGGCCGACGAAACGCTCTGCCGGACCGTGCCGTTCCATACCGCCCGGCTCAGGTCGCGCTGGATGGCCGCGGCCTGGCGCGGAATGGCCTGCAGCGCTTCCGGAAAGGCGCGGCCGCCCGAAATGGCCGAGGCGACCAGGCTGGGGGCGATACCGTCGAGCTGGTTGTCGGTCTGGGCTTCGAAGGCCTGGGCGACGGGCATCATCACCAGACCGCGCCAGCCGGGCCCCATGTAGGCCTGGTAGCCCTTGGTGTCGCTGGCAAAGGCGAGGTAGCTGCGGCCGGCAAAGCGCAGGCGCTGCAGTTGGTTGGAAGGCAGGCTCAGTTCGGCGCCGAGCGGAATCTGCCAACGGTCGCTGCTGGCGATGACCTGGCCGGTGCCGTCGAGCAGGGCAATCACCCCCGGATCGTCGGCCTGCGACAGTTCGGCAAAGATGCGCTGCATTTCATCGGCAAAGCGGAAGCACAGGGCCAGTACGCCGAGCGTCTCGCCGCTCGGCGCGGTGATCCGGTAGGCGTAGATCAGCGAGCGTGGCCGCTCGGGGAAAAGGGCGGAATGGGCGTAGGCTTCGACATAGGCGGCCTGGGTGACCAGCGCTTCGCGCACCCAGCTATCGCGGATGCTGGTGTTGCCGCTGGGGTTGCCACCGTCCGACCCGAGGCGGACCAGGACTTCGCCTTGCGGCGAGAGCAGCACGACATCCTCGTACACCGAATACTTGCGGACGTATTCGCGGAAACGCTGCTGCAACTCAAAGGGCTCGCCGGGCTGGGCGGCGAAGCTGCGGATCACGTCGTCGGTACTGAGGAAACCGATATCGGCCGTCCGCTCGAACAGGTTGCGGATCAGGATGTCGATCGCCACCTGCGACTTCGCCTTCATTTCCTGCTCGCGTTTGGCCAGCGTTCGCTCGGCGAGATTGTTCAGCAATTCGCCGGTCAGGCTGGAGAAGGCTTCGCGGGTCTGGCCGATCTCGGCCGTGGTGCCCGACATCTGGCCGAGCAGGTTCAGGTTGTCCCAAACCGCCTGCAGCGTCTGCAGCATTTCACGGTATTCCTCGATCAGCGGCATGTGCGGCAGCAGCGCCCGCACGGTGTCCTTGACCTCGATGCCCTTGTATTTCGTCATGCCACGCTCCAGCCGCCCAATGTGTATGGAGTGCTAGCAAGGCATGTGCCTATGGAAAAACACCGGAAAGACCCATGGATAGGATGTTTCTGGTGTTTTTACAGCACCGTTTCAGGCAGCGCTGGGCCAGGATGCACCGGCTTGGTGCCAGTGATGCCGCATGCCTGCGGTCAACTGCCGAAAACGGGCGATTTTCAGTCGAACAGATTGAGCAGCGAATCCAGGCCGCCGAAGTTGATCGCGACATCGGCCTTGGCGCGGGTGGCCGGCTTGGCGTGGAAAGCCACCGAGAGACCGGCCTGGGCCATCATCATCAAGTCGTTGGCGCCATCGCCGCAGGCGATGACCTGTTCCTTCTTAAGGCCCAGTTCGTCGGTCAGCCGGGCCAGGTGATGGGCCTTGGCGCTGGCATCGACGATGTCGCCGACGACCTTGCCGGTCAGCTTGCCGCCGGAAATTTCCAGTTCGTTCGAGGTCGCGAAATCGAAGCCGAGTTCGATGCGCAGGCGCTCGGTGAAATAGGTGAAGCCGCCGGACAGGATGGCGGTGCGCAGGCCGGCGTTTTGCGCCGCTTCCAGCAGTTCGCGGGCGCCGTGCGAGAGCAGCAGGCGTTCGCCGTAAACGCGAGCCAGAACGCGGGCATCGAGCCCGGCGAGCAGGGCCAGGCGGCGGCGCAGGCTTTCACGGTAGTCGATTTCGCCGCGCATCGCGGCTTCGGTGACGCTGGAAACCTCTTCCTTCTTGCCAGCGAAGTCGGCCAGTTCGTCGATGCACTCGATGGTGATCAGCGTCGAATCCATGTCGAAGCAGATCAGGCCGAAATCGGAGAGCTTGCGGCCGGCGTCGACGAAGGCCCAGTCCAGCTTTTCGGCTTCGATGAGCGGGATCAGCGCGTCGAACTCGGCGGTGCGGCTGGCCCCGTGCAGGCGAACGACTTGCGGCGGACGCGGCTCGACCTGGCTGGCGCCGGTGGCGGCAACGATGCGTTCGAGCAGGAAGGTGGGCAGCGCGCCGCCCTGGATAATCAGGTTCATGGTGTTTGTTCGTTAGAGGCAGGCCGGGCCGTTGCCAGGTAGTTGTTTTTGACGCGGACGTAATGTTCCGCCGAATAGCGCAGATAGGCAATTTCTTCCGGGCTCAGGGCGCGCACCCTGACGGCTGGCCGACCGACATACAGGTAACCGCTTTCCAGCGTCTTGCCGGGCGAAACCAGGCTGCCGGCGCCGAGCATGACCTGTTTTTCGATCACCGCATCGTCCATCACGATCGAACCCATGCCGATCAGGCATTCATCACCCACCGTGCAGCCGTGCAGGATCACCGAATGGCCGATGGTGACGTGGTTGCCGATGATCAGCGGCGAACCGTCAGGCTTCGCCGCATTTTTATGCGAGACATGGCCCATCGCGAAGTCCTGGATATTGCTGCAGTCGCCGATGACGATGCGATTGACGTCGCCGCGCAACACGGTATTGCACCAGACCGACGAATCGCGGCCGATCTGCACATCACCGATGACCTGCGCCGAGTCGTGGATGTAGCAGGCTGCGCCGAGGCAGGGAAAGGTGTCGAGGTAGGGAGCGAGGGGCATTTTTTTGGGGGAGGTGGAGCTAGAAACCGGCAATCTCGATCAGCCAACGGACCAGCCATGCTGCCAGGATCAGCCAAAGGAGCAGGATGACCAACGCAGCGCCATAGCTGACCGGTTTGCCGGCGAAATGAGCGGCTTGTTCACGCGACGATTGAATGACTTCCGGCGGGGTCAGGCGGACAACCAGCGCCAGTCCGAGCGGAACAATCAACAAGTCATCAAGGTAACCGATGATCGGAATGAAGTCGGGAATCAGGTCGATCGGACTGAGGGCATAGGCTGCAACGAGCAGGGCCAGCAGCCTGACCGCCCAGGGTGTGCGCGGATCGCGCGCGGCGAAATAGACCGTCAGGGTTTGCTGCTTGATCTGCCTTGCCCAGGTCTTCAAGGATGCCTGAAGAGTCATGGCATTTTCCGGTGGCGTGGCGAAGTGTTTCGCCACGCCACCGATTGCTTACCTGCGATCCGGCAGCACATCGCGCAGCAGCACTGCCGCGTCGCGGATCATCTTTTCGGTGGTTGCCCAGTCGACGCAGCCGTCGGTCACCGAGCAGCCGTATTTCAGCTGGCTGAGGTCGGCCGGGATCGACTGGTTGCCGGCTTCGATATTCGATTCGATCATCACACCGACCAGCGACTTGTTGCCGAGGCGGACCTGATTGACGACATCGGCCATGACCAGCGGTTGCAGTTCCGGCTTCTTGAAGCTGTTGGCGTGCGAGCAGTCGACGACGATGTTGTGCGGCAGCTTGGCCTTGTCGAGCGCCTGTTCGACCATGGCGATGGAAACGGTGTCGTAGTTCGGGCGGCCGTCGCCGCCGCGCAGCACGATGTGGCCGTAGGCGTTGCCCTTGGTGCGGACGACGGCGACCCGGCCCTGACTGGTCAGGCCGAGAAAGGAGTGCGGCTTGGAGGCGGAGAGGATGGCGTTGATGGCGACGCCGAGGTCGCCACTGGTGCCATTCTTGAAACCGACCGGCGTGGACAGCCCGGACGACATTTCGCGGTGGGTCTGCGATTCGGTGGTGCGGGCGCCGATGGCCGTCCAGGTGATGAGGTCGCCGTAGTATTGCGGCGAGTTCGGATCGAGCGCCTCGGTGCCGGTCGGCAGGCCGATTTCGGCCACCTGGAGCAGGAATTCGCGGGCCTTGGCCATGCCGACGTCGATGCGGAAGCTGTCGTCCATGAACGGATCGTTGATGTAGCCCTTCCAGCCGACCGTGGTGCGCGGCTTTTCGAAATAGACGCGCATGATGATCTGCAGCGTGTCGCCGACTTCATCGGAGAGCGCCTTCAGGCGGCGGGCGTAATCGAGGCCGGCCACCGGGTCGTGGATCGAGCAGGGGCCGACGACGACGAACAGGCGGTGATCCTTGCGGTCGAGGATCTTGCGCAGCAGATTGCGACCGTGCGTGACCGTGCGGGCGGCCTTCTCGGAGATCGGCAGCCGGGCGTGGATTTCTTCCGGCGTCGGCATGTTGTCGAAGGCAGTCACGTTTACGTTTTCAATGTCGTGGGTCGTCATATCAATTGGTCAGCTGGCGAATCATGTCTTTTACTGCGGCGACCTTATCGTTCAAGGTGGGGCAGTGGCGGAGAAGGGAAATTTTATCCTGTCCAGCTAATTTATAGCTGCGATTCTTTTGAATCAAATTAATGATCTTGATCGGCTCGATCGGCGCCAGTTTGGCGAACTCCGGACTGAACTGGATGGAAATCTGCTCGCTGGTCGCATCCAGCTTTTGTATGCAATACGGTTTGACCAGCAAGCGCAGCCGATGCGTCGCCAGCAGGGCTTGCGCCTGCAGCGGCAGTTCGCCGAAGCGGTCGATCAATTCTTCCTGCAGGGCATCGATGTCCTCGCTGCTTTCGCAGTTGGCAAGGCGCTTGTAGAGCGTAAGACGCTCATGGACATCCGGGCAGTAGCCGTCGGGGAGCAAGGCCGGGGTGCGCAGGTTGATTTCGCTGCCGATGCCGAGCGGCTGGGTCAGGTCGGCGGTTTCAATGACCTTGCCCTGTTTCAGATGGGCCACCGCGCGATTGAGCATCTCGGTGTACATGTTGAAGCCGACTTCCTGCATTTCGCCCGACTGGTTGTCGCCGAGCACTTCGCCGGCGCCGCGGATTTCCAGGTCGTGCATGGCGAGGAAGAAGCCGGAGCCGAGTTCTTCCATCGCCTGAATTGCTTCGAGGCGCAGCTTGGCCTGCTTGGTCAGCGCCTTCTCGTCCTGGACCAGCAGGTAGGCGTAGGCCTGGTGGTGCGACCGGCCGACCCGGCCGCGCAACTGGTGCAACTGGGCGAGGCCGAACTTTTCGGCACGGTTGATCAGGATGGTGTTGGCGTGCGGGTTGTCGATGCCGGTCTCGATGATGGTCGTGCACAGCAGCACGTTGGCGCGCTGGCCGGTGAAGTCGCGCATGACGCGTTCCAGTTCGCGCTCATTCATCTGGCCGTGGCCGATGACGATGCGCGCTTCCGGCACCAGCTTTTCGAGCTTCTCGCGCATGTTGTCGATGGTGTCGACTTCGTTGTGCAGGAAATACACCTGGCCGCCGCGCTTCAGTTCGCGCAGCACCGCTTCGCGGATGATGCCGTCGGAGAAGCGGCTGACGAAGGTCTTGATGGCCAGCCGTTTCTGCGGCGCGGTGGCGATCACCGAGAAGTCGCGCAGGCCTTCCATCGACATCGCCAGCGTACGCGGGATCGGCGTTGCGGTCAGGGTCAGCACATCGACCTCGGCCCGCATCGCCTTCAGCGTTTCCTTCTGGCGGACGCCGAAGCGGTGTTCCTCGTCGATGACGACGAGGCCGAGGCGGTTGAACTTGACGTCCTTGCCGATCAGCTTGTGGGTGCCGATGATGATGTCGATCTTGCCTTCGGCCAGTTCCTGCAAGGCTTGCGCCGATTCCTTGGCGGTCTTGAAACGGGAGATTTCGGCAATCTTGACCGGCCAGTCGGCGAAGCGGTCGGCGAAGGTCTGGTAATGCTGTTCGCAGAGCAGGGTGGTCGGGCAGAGCACGGCGACCTGCTTGCCGCCGGCCACCGCGCAGAAGGCGGCACGCAGCGCGACTTCGGTCTTGCCGAAGCCGACGTCGCCGCAGACCAGGCGATCCATCGGCTTGCCCGAGCGCATGTCCTCGATGACGGCGGCAATGGCCTGCGCCTGATCGTGGGTCTCTTCAAAGCCGAAACCGTCGGCGAAAGCTTCGTAGTCGTTTTCCTGGAAATCGAAGGCGTGCCCCTGGCGGGCGGCGCGGGCGGCGTACAGCGCGAGCAGTTCGGCGGCGGTGTCGCGCGCCTGTTCGGCCGCCTTGCGCTTGGCCTTTTCCCACTGGCCGGAGCCGAGGGTATGCAGTGGCGCGCTTTCCGGATCGGCGCCGGAGTAGCGGGAAATGACGTGCAACTGGGCGACCGGGACGAAGAGCTTGGCCTCGTTGGCGTAGTGCAGTTCGAGGAATTCCTGCTCGCCGAGGCCGAGATCCATGCGGACCAGGCCCTGGTAGCGGCCGATGCCGTGGCTTTCATGGACGACCGGGTCGCCGACCTTGAGTTCGGTAAGGTCTTTCAGCCAGTTGTCGAACGTGGCTTTCTTGGCCGCTTCGCGCCGGGTGCGGCGCGGCGTGCCGGCGAAGAGTTCGGTTTCGGTGATGAAGGCCAGCTGGTCGAGCGCGAAGCCGGCCTGCAGCGGGCCGATGCCCAAGGCCAGCTTTGCATCGCTCGCCAGAAAACCGGCGAAGTCGGCGCTGGCCGCCGGTTTCAGGCCGTGTTCGGCGAACATCGCGGCCAGCGTTTCGCGGCGGCCGGCGGTTTCGGCGACGAGCAGGACGCGGCCCTTGAAACTGGCCAGATGATTCTTCAGGGCGCCGAGCGGATCGTCGCTCCGCCGGTCGACGGCGACATTGGGCAGTTTTCCGGTCGCTTCGCCGTTTTTGCCGGCCAGGGCCAGTCGACCGTAGGCCTTGGCGGCGGTGAAGAAGGCTTCGTCGGTCAGGAACAGTTCGTCCGGCGCCAGCAGCGGCCGCGCCTTGTCGCCCTGCAACAGGTTGTAGCGCGATTTGGTGTCGGCCCAGAAGGCGGCGATGGCGGCCGGCGCGTCGCCGTGGGTGACGAAGACGGCATCCTTCGGCAGATAGTCGAAGATGCTCGCCATTTGGTCGAAGAACAACGGCAGGTAATACTCGATGCCGGCGCTGGCGATGCCGGTCGAAATGTCCTTATAGATGCCCGACTTGGCCGGGTCGCCCTCGAAGCGTTCGCGGAAGGCCTGGCGGAAATGGGTACGCCCCTTGTCGTCCATCGGGAATTCACGGGCCGGCAGCAGGCGGACTTCGGCGACCGGATAGACGGTGCGCTGGGTGTCGACGTCGAAGGTCTTGATGCTTTCGATCTCGTCGTCGAAGAGGTCGAGCCGGTAGGGCAGTTGCGAGCCCATCGGGAAGAGGTCGATCAGGCCGCCGCGGATCGAGTATTCACCGGGCGACACCACCTGCGTCACGTGGGCGTAGCCGGCCAGCGTCACCTGGCCGCGGAATTTCTCGGCGTCGAGCTTCTGGCCCTTCCTGAACTCGAAAGTGTAGGCCGCCATGAATTCCGGCGGTGCCAGCCGGTTGACGGCGGTCGACGCCGGTACCAGCAGGATTTCCACCTCGCCCTGCAGCGCCGCCCACAGCGTTGCCAGACGCTCGGATACCAGGTCCTGGTGCGGCGAGAAGTGGTCGTAGGGCAGCGTTTCCCAGTCCGGCAGCAGGCGCACCTTGAGGCCTGGCGCAAACCAAGGGATTTCGTCGAGCAGGCGCTGTGCATCGGCGGCGCTGGCGGTGACCACGGCGAGCAGGCGGCCCTTGCTTTGGGCGGCCAGTTCGGCCAGCGCCAGGGCGTCGGCGGAGCCGGCCTGCGGCGGCAGGTCGAGGCGGGCGCCGGGTTTGGGCAGGGCGGGGAGGGAAAGCAGGGATTTGGGAGCGGACACTATGGCGCGGTGCAGCGTGGCGGGGGAGGAATTATAACTTCCCGGCCCCGGCCATATTTTTTCATCGCTGGGTCAGACGCTTGGCGATGCCTGCGGTCAACGCCGTGAAAACGGCAAAAACCGCGATCTGCCGCACTCCCGGTCGCGGCAAGCGGCGCTCAGCGGGCCGGCGTCGTCCACACCTCGCGGCAGGTGCTGATTTCCAGATCGCTCATCACCGGCTTGATCTGGCAGCGGGCTTCCCAGGCCGCCTGGCGCTGCACGCGTTCAAGGGCGATGCGTTCGCGCTCGCGGGCGGCGGTCTCGGCGTCGAGGCGTTTTTGTTGTTCGACGGCGGCCGCGGCGGCCTGTTCGGCTAGCTGGCGCTTCTTTTCCTGGGCGGCTGCTTCGGCCTCGGCATTGACCTTGGCGAGGGCGGCTTGCTGGGCCTGGCGGGCCGGTGAGTTCTCCTCGCCGGCAGTGCTTGCTGCGGAGCCGGTGCCCGAATCGTTACCGCTCCGCTCCGAGCGGTGGGGGCGGGCAATGGCGTTGCGGATGACGCCGCCACCTTCGCTGGCATGGCTATCGGACGGATGGCTGGTCGGGTGGGTGTCGCTCGGGTGCGACGAGCTGTGCGAGGACGAGTGTGATGAAGAATGCGAGCGAAAGCCCTTGGCATGGGCCTCGACGGCAAGGCCAAGGGCCAGCGAGACGAGAACGGCAGACAAGCCGAGTGATTTCATGAATACCCCCTGTATCGGCCTTGGCGGCCTGTTTAATTGAATTTCATGAATTCTACACGGCGGAACTC
>Ga0316604_10002954_pt1 | contig 12410 bp, 10 predicted proteins | sample OWC_soil_day20_C_FD_207650 | JGI IMG/M metagenome (GOLD analysis project Ga0316604, IMG submission 207650) | Wetland soil microbial communities from Old Woman Creek delta, Ohio, United States - OWC_soil_day20_CT | ecosystem: Environmental > Terrestrial > Soil > Wetlands | place: USA: Ohio... | reverse complement strand
TTTTCCCGTGCAAGCGCATCGGCCAGTTTCGCCACCAAGTCTTCTGGCAGGAAAGGGCCGTCGCATGGAACGGTCACAAGGTAGGGCGTGTTGCACTGGTGCAGACCGGCATGCAATCCGGCCAGCGGGCCTTCAAAACCGGTCAATTTATCTGACACGACCGGCAAGCCGAACTGGTGGTATTTTTCCAGGTTGCGGTTGGCATTCAGCAGCAGGGAGCCGACCTGTGGCAACAAGCGGCGAATCACATGCGCGACCAGCGGTTCCCCCGCCAGCGTTTGCAGCCCCTTGTCTAGGTTGCCCATTCTTGAGCCCCGTCCGCCGGCCAGGATCAAGCCGGTGATGTGCTGCCTGTCAGGCATCGAGAGTCCTTTTCCGGTAAACACGGCCCGTTTGGCCGTATTTTGTTTCAAAAAATACTACCCCGTGTATCTTAAAACAGCCTCGGAAAATTTGGCGGGGCAGCTAATTTTTGCATTATACCCCCAGAAAAAACTGCAAATCAGCCGCCGATGTATGACATTTCTATCTTCTTTGCCGGCGTGTTGGCTAGGCTGGCGCGCAGTTCCGAATAACGGTCATCACGCATGCGCCACAGTTGTGCTAGCACGGAAGCGATTTCGATGTCCGAACGTCCGGCACGAAGCAGGGCGCGCAGGTCGTGGCCCTGCGTTGCAAACAGACAGGTATACAGTTTGCCATCGGTTGACAGACGAACACGCGAACAGTCACTGCAGAATGCGTGCGTGACACTGGCAATCACGCCGATTTCACCGCCGCCATCGCGGTAGCGCCAGCGCTCGGCCGTTTCGCCGGCATAGTTGGCGTCGATTCTCTCCAGCGGCATTTCGGCGTCGATTACGCGCAGCACTTCGGCTGATGGCAGGACTTCGGCCAGATTCCAGCCGTTGCTGGAACCGACGTCCATGTATTCGATGAAGCGCACGATGAAGGGCGTACCCTTGAAATGCCGCGCCATCGGCAGGATTTCCCGCTCATTCACGCCGCGCCTGACCACCATGTTGAGCTTAATGGCATCGAAACCGGCCTGCTGCGCCACCTCGAGGCCGTGCAGCACGCTGGCGACCGGATAATCGACATCGTTCATTTGCCGGAACACGGCATCGTCCAGCGCATCGAGTGATATGGTCAAACGCTTCAATCCGGCATCGCGCAGGCTGCGCGCCTTTTTTGCCAGCAGCGAACCGTTGGTGGTCAGCGTCAGGTCGAGTTCCCTGCCGTCGGGCGTCCTGAGTGCGCTCAACTGGGCAATCAGGCGCTCAATATCCTTGCGCAATAGCGGTTCGCCACCAGTCAGGCGCAGCTTTTCGACCCCATGCGCCACGAAAAGGCTGGCCAACCGGGTGATTTCTTCGAATGACAGCAGCGATGCATGCGGCCGGAAAACAAAATCCTTGCCGAACACGGCTTTCGGCATGCAGTACGTGCAACGGAAATTGCAGCGATCAGTGACTGAAATGCGCAGATCGCGCAGCGGGCGGCCGCGCGCATCGGTCAGCAGACCGTCAGGCGGCTCAAGCCGTTGAGGAACTGCTGGCACCGCATTCGGGTAATGGTAGCTGGCGACCTGAATGATCTTGTGGTTCATGCGAATACGTTAGCACAGCAGCAGAAAAAACGCAGGGGAGCGCGCACGCTCCCCTGTCATCCGGCATGGTGTGGATCAGTCGCGGCGAGTATCAACCTGAACCAGCGGTTCTTCCGCTGCTTGTGACAACGGACGGCGCATGCGGCGGCGCACTGGCTTGGCTTCGGCAGGCTCCGGCTGTGCTGACTGTACGGCGCGAACCTTATCCGGGTCGGTCGTTGCCATCGTCAGCCCGGCAGCAGCAAGGATGTCGGAAATGTCATCGTTTCCGGAAGCAGCTTCAGGCGCATTCTCGACCTCGCTTGCAGCCACAACCGCCGCCGGTTGTGCAGGAACAGCAGCCGGTGCTTCGACCACAGCCGCTGGTGCCGTTTCAACTTCAAGTGCAACCGCTTCCTGTGGGGCGGCGGTTTCAACCGGCGCTTCATCGGCGATGACCAATGTTAGCTGTGCCTGTGCTTCCACTTCAACAGGCGCTTCAACAGGCGCGGCCGGCGTTTCGACCGAAACCGGAGCGAGTTCCGGTGCCGTCCAGCAGAACGGCGCTTCATTTTCCTGTTCGGCGCTGGCAACTTCAGGCGGTACCGCACTCAATGCAACGGCAACCTGCTTCTGTTCGGCAGCCGCGACAACCTGCGTTGCGGCTCCGGTTGCAGCGGAGACTGCCGGCTCGGCAAGTTCTGCCGCAACAGCAGGCAGCTCGTTGATTGGCTCGGCAAACGGCGGAATGACCTGTTCGGCAAATGCAGGCGACTCGTCTGCAGCCTGTTCATCGCCACCCTCTGCCATATTTTCGCTACCTTCAAACGCATCGCCACGGGCAGGGCGATCACCACGACGGCGATTTCGGCCGCCACGGCGGCGGCGGCGGCGTGGCTCTTCTCCAGTTTGTTCGGGCGCTTCAACACCATCAGCAAGTTGTGGCGCTGCTTCATCGACGGCTTGCAGCGGCACAGCCGGTTCGATGTTGCCTGCCGCGGTTACAGCCACAGTGGCAACGCCTGCGCCTGCAGCGAGCAGAGCCTTGTCATTTTGCACATCTTCCGCACGAGATTCGGTAGCAACAGCTTCCTTGCGCTCGTCGCGCTGGCGCTCATTGCGTGCACCTTCACGTGGCTGGCGTGGCTGGCGCGGTGGACGCGGTGCTGCTGGTTCAGCTTCAGTTTTCGGCTGTTGCTTTGCCGGCTGCTCTTCACGCGGTTCGTTGCGGCGTGTTTCGCGTTCATCGCGATCACGGCCACCACGACGGCCACGCCCGCGACCGCGCGCAGAGCGTTCACCTCCCTGTGCTGGCTTGTCTTCCTTGGCTGGTGCCGGGGCAGCGGCTGGCTCCGCTGGTTTCGATCGGAATAAGCCGAACAGGCGGGTGAAGAAACCTTCTTCCTGCACTGCTGGCTCAGCAGCGGGTTCAGCCTGTTTGCGCACTGGCGCAGGCTGTACAGGCGTGAAACCCTGAACCACGGCTTCCTGGCGCGGTTTCGTTGCTTCTTTCTGGCGCTTGTTGTAGCCGGCATCGGTATCTGCCTGTTCTGCCAGCGCATAGCTGGCTTCGCTATCATCGATGCGAGGATCGTCCTGTTTGATGCGTTCGAGCTTGTAGTGCGGCGTTTCCAGATGCTTGTTCGGAATGACGATGAGACGCACGTGATGGCGGGTTTCGATCTTCATGATTTCGCCGCGCTTTTCATTCAGCAGGAAGGCGGCCACATCGACCGGCATCTGCGCATGGATCATCGCCGAATTTTCCTTCATTGCTTCTTCCTGGATGATGCGCAGGACTTGCAAGGCCGAAGATTCGATATCGCGGATATGGCCGGTGCCGTTGCAGCGCGGGCAGGTGACATGCGTGCCTTCGGACAGTGAAGGGCGCAGCCTCTGGCGCGACAGTTCCATCAGGCCGAAACGCGAAATCTTGCCCATTTGCACGCGTGCACGGTCGTAATGCAGCGCATCCTTCAACCGATTTTCGATCTCGCGCTGGTTGCGCGAGCTTTCCATGTCGATGAAGTCGATGACGATCAGGCCGCCAAGGTCGCGCAGGCGCAACTGCCGCGCAACTTCTTCCGCGGCTTCGCAGTTAGTGTTGAACGCGGTGGTTTCGATGTCAGTGCCACGGGTTGAACGGGCAGAGTTGACGTCAATCGATACCAGTGCTTCGGTGTGATCAATGACGATCGCGCCGCCGGATGGCAACGGTACCGTGCGCGAATACGCGGTTTCGATCTGGTGTTCGATCTGGAAGCGAGAGAACAGCGGCACGTCGTCGGTGTAACGCTTCACGCGATGCACCATATCCGGCATCACGTGGCTCATGAACTGACGCGCCTGTTCGTAAATCTCGTCGGTATCGACCAGGATTTCGCCGATATCCGGCTGAAAATAGTCGCGAATGGCGCGGATTACCAGTGAAGATTCATGGTAAATCAGGAAAGCGCCCGGCCCAGACTTGCCGGCGCTGTCAATCGCGCGCCACAGTTGCAGCAGGTAATTCAAGTCCCATTGCAGTTCCTCGACGCTGCGGCCAATGCCAGCGGTACGCGCAATAACCGACATGCCAGCTGGCAGTTCCAGCTTGTCCATCGCTTCACGCAGTTCCTGCCGTTCCTCGCCTTCGACCCGGCGCGAAACGCCGCCGCCGCGAGGGTTGTTCGGCATCAGCACCAGGTAACGGCCAGCCAGTGAAACAAAGGTGGTCAGCGCCGCGCCCTTGTTGCCGCGCTCTTCCTTTTCCACCTGCACCATGATCTCTTGGCCTTCGCGCAACGCGGTCTTGACCGACGCATTGCGCACGTCGACACCTTCCTTGAAAAAGGCGCGCGTGACTTCCTTGAATGGCAGGAAACCGTGACGATCCTCACCATAATTCACGAAACATGCTTCGAGCGAAGGCTCGATGCGCGTGACCACGGCTTTATAGATGTTGGACTTGTGTTGCTCGCGTCCGGCGATTTCGATATCGATGTCGATCAGCTTCTGGCCATCGACAATCGCAACGCGCAATTCCTCCTGCTGCGTTGCGTTGAACAACATGCGTTTCATTTTTATGGCACTCCAGAGCCCGAAAGCTCTCATTCATGCCGCATTTAGCCTAAAGCAGACGCGGCAATGGTCATCGAACGTACGCTCGAACGAAATGTCTGGGGAGGTGGGAATTGCCATGGGATGCGGCGCAACGACATGGAATGAGTACCTCGTTGCGGCAAATGGGCGCGGATGCGAATGGGGTGGCCGCCATGCCAAGATGCCTCTGCACGATTGAGCAGTCTGAATATTTCAAATAAAAAAAACATATTCGTGGGCAACAAGCAGGTTTATCGATAACGACAAACAAAGTTAACGGCAGCCAAAAACGCCATCACATCAACCAGCGAGCACACGGTTTTTGTGGTGCTTGCCGGACTTATCCTTGAAATCCAAACAGTTTGTTCGACATCACGATGCCTGATCCGATTGCATCTACGGCGCAACCCGGACCGGCATCGAGGATGATGCGTACACTTTTTTCATCGAATTTGCAGTTGGGCTAGGCCGATGAAAAGCCCCATATACGGAAACGATATTGTAACCCGTCCAGCCAGAACTTGATTTATACTGGCTCCCTGTTGATTATATATTCAAAATGAAGGACTTAGAGAGATTTTCAGGGAAAGTTGCTCAAAAGCGTCACGACGCTAGGGCTTCGCAGGCGCAGCCAGAGGTGAAATTGGTCACGATTTCTGGCGAAGATGCTGGCCAGCGCATTGATAATTTCCTGTTGCGCATATGCAAAGGTGTGCCGAAAAGTCACATCTACCGCATCTTGCGTTCCGGCGAAGTGCGCGTCAACAAGCGCCGCATCGACCAAACCTACCGGCTGGAAGCGGGCGATGTCGTGCGCGTCCCGCCGGTGCGGATGGCCGAAAAGCCTGTGCAAACGGTGCCAGCAGCTGATTTTCCCATCCTGTATGAAGACAGCCATCTGCTGATTATCGACAAGCCCGCCGGCGTTGCCGTGCATGGCGGCTCGGGCGTCAGCTATGGTGTGATTGAGCAGTTGCGCGCCAAACGCCCAGAAGCAAAATTCCTCGAACTGGTGCATCGGTTGGATCGCGAAACATCGGGCATCCTGCTGGTGGCAAAAAAGCGTTCAGCACTGAGGCATCTACACGAACAAATCAGAGGCGGCACGGTTGATAAACGCTACCTGACGCTGGTGCATGGCGACTGGAAGAATGAGCGTCAGCATGTGAAACTGCCGCTGCACAAATATTCGACTTCCGACGGCGAAAAACGGGTGCGGGTGCAGGAGGGCGGCATGGCGTCGCACACAATTTTCAACCTGCTGCATAAATATGACGATTACGCGTTGCTGGAAGCAGAATTGAAAACAGGTCGCACGCACCAGATTAGGGTACACCTTTCATCAAGCGGTTTCGTGATTGCGGGTGACGACAAGTACGGTGATTTTGCGCTGAACCGCCAATTGCAAAAAGCCGAAGGTGGCCGGAACCGCTTGAAACGGATGTTTTTGCACGCATATAAGATCCAGTTCACGCACCCGGAAACCGGTGAAACGATCACCATTGATTCACCGCTGGCAGCGGAATGCCAGCGTTTCCTGCATGGATTGGAAGCGCCGGATAACGCGGGGCGCGAAGAACCGGCAACTGACTAAAAGGAGCGGCAGTTTTCTGCCCACAGGTATGGCAAAAAGGCAATTTGATCTGATCGTATTCGATTGGGATGGCACGTTGATGGACAGCACGGCTGCAATCGTGAAGTCGATTCAGGCATCAGCGCGAGATCTCGACCTGCCGGTGCCCGACAACCAAGCTGCGGCATATGTGATCGGACTGGGATTGCCGGAAGCGTTGCACGCGGCCATGCCGGGGCTGGAGCCGAAGTACTATCCGCAGATAATCGAGCGTTATCGCCATCATTATCTGAGCCGCGATCACGATCTGACGTTGTTTGATGGCGTGCGTGAAATGCTGGATGAACTGTCGCAAATGGGCTATTTGCTGGCCGTGGCCACCGGCAAGAGCCGCGCTGGGCTGAATCGTGCACTGAAGGAATCTGGTCTTGGCCCCCTGTTCGATGCCACACGATGCGCCGATGAAACCCATTCGAAACCGCATCCGGCAATGCTGCATGAACTGACCGAACAACTCGGACAGGACATTGGGCGCACGGTGATGATTGGCGACACCACGCATGATTTGCAAATGGCCAATAACGCCGGTGCTGGCGGTATTGCAGTTCACTACGGCGCGCATCCGGAAGAGATGCTGCGTGAACTCAATCCTCTGTTCGCGGCCAATTCCGTAACCGAGTTGCATGACTGGCTGCGCAGGCACGCATGATGGCGGGCGAGGGCATCACGGTTTGCGCATCGGCTGATTTGCCGGAAGGTGGGCAGGGCGTGCGTTTTCCGCTGACCGCCGCGGGTGAAGATGCAACCGGTTTCGTGGTGCGGCATCAGGGTGTGGTGCATGGATACCTGAACCGATGCCTCCATTTGTCGCTGGAACTCGATCAGGGCAGCGGCAGATTTTTCGATTCAAGCGGGCATTTCCTGATGTGCGCGAAACATGGCGCGATTTACACGCCGGACACCGGGCGCTGCGCTGGCGGGCCATGCAGCGGCGGGCGCCTGCGAGCGATCCATGTTGAAGAAAAGGATGGCTGGGTTGTCTGGCATCCGGATGAATTTATGCGCCCTGCTAGGGCATGACTGATTGTTATCAAGCGAGCATATGAGCGAACAAAATGCCAAACCGGTGGCCAAGCCGGAAAAGGAAGGCTGGGAACGCGAGGTTCTTGAAAATCTGGTCTTTGCAACACTGAAGGAACAGCGCACGCGCCGCCGCTGGAGCATCTTTTTCAAATGCTCGGTTTTGCTGCTGATCGTATTCAGTATCTGGCAATTCATGGACATGAAACGCAGTGACAAGGAATCTTTCGGCCGGCATACCGCAGTAATTGACATTGACGGCCCGATTAGCGCCGACCAGAACAGCGCCTCCAAAGCGGTTATCCCGGCATTGAACAACGCCTTTTCTGACAAGGGATCGGTCGGCGTGGTCTTGCGCATCAACAGCCCCGGCGGTAGCCCGGTGCAGGCTGGCATGATCAACGATGAAATCCAGCGCCTGCGCAAGGCATACCCGGACAAGCCGCTATACGTGGTCGTGAACGAAATTTGCGCATCGGGCGGGTACTACATTGCGGCGGCGGCAGACAAGATCTACGTCGACAAGGCCAGCATCGTCGGTTCGATAGGCGTGCTGATCAACAGCTTCGGCTTCACCGGCGCAATGGAAAAGCTCGGTGTGGAGCGACGGCTGATGACTGCGGGCGAAAACAAGGGCTTCCTCGACCCGTTCAGTCCGCAATCGGCCAGACATAAGGAACATGCGCAAAAAATGCTGGATGAGGTTCACCAGCAATTTATTTATGTGGTGCGCAAGGGGCGCGGTAACCGGCTGAAAGAAACACCCGAAATTTTTTCTGGCCTGTTCTGGAGTGGCACCAAAGCGGTTGAACTTGGGCTGGCTGATGATTTCGGTACGGTCGAATCGGTGGCGCGCGATGTGTTGAAAGCGGATGAGCTGGTCGATTACACCGAACACGAAGGCTTGCGCGAACGGATGCTGAAAAAATTCGGGGCATCGGTTGGCGCTGGCATGGTCAAATCCCTGTGGGGCAGTTCCGAAACCGCGTTTCAGTAAGATTTTTGCGTAATAAAAAAACGGGGGTGATAGCCCCCGTTTTTGGATTAGCCGTGGCTTACTGCAAATCTTTTACGCATTTCTTGACATAGCTGTTCTTGGCGGCGCCAGCCAGCTTCTTGCCGGCAGCTTCCTTGTCGCAGCTGGCATTGATTGCATCGCTGCTGCATTTTTTCTCGAAACTGTTCTTGGCCGCGCCGGCGAGTTTCTTGTCGGCAGCCTGCTTGTCGCAGCTGGCCTTGATCGTATCCTTTTCACACTTGGTGACAAAACTTTCCTTGGCGGCGCCAGCCAGCTTTTTCTCGGCTGCCTTCGCATCACAGGCAGCATCGGCAGCAAAAGACGTAGCAGCAAACAAGCCCAGCAGGGCGGCAATCGCAATCTTCTTCATAAATTTTCTCCTGTTGTTATCAGGGCAAAATGCCTGTGCAGCTATTATTACATGGCAAATTCGCACCACAAAAGAGAATCGATGCCGAACCGGCAGCATAGTTATGAATATTGCCGCGTCACCAGCCAGTCACTTTTTGCTGCCAGAATGCGTGCGTCTAACTTTTGGAACTGCAACATGAAAACAATGCCAAACAATATCGTCCTGTTCGAAATCGTCGAAGCCGTCCGCATGCGATGCCTGTCTGTGCCGGAGGATGCTTTCAGCTTCTTGTTCAGCCAATCATTCATTGATGTGCACAGCAGCATTTATAGCGTTGATGGCATGAAGCCAGACAACGGCAATGTGCGCGCCGAGGTGGCGGCAACCTGTGACCGCTAAACGAGCAGTAAATGCGCCTGTGCCAGCCAGGCATCGGGTAGCGCGAAATTTTCTAAAGTGTTGTCTGGCAAGTGCGGCGCCCAAAAAATGGCCGTTTGAACCATGTCCGCATTGTGCCGAAAATTAACCTACAATTTCGCATAATTTGTATTATGTAAAACGCCGTCGAAAATCAAAGGCAGTATGGGCAGCGTTCCGTCCGCGTCCGTTGAAGTAAAAGTGTTCAGATAGTGTATACAAAAGTGACAATCCCCGAATGCTGTGACGCAAAAGTGTCAATGTTAGTCACTTTGTTTGGCAATCACAGCCTTGTTGGATTTACGAAGATTCCGCCTAGATGTGACACCTGTTTTTTGTTGCTCTTCAACGCGTGCTATCGCATCCTCAGCCTTACTGCGCCACAAATCTTTCTCAGAACGAGCGGCAGATAATTCCGAAGTCAGGTCCGCAACCTGTGCTTGAATTGATTTAAGTTCGCAGATGGCCCGCTCATAGTTTTCTGTGACCGAGTGCAGTTTTCCTTCGAGCACACCCGCGTTTTGTCTAGACTCAATCAGCTGCGTTTGAAGCGCCTGAAGTTCTGCACGTGATTTGTCGGCTGATTTATCAGCGACTGCACGAACAGCAACCAATTCTTTCTGGATTCTTGCGGCATTGGTACGCTCTCGGTCAATCTCAAGTAGCGCCCGATTTTCTCCGGCCTGGAACCGTTCCTCAGCTAACTGTGCCGATTCCCGGATTTTGTTCAACTCGGCTGTGAAGTCACGTCGGGCTTCCTCGAGCTTTTTTTGCTGCCCATAGTTTTCGGATTTGGTTTGCTGTAACTGTGATTCCAGCAAAGTGCATTTAGCATTTTCCGCAGCAAGTTGTTGTTCTAGGGCGCCTATTCTTTCAATAGCGACGGATAACGCGCTTTGTGATTCAGTATGCGCTTCCTGGAGATTTTGTTGTGCCGCCTGCGCTTCGTCAGTAGATTTCCTGGCTTCAGCGACGGCCATTTCAGCATCCTGTCGTTGAGCTTCAAAGGTTTGATTTGCCATGGTCTGTCCAGCAGCCCACAGTTTGGCCACCAATTCGCCGGCGGCCGTTTTAAGCTCATCAGGCAGATCGGGGTGCTCGATTTGCACTCGGCTCCGGTTGCGTAACTCTCCCCAGAATCTGTTGAGTGCTTCTGCCGGCGCACTCATGCTGCCTTTGCGAACGTACTGATATAGTTTGTTGGCTGTCGGCGTGATGCCGTACCGAAAGAACATGAGTACGCACACTTCGCGGTACAAGTCCTGCGTTTTCGGGAACTGTGCGCGCAGTGCTTCGATGTCTGTAAGCAGCGCCTGTTCGTTGATGACAATAGCGTCCATGGGCATTATTCTGGAATATTTGTGCATTGATAGTACAACGTAGTATGTAGTAATTACAACTCACACCATAATAAATATGACATTATCCTTATAATGTCGATATAATCGAAATTCTGTCAGATTTACTTGCGTGAGTACCATGAATCAAGACAAACACGATTTAACCGGTTATCCAATCGCGCCAATCGAGAGCTTTCAGCTCCCCGCTTCGCTTGACGGACACAACGGCACCAATCGAGCCCGCGACAACCACTCTCAGCTCACGGCGGATAACGACATTGACGCCATCAAGGCATGGCTGGCTCGTTTCGTAGATACCAAGACCACATTTGATAATTACCGCAAGGAGGCCGAACGACTGCTGCTTTGGTCAACCATCCAAATGGGAAAACCCATTTCTTCACTCACGCACGAAGATTTTCTGGTGTTCAAACGGTTTCTGGCCGATCCACAGCCTGTACAGCAATGGGTTATGCGTGACGGCCGCAAGTTTGCACGCAACCATTCGGACTGGCGCCCTTTTGCTGGTCCGCTCTCACCTGCCAGCCAACGACAGGCCAGCGTCATCCTGAATACCTTGTTTTCCTGGCTGGTGAATGCCGGTTATCTCGCCGGCAATCCTTTGGCTTTGTCGCGCCAGCGGACTAAGACCTCCACAAAGCGCATTACCCGCTATCTTGAGGAAGATATCTGGAACGAAGTCAAAATCACCATCGACCTGATGCCCAAGGAAACGGAGCGTGAGAAAGAACGCTACTACCGGACAAGGTGGCTTTTTTCGCTTCTGTATCTGTGCGGTTTGCGCATTTCAGAAGTAGTCACCAATACCATGGGGGGATTTTTTGCACGCAAGGACAAAGATGGTGAAAGCCGGTGGTGGCTTGAAATTACCGGGAAAGGCGATAAAACGCGCATCGTGCCAGCCACCAATGAATTGATGGTCGAACTGGCCAGATATCGGCGTGAAAAAGCACTCTCGCCCTACCCTTTATCCGGCGAAGCAATACCCTTGCTGTTACCGATCGGCACTCAAAAGAGGCATATGACGCGAGGCGCCGTACATGCTCTCGTGAAACAGGTCTTTGGGAATACGTCGCAACGGTTGAGATTGCGCGCCGACGAATTCAGCGATGTCCTGGCTGACCAAGTTGAAAAAGCTTCAGCGCACTGGCTTCGCCACACAGCCGGTTCTCATATGGCCAATCAAGACGTAGACCTTCGGCATGTGCGCGATAACCTCGGACATGAATCCATCAGCACAACGAGCCTTTATCTTCATTCAACTGATGACAAGCGGCATCGTGAGACTGAGGAAAAACATAAAATCAATTGGTAAATTAACAATCTGGTCACAGGGTTTTTACATGGACTGATTCTATTGGTTAGGAGTTTCATTCTGTCCGCTGTTCTCCCGAAAGCGGGTGACATAAATCATCGAAAAAGCACCAGGCAACCAGCCGATACCAGCTAAAATCGCACCCACACACTTTCTTCTGCACCGATTAGCCTAACCGGTTCATACTTGATCTAACTGGCATATAATCTTGCGGCCGTGAACCAATATCGTTCCTTCTTGTCATTCCTGTTGGCCTTGTTGCTCCTGTTTTCGCAACAAGTAACGGTCGCGCACGCAGTCGTGCACGGACTCGACCAAAATCACGACCGGCAGGAACACCAACTTCCGCATAAACAACCTTGCGACCAATGCCATGCCTGTGCCGAACTCGGCTCGGCCATGCCCAGTGTGTTTGCTCTGCCAATGCCAGAGGCGGATGTCTGGATACCAACTGAGGAGTTCGCCTATCGCGCTGAGCTACCGCGTCCGCCGACTCTCTTCGATTCGCGCGCTCCACCTCTCATCTGATTGTCCCTAAGGCCGGCGCGACCAAGGTGTCGCTCCCGTATTCATCTCAATTAGAGAGGGTTAACCATGCTCAAGAAAACCGCATTGGCAGCGGCCA
>Ga0316604_10002953_pt1 | contig 12416 bp, 17 predicted proteins | sample OWC_soil_day20_C_FD_207650 | JGI IMG/M metagenome (GOLD analysis project Ga0316604, IMG submission 207650) | Wetland soil microbial communities from Old Woman Creek delta, Ohio, United States - OWC_soil_day20_CT | ecosystem: Environmental > Terrestrial > Soil > Wetlands | place: USA: Ohio... | reverse complement strand
AAATATTATAGGTATGATATCTAACGCTACAGAACAGGGTGATACTTTATTAGTAGGAGAAATAACTCTTGACCGAGGAACATCTTTATACGGCAGGATGGGCAACTGGTTTGCTTACTTGTCTGAAACGCTATTTATTATTCTATTGCTCATTTTTATATTTAAAAAACGTAAGCAATAAACGTTTGTTTAGTAGTCCATTTGGCAAAGTTGCTTAAGCCGCATAGGGGTTTTGAAGCTTTACGCATGGTGTTGCGGGACTGGCCCTAAAGCATATGTTGAAAAAATAACAACTACCGAGCTACCATTCTGGAATAAAAAACGCAAGCATGCATCATCTTAAGGTGCAAAAGCTTGCGCTTTTTTAGTTCTGATACCACTTTGAAGGTATTATTTTTTGAAGTAGTTTCTTTTCAATTTTTTGAGAGGGGGTATCAATTGATGGATTTTTTAAGGGGGGACATTGAAACAATAGCCGCTAGTTCGGAAGGTATTATAAATTAAGGGATTGCTCGATCTCTGAATAGCTGGGGCCTGGATAGGGCGCATCATATTTTGCTGTGACCGTACTACCATTTTTCAATCGTTCAACAGTTATATGGATTAGATTATTAGGAAGATCAACTTCTGTTTGGATCATTTGGGTCTGAAGTATGTGTCCGTCTATATATTTATAAGTGATTATTATATGGCGAGCCGCGCCGTCTCGGACGTAGGAAACAATTTCTTTATTTTCATAGTCCATTCGGGGAGAAGTAATTGGTTCGAGTTCATTATTCAATATAAATTGGGATGTGGCTTGGTTCCATATCCAATAGCGGTAGGGTGTATTTGCTCCCGTTGTAATCCATTGTTGTAGGCGAAAATCTTTATAGCCATCGAAATTCATATCTTCAATAGTGAAGCCTCCACTATCTATTGTAGAAGGATACTCTCCAATTTCTGTCCTGGGGAAAATGATCTTTTGAAAAACCTCATTGGGTTTATCTGCTCTTATTATCTCTAATTTGCGGACAGTGTGGCTATCTTTTTCTGTGTAACCATAAAGTTTAAAAATAAAATCCGGCAAAGTGGGATGGATACTTTCCTGAACCGTCTGTAATAAAACAATACGAGGACCAGACGGTTGCGAGAGGGTATCTTGTTTGCTTTGATTATTAGCGGAAGCAAAGCAAGTAAAAGGGATAACTCCCAGCAAGATGATTAGTTGTATAAGCAATCCCAAGCGAAGTATTCGCATTTCGATTAGCTCCTTTCCTTTATCGCAGGGGCGGTTAGAATGGGCGTAATTTTCGTATTTGAAAGCATTTTCTTCATTTCACCTTTTGTTTCAAAAATCCTTGTGGAAATATAAACAGTTAAATTACGGACGCTGTTTTGTTGTACTAGTAGCCCAGAAAAGGACAAGGAGATTAGAGAATTTTAGGAAATATAGTATAAGGTGATAATTATGGAAAGGTAGGATATGGGCATGGAGATTGTTATTGATGAGTCGGTAAAAAGGGCAATTCCAAATGGCTCGTTAGGTATTATAACAGCAAAGGTTACTATAAAAGATACGAATGTTGAATTATGGGAGGAAATTTCAAGCAGTCTTACTAAGCTTACCGCTCAATATAACCTAGAAGAGCTACATTCAATACCTCAAATCCAAGAACTTAGAACCGCGTATAAAATGTTAGGAAAGGACCCGGCACGGTATCGTGGTTCCGCGGAAGCCTTACTGCGGCGTATATTGCAAGGAAAGGGACTATATAAAGTCAATACTGTTGTTGATATTAATAATCTTGTTTCTCTTGAAAGTTTATTGGCAGTAGGTTCTTATGATGCTGAAAAAGTAGAATTTCCTATTGAATTCCGGGCCGGGTTTTCTTCTGAAGTCTACAAGGGAATCGGCAAAGGGATAATCAATATTGCTAATCTACCTATTCTCGCGGATCGACAAGGCCCCTTTGGGTCGCCCACCAGTGATTCGGAACGTGGTATGATTACGGACCAAACAAGCCATCTATTGATGGTGGTGTATTCTTTTGGTGAAAATAAGCAAGTGTTGGAAGCTGCCTTACATAGAGCCGTATCGTTGTTAACAACTTTCGCAACTGCTACTAATATTAGAACTGTGGTAGTAGGATCGTTTGGAGAATTGCCGAAGATCGAACAGTGAGGAAAGGCAAGCAATTCCTGAAGTATCTGAGTGGTCTGTTTGAATAAATATTAAATTTTATGTATAATAATACAAAAAAGAGAGGTGAGTGTTTTGTGTGAAAAAATTAGAATAAGGGAAATGAAGATCTCGGATTATACGCAAGTGATGGGACTGTGGTCGGAAAGTGAGGGTGTCGGCTTGAGTGAAGCGGATAGTCTGGAAAATATAGCATTATTTTTAAAGCGCAATAACGGTTTGAGCTTTGTAGCTGAACAGGCAGGGAAAATTGTTGGGGCTATTTTGTGTGGCCAGGATGGAAGAAGAGGCTATTTGTATCATTTAAGTGTCAACAAGGAGTATCGAAGACAAAAAATTGCCAGCAAGTTAGTGGGGTTTTGCTTAGCAAAGCTGGAGGAACATGGCATACAAAAGTGCCATATTTTTGTTTTTCCGGATAACCAAGAAGGGATTAGTTTCTGGGACAACTATGGGTTTAAACGACGTGAAGATTTATTCATTTTTTCAACAACTATTTAATTTTGGGCTGGAATTGGGGGGATACTCTGTATAACCTAACGTGCTTGCTAAAATTAATTATATCAATTAATTTTAGCAAACTACGATTTCCCATTATAATTAGTAGGTGATTGATGTGCAAAATATGGATTATATCATCCCGAAGATAAGTAGGTATATTAGGATTGTAACCGAGGGGACGAACAAGAGATTGAGCCCGCTCGGCATCTATAATGGACAATGGGCATTAATTATAGCGTTAAAAGAAGTAGGCAGTGCAACGCAATCCGAACTGGTTCAATATTTATCCATAGAAGCGCCAACCTTGACAAGAATGCTTAACCGGCTGGAAGAATTGGGATTTGTTTATCGAACCGCCGATTTAGAGCGACGGGTTAAAGTAGTGTCTTTAACCGAGGAGGCTAAGGCGAAATTTCATCTTTGGGACAATGAAATTGTAGAGTACCGTAAACAATTATTTAAAGGTTTTTCAAATAGTGATATAGTGCAATTGCATCAGATATTCGATAAACTGATAAAGAATTCTCAAGTTGAATGATTCTCGCTGTAGCCGGGTGGGCTTATAAACGGCGAAAATTTATATTTACCATATTTTCTAGCTGAGTATTGAAGGAGCGACGTTAAGCGGCAGAACGTTCATGAATGCCTAATCCAATATTTTTTTACCAAATTAGTTAGCAAGCTAAATAACTTAGAAAGAAGGAAGGCAATAATGATAATATGAAACCCCGATCAGGAGGCTTGTGTGAACCCGTTTCACCTTTGGGAGAATTCAAAGGTGAAATGGGTTATCGAGGAAGTGGGAAAAAGTAAGAGTTATTTTTTAACGTAAAAAGACTTGTTATCAATGGCTTTCATAGTTGCCAGAATGCCGTCTAAATGATCATATTCATGTTGCAGTAACTCCGCTATATGGTTATCCGCGTGAAGGACGCATTGTTTCCAGTTTGTATCCCGATAGGCGATCCGGCATTTTTTATAGCGATTTACCAGTACTAAAAGGTTTGGGAATGACATGCAATCATCCATAACTTCTATCATTTTAGTATCAGTAAAATTGAGTATGGGATTGAGTAAAGCTAAGGGTTGATCGACGTGCATATAAATTAGTCGTTTGAACACACCGATTTGGGGTGCGGCAATAGCCCGGCCTACTTTATATTTTTTTCTGAAAGCCATAAGCGTATCATGCATATCGGTGATAATGGGAGCTAAACTTTCGATTTCATCTTTTTCGATAGGGATACTTTTTTCATATAGTCTTTTATCTCCCAGTAAAAGAATTTTTCTTTCCATAATACACTCCTGTGTTAGGTATATATATAATAGCATGTAATTAGCGGTAATTTTAGTAATAATGGGAATTCCTTAGGCTGAATTTATCAGGAGAATGGAATAATATGTTAAAGTGGTACGAAAAGAAAAGGGCAGGGGATGTAACCAAAGGGACACCTGTTACTGGGGGCGATGTTAGACTTAATGACCGGGCAACCAGAAGTACAGCGCGGTTCGGTCATACTTGAAGAGTATTGATTTTTTGGCGAGTAACTGTCAAGTACCTTTAGACAGTGACGGCGGGATTGACGAGGGGGATGGGAATGGAGATACGAGAAATCCGGCAGGAAGAGGATATGAGGCGAAGCGTACAAGTAATCCGGCAAGCATTTTTAACGGTTGCAGGGGAGTTTGGGCTTACCCGGGAAAACGCGCCTACTAATGCAGCTTTTATGAAACAGGAGGATTTTGCGAGGCTGTGCAAAAGCAATGTGAGTCTGTTTGGAATGTACGAGGCCACTGAGCAAGTGGGATTCTTTATGGTTGAGGCTAAAGAAAATAGTACCTATTATCTAAACAAGCTTGCGGTATTGCCGTCATGCAGGCATAAGGGGTATGGCAAAAAGGCGCTCGAGTATGTTTTTGAATTGGTTAGGGAAAAAGGCGGCGGGAGAATTTCTATTGGTATTATTGATGAAAATGAAAGACTAAAACGTTGGTATGAACAATATGGTTTTGTTACAAATGTTGTAAAATCATTGCCGCATTTATCTTTTCAGGTGTGTTTAATGGTGAAAGATATATGATAAGATAGTGATAGACCAATATATGGGAGCGATGCAAATGAAATTATTGATAAGAAATGGTAAAGTACTAACCATGGCGGGAACCGAGTACGAAAAAGGCTGTGTGCTTGTGGAACAGGGGAAGATCTTGCGAGTAGCCGAGCATATCGAAGAGACGGCCGATACAGAAGTTATTGATGCCGCAGGCGGGATTATTATGCCGGGGATTATTGATGCGCATTGCCATATCGGTATTTCGGAGCAGGATATGTATGAAGGGGATGATGATACCAACGAAGCAACTGATCCTGTAACACCTCATTTACGGGCGATTGACGCGATAAATCCTATGGATTCTGCTTTTGGGGATGCTGTAAAGGGGGGAATTACGGGAGTGATGACTGGACCCGGAAGTGCTAATGTAATTGGCGGGCAGTTTGTTTTTATGAAAACAAAGGGAACCTCGGTCGATGATATGGTCGTGCTGGAACCTGCTGCCTTAAAGATTGCGTTTGGTGAAAACCCAAAACGGGTATACAGTGAGCAAAAAAAGACTCCTTCTACACGGATGGGAGTAGCAGCACTCCTGCGTGATAGTCTTACGGCGGCAGTGAACTATAAAAAGAAAAAGGAAAATAAGCTGAATGATTTCGAAAAGGATTTAAAAAAAGAAGCGTTTCTTCCGGTATTAGAAGGCAAGATACCTTTAAAAACACATGCTCATCGGGCAGATGACATTCTAACAGCCATACGGATTGCGAAGGAGTTCCAGGTTAAACTTACGCTGGATCATTGTACCGAAGGACATTATATTAGTGAATATATAAAAGAAGCGGGTTATCCGGCTATTGTCGGTCCTTCGCTTACGGGTAGATCGAAGATGGAGTTGAAACACTTGTCATTTAAGACGCCCGGCGTACTTGCGAAGGCCGGCATACCCATTGCTATCGCTACCGATCATCCGGTTATTCCCATTCAATATTTGCCAATCTGCGCCGGACTGGCGGTAAGAGAAAGTGAAGGTTTCGAGGTAACACAAGCACTGAAAGCAATCACTATAAACGCCGCAGAGATTTGCGGCGTTGCCGATCGAGTCGGCAGTCTTGAACCCGGTAAAGATGCGGATATTGCTATTTTTGACGGTAATCCGTTGGAAGTAATGACTAGAGTTAGATATACCATTATTAACGGGAAGATTGCGTATGCACAGGATAGCAACTAATTGAGGTAAACGGCAAAAGGAAGACTTGGTTTTTAACGTGTAAAACGAAGTCTTCCTTTTCTAAGTGGTTTTCTTTTTTAAAGATCAAACAGATAACTGATAACCAGGTTGGTTACCGAAATGATAAAAGCTGTTGCAAAGGATAGAGCAAGAGTGGGAATGGTAAGGCCACTGATGAGATGGGTAGTCATAATTACTAGCACTGTATTAATTACCAGGGTAAACAGCCCTAACGTCATGAGGTTAAGCGGCAGCGAGATGAGCAGTAGCAGGGGGCGGATAAATAGGTTTAACACGCCTAGAACGAGGCCTGCCCAAAAGAAGTTTTCCCAAGAGGCTGCGGTAATGGTCGGAAAAAGTTGGGTAGCGATATAAAATCCCAACATATTAATAAGACATCGGATAATAATTTTTCTCATGGCTCATCCTCGATACTTTAAAATAATTTTATGGAAATAAGACTTTGGTTGTTGTGAATTTCGGCTAACGGCCAACTGCCTAATCGGCGCAACTCCTGCAGTAACTCCAGGCTTAGTGCGGTAACAAGCGCGGGCCGTTCCAGCCAAGGAAATAAGCGGCTACAAAAGGCAATCCAGCTATGTAGGCTTGCAAGGATGTCTTCCAATACAAACAGGGAAATGGGTAGTATGAAGCGACGGTTTTTGTGGCGAATGCTAACTAGTAAAAAGAAACTGGAGCGCTTATTCCACATAGATTTCTACTTTTTTGGAGTGACAGCCGCTTTCGCCCTCGGTGTTGATGTCGACTAGTTTGCCGTTGGACATACCTTGATCTATAAGGTTTATAAGTTCATCAAAGTCAATATTTGAAAGATCCACGCCTTTCTTGCGCATTTCCTGGCGGGCTTCTTCCGGAACAAGTTTCATACCCATGTTTGCAAACTTAGTGGCTACTTTAAAAAGCTTTATAGGAATGTTGACATTAACTTTCTTGTTTGGTCCGTCGGTGATGAGGATACGCAAAGAGCGGCTGCCGGAGTCAGGAGGGCTATCTGATTTTTCAAACGAGTCATCCAAGGCCTTTAACAATTCCAAGCCTTCGGAGGCGGTAATTTTACCGCTTTGAATTAATTCCAGGATTTCTAATTTTTCGTTACTCAAAATATCACCGTCCTACTTATTTTTGATTTTGCGTAATTGTTGAGCGGCTTCTTCCGAAGTGATATCGCCGTTCTTTAAGGCGGCTAAGATTTCGATACGCTGTGAATCTTCTTGGGAAGGGTCTATTTTTTCATGGAAATAGCCTAAAGATTGCAATACTCCTTCCAGACGGTTACGCACCGTGGGATAAGATATAGCTAGCTCTTTTTCTACATCTTTGATATTGCCCCGGCATTTTAGAAAAACCTCTACAAATTCGAGCTGCTCTTTTGGAAGGCGGCAAAATTTACAGGAGGTAAATTCCCCTTCGATATTTGTATGACAATGGTTGCACGCCAGGTTTGTGATGGTAAGCTGATGACGGCAAACGGGACAGGTGTGTAGCAGTGGATTGCTAATAATATGCACCCCATTTACTGGAATATTATAGTATAACTATACCACGGGAAATTGATATAATCAATATTATTGTTTAAATATATTAATAATGTTATTAAAAATATTAATTAATTACGCGGATTGATTTTAAAAGTGCATTAAATCGCGCCTGGTATTCGGCTTGAGAGCTAGTTTTATTTTGGAAATTTATTATAGGGGAATGTTGCTGTGCTGACGAAATAAGATATTGTTAACAACATACACTCTTTAGGAAATTATAAATTTGCTATGTAAAGGAGTAATATGTTATGGAAATGTCAAAGTTGTTCATTATTCATAAATTGAATGATGAAAATGATCGTCCGGCGTTGGAGAGATGATTTCAACGCTATCATGTACCCGAGGTGTTGACGCAGAACCCATGACGGTAAAGTATGTATTGTATCGTGTTGTACCGGCTCCGCCGGGAGGGGAAAAGTACGGGTATTATAACTACCGGGTTCACGAAAACTGGGTGCCGGACAAAAGCATGCGGCGAGGGGAAAAAGGGCTGCTGGCCATGACCAAACAACCGGGGGCATGTGATGCTATTGTTGTTAATATGCCGGCAGAGCCAACAGAAGATTTTTTTGGAGCAAACTGTAGTATTGATGATCATACCATATTGCGCTGGGTTACCGTTTTCCGGTATCCAGATACGATATCGGTAGAAGAAGGTGAAGACTGGTATCTGAATACGCATGCGCTGGAAGTCATGAAGCAACCAGGATTAACCCGCTTTTTTAGCACTAAAGCCTATATCTCGGGAAAAAGCCCATTGCCGCAAGGTGATGATTTTATGAAGCATGAAGATCTGTTTTTTAAACAATGGCATCGTGTTTCCGAAATGTGGTATGAAAATAATAATGGGTGGGTGGACTCTATTATTAACCATCCGCCCCAATATACAAAGCCCATCTGGGCTACCTATGATACCTATCCGTTTTTAATTCCGGGAAGTGAGTTTATCAGTACGTTCATTTTGGAGCGTCCTGACCATGACTATATTAAAGAGTTTAGAGCCCAATATTTCTAAAAGAAATTTGTGCCAAACTTTGAAATGCAGGCATCGTTAAAAGTTAGTAGGATGATCGAAATAAGAATAGAGCTGGATCGATAGGGTTTATACAAAGTCTCCGTAGCCTAAAAAGGGTTATGGAGACTTTGTATAAAGAAAAGTTTTATTTTTGTAAATAACAGAAGTAAGTTCTTAAGTTCCGGTATTAGGTTTTTCCGTTTTTATTGTTGCTGGGGCATAAAAGCTATATTATAAGTAGTGATACAATGAATTAAAGGAAGTAGTTATGGTGAGTAATTGGGTAATAATAAAAAAAGGTGAGCCTTACATTGCTGGTGAAATAATTAAAATTACAAATACTGGTTTAAAAATTGGCAGGAGCAGCGAACAAAATATATTCTTAAACATAAAGTTCGCAAGTAGGTTTATCTCACGAACCCATTGCCGAATTAGCTGTGATGGGGGGAAAGTATTGTTAACTGATATGGGGAGTAAGCACGGTTCGCTTATTAACAATGACAAGATACTACCAGATATACCGAGAGAGCTGCATAATAATGACAGGATTTCTTTGGCAAGCGGCATAGTCATTATGCAATTCTGTCAGGGGGAACTTTCCGAAGAGACCGTTGATTTTAGCGATACACAAGCAGAACGTGTAAAAAGTGTTGCCGGATCCATATTACTGAACAAAAATAAAAGAGAATGCACCGTTGAAGGGTGCAGGGTAGTATTGACCCGTAAAGAATGGGACTGTTTATACATACTGTATAATAGGGCGAATGAAATGGTTCTTTATGAGGAATTAGCGGCCGGGGTGTGGACGGAGAGAACGGAATTGCCTGGAAATGTAGGACAGGAAGAATTTAACGCGTTAATTTATCGGCTGCGAAAGAAGCTGGGGGAAAAAGGAAGGCTAATAAAAAATATAAGAGGCTTGGGTGTTATGCTTGAATTATAAGTAAGGAACTCTAATTGTAATTATTTTATCACTTTCCTATTATTGCGGAACGTTTTATTTTGAATTAATATTTGATGAGACGAAGCAAAAAGGAGCGATAAGAAGTGAGAAGAATCGTGGTGGCTTTTTTATTAATGTTGACTGCTTTTGTGAATACAATTCCGGCGGAAGCCGGAAGAGAAACCCATGAAGATGAGTTGAGCAAGTATTTTGAAGGATATGAAGGAACGTTTATTTTGTTCGATGAACAGAATAATGAATATACGGTATATAATGAAGCCTAGTGCAGGAAGCGGATTTCTCCGTGTTCTTCCTTTAAAATTTACAGTTCACTAATTGGATTGGAGACTGGTGTTATTCAAGATGAAAATACTGTTATTCCATGGGATGGAACAAGGTATCCTCTCGCCTCGTGGGAGAAAGATAATACCATGCGAGAGGCGATAGCAAATTCAGTAATTTGGTATTATAAAGAACTGGCGGATAGAGTGGGAAAGCATAGAATGCAGCAGCAGATAAATCAAATACCCTATGGGAACTGCGATGTGTCGGGCGGACACACTTTTTGGTTAGTATCTTCTTTAAAAATATCTGCGACGGAACAGGTCGATTTGTTAAAAAGGTTATACAATGATCAATTGCTCTTTTCCAGGAGAAATATGAGTATAGCACGTAAGATTATCCTATTGTCTGATAAAGAGGGTGTTTATTTGTCAGGAAAAACAGGGTCTGGTTTTGCGGGCGGGAAGGAAATTATAGGATAGTTTGTAGGTTGTGTTGAGAAAGACGGCCGGCGGTATATGTTTGCTACCAATATTGAAGCGGCTGATAAGGCAACGGGGATGAAAGCGAAGGCGATAACATTAGCTATACTTAAAGACAAGGGAATAATTTATTGAATATTAAAGCTGAATTAGAGCAATGTAAAAGTACCTCGCGTCGGACAGCAAATAAATGACACACTGAAGATAATGCGCTATACTAGAAACTGAAGGTTTCTTATTTCCAGCCTTTGGTGGTCGAAATGTGATAATGAAAGGGAGAAAAGTCATGTTTACCTTGCTATTACTGGCCGTAGGCGTTTACATTGCATACCGTTTGCTTAAGCCCCGCCGAGATTATCAAGAACCGTATTATCAGAGTGGTTTTGGCGGTTCGGGTATGGGGGGGATGTTTGGTGGTATGATTTTGGGGTATCTTTTGACTCATTATCTGATTGATCAGCACCAGTATGATATGTGGAGCAGTTATGATGATGCGCAGCTAAGGGATACGCTGGTATCGCAAGGCATATTAAGTGATGCGGACTATGGGCAGTTGCTCGATCAAGCTTCCGCCGGAACGCTGCCGCTTGAAGGCGGAGCTACCGGGGATACGGCGGATTGGGGCAATGACAACAGTGATTCTTTTGAACCTGCTGGATTTGATAACTCCGATAGCGGTAGTTTTGGCGGCGATGACTTCGGCGGATTTGATTTATAGTTAGATAATAAAAACCTCTTGCACATAGCAAGAGGTTTTTGTATGTTGGGTGAAAGAAAAAGGAAGTTGTTAAGCGACTTTTAGGTAAATATGAGGTGTACATTATTTTTTAGGCTGTTGGTAGAAAAGAATATTAAGGAGTGTAAAATACGAGCGAACGCCCGTTTGTTATCTTCCGAGGATAATAAACAGGGCGTTTTACGTTAAAATCTTAGTAACCAAGGAGAATGGAATTTTGGGAGAAATCCTGTAAAATATATATAAGGAGGACTTTATAGCAGCAGTTATTTTACTATTGGACACTGACACAGAATGGCGGTTGATATAGTGCTTCAGAAAGTACATGATGCAATACCTCAAAATAATATCTTTTTATCATATGGGAAGTGGACTGCGCATGTCCGGCGATTTTTTTCCGTTGTAACAATAGGCCTTGTAATGGCTTTGCTTATATGTGGATTGGTGGAGGCTTCTTCGTTTCTGCATGATTATTTAGTTGCCGCGGGACAACAGCAAGGCGGTTTGCTGGAACTTGAGGTGGATAAATGGGAGATGAATAGTATTTCTGTAGCCTCGATTACGGTAGCTTTGCTCGGGTTTTTCTTCGCTATGCGGGAGTTTTGTAATGGGTACGTTCGGCCGCTATTTATTTATCTATCGATATTATTTGTAGCAGGCTGTTTGGTTTGGATTTTGACGTATGGGTATGTGACTTCTAATGGTGTATATTATAGATCGTTGCAAACCGGATTTTTAGAGAAAAGGGTAGCTTTGTCGAGCATTGAAAGAGCCCATGTATGTGTCGACTATACTAAGGACGGTAAGGAGCAATTTAAGGAATCGTTTTTAGTGCTAGTAAAATCGGGAACTAAACGAGTGACTTTTAGTATACCTATATCGAATGCGGTAGAGGGAATTTATTTTTTGCGGAAAAATAAAGTATATGTCAATGTATCTATTAATGAGGCGGTAAAGGAAAATTTAGATCAGGCTTCGTCGGTAGATAAAGACATTATTGAAAAGCTAATGGGGGTAAGTAAAGGAACTCTTTGATAACCAGACATTGCTTATCCTCTAAAGATAATGAACCGACGAGGTTTTGCTAATCATTTAGTAGAGGATAAGGACGGTACATCGAAGTGATTTTGTTACCGCCGGTTTCTGCCAGGGGGAGACAGTGGAAACTAGTTGTTAAGCATCTTAGGTAAAAGGAATATCGGGTAAGTTTCACACTCGTCTAAACATCTGCAGTTTTATAACTCTTGACTCCATTGATTATGCTGGTTATATTTCTAAAATAAAAGTTATAAGGCTGTAAGAAATACAAAGAAGTATCAACTCCCCTCTTGCATCTGAGGGCAGTTGGCTTTTTATTTTTCGGGAGCTTGCTACAGAAGCGGAAAATGGAAAGGAGGATTTTCATTTATGAAAGTGACCGGAAAAGAGGTATGG
>Ga0316604_10002952_pt1 | contig 12425 bp, 14 predicted proteins | sample OWC_soil_day20_C_FD_207650 | JGI IMG/M metagenome (GOLD analysis project Ga0316604, IMG submission 207650) | Wetland soil microbial communities from Old Woman Creek delta, Ohio, United States - OWC_soil_day20_CT | ecosystem: Environmental > Terrestrial > Soil > Wetlands | place: USA: Ohio... | reverse complement strand
CGACACGGCTATCGAAAATTGTTAGTGGTAATGGTTGTCATACTATGCTTACTTAGTTTTTTCTGGTACCTTTTCGCGGCAGGTGTGAAGCGGTCGTTGCAGGACTCCTTGGCGGAAAGCTTGAGCAGCCATGTAAATGGACGCATCCAGATCGGAAATATAGACTTATCCATCATAGGTTGGGTTCGCATTACGGACGTGGCAGTGTATAAGGATAAGATGGAGTTACTGGCAAAAGTTCCAGTCGTAAGAATAAAATACAGTTGGTCTGATTTGGCAAAAGGCAATTTTGATAGCTCCCGGATTGAGACAATAATAGCAGAGGGCGCTGAAATCTGGCTTCATGAGGAAAAGGGTCAATGGAATTGGGAAGGCTTTCTCAAACAAGCTCAACCCAGCCAAAATAAATTTCAGGGAATGCTACAGATAGCATCAGCCAAGATCTATGGCGTCGCATCATTGGCATCCAAAACCATCGATGACGTAAATGGGATCATCGACTTGCGCGCTTTCCCGGATCTGGACATCAGTCTGAAAGGGAAAATCGGTCAAAGCCTTTCGACTGCGGAGGGGAAATGGGTAAAAGGACGTTTCGCCAGGATCGTTGTTCAGACCAAAGACCTGAATTTGCTGGAATTCCGTGATAGTGTACCCGCTGAACAGAAGGTCACTCTGGAAGGCGGAAAGATTTCAACGGTGATGGTGACAACGGAGCGTGATGATCAGGGCGCAGTCAAGTGGCACGTGGAAGGCGAATTTTCAGGCATAAAACTGGCTGGAAAGGTAGATGTCAGTGAGGGGCAGGGACAGTTCAACGGCAATCAGGATGGGGTGAAACTGCAAAATATAAAACTTGTCATTTCAGGCCAGCAAACAGAGGGTCAGGGGACTTTATCCTGGTCGCAGGGCGCAATAAGGATCGATGCAGACCTGACGGTTCCGGATGTTGCGCCGGAAGCCTTTGTGCCCGGGCTGGCAATCCAGAGGCCGGTAGCCTGCCGGATAAAAATCGTTGGCGCTTTGGCCGAACCTGATATTTCCGGCAGCTTCAGTTTTCCTCAGATCAACTTTAGTGATATGAAAGTCAGCAGTGTGACAGGAAATTTCAGGGTTGACGGCTCGCGTCTGTTGCTGCAGGGGGTTTCCGGCGCTGTCGATCAAGGAACGATATGGGTCGCAGGTACGGTTCAGCGAATTGATGGAAGTTATGAACTCGAGGCGTCAGGACAAGGCCTTGACAGTTCCCGGTTAACGGACAAGGACGTGCAAGGACCCCTTGACTTCAGTGCCCATGTGAGCGGAAAGGGTGAGACGGCCGTGACAGCGGGAACATTTATTATTCATAACGGCAAAGCCTACGGGATACCGTTCCTGTCGTTGACTGGCCATTTTGTCAAACGGGGCTCGATAACAGAGATTTCCGGTATTGTCATGAAGACCGCGATTGGGACCTTTTACCCGGAAGAGTTATCCCGGGATGTCTTGGAATATTTGATCGGAAAACCAGGACTGCCCAAATCACCAGAAGATGCCATAAAGAAAGGGGTCGAAGGGATAATAAAAGATGAGGTGAACAAACTATTGCCGCGCTTATTCCAGTGAGCCGAGAGGGGGCTTGTCCCTCGTCAATAGGAGCCTGCCAATTTTACTCGAAAACTGGCTAGTTTTCCTTTTTGTATTTTAAACAAACCGGAAACCGTATAATATGGACAAAGAAGGGCTTATTCTATGCTAACGCGGGAACTTATAACGGAGGTGTGTTGTTAATGTTAAAGCGAATCACAGTTCTTCTTGTTTGCCTGATGGTGGTTACAAGTTTGAGCACGGCCTTTGCTTCTTCTATAGTCATGTCACGCGGTGATAAAACAATGAACGAATTGATCAAGGGAGAACAGATGCTTACCAATGAAGCTGAAATGACAACAGCGTTCAAAGATCAGATGATTTTGATGATGTACATAAGCGCAATCGATCAAATGCTGATGGTGATGACTCCGGACCAAATGAAGACAACGGCTCAAAGCTTTCTAAAAACCCAGACGACGCAGGAAACGAAGGAACAACTGATACTATCAATTCACACGAAGATGCTGGAAATGAACCAAGATCAATTATCGTCTATGCTGGAGAAGGGGTTGTTAGTGACATCATTAAACGCGCAGAGGAATATGCTAAAGGACAATAACAGAATGGTTACGAAGCCTAGGGGATTGGCTTTGGATTGACTGTAAACAATGTGCTTTTTCATAAGATTGAGACCAAAGAGTAATTTCTTAGCAACAGGATGAGTTTAAAATCAAACATGTAGGAGGGAATTGACTGTGAAAAGGATTTTCGGTGTGCTTCTATTGGTGATTCTACTTAGTACAGGCGTCTGTTTTGCTGAATCGGACATTCCTAACCTCGTCGGAACATGGGCAGTGCAATCTGAAGGAGCATTTGTAAGCAAAGGGGAAGCGCCTGGAACTTGGACTCACTTCCGAGAAGGCGCCAACTCCATAACTGCAGAACTCATTGTGACCAAGCAAGAAGGCAGAGTCTTCTATGGAACCTTCACGTCCAAGAACGCAACTGAAAACTTGGCGGGAGTTATTGGGTGGGACAACAAATCTTTCTATCTTGTCGATCAAGATGGATTCACAGACGGAACTATTGTCAACAACAATAAAATGACCTGTATTTACCGGCACGTGGGTGATAAAGACTCCGTTGTTGCGGCAGCGATTGTGACACGCAAAAAATAAAGCGACGTCATAAAATCATATAATCAAAGTCAGAGGCTTCCAGCCATTCGTGGTCGGAAGCCTGTTTTATTGGGTGATAGAGGGTTGATGGGTTTGATAATCGATTTGAAAATTTGAAGCAGTCTGAGTGCCGACGAGTGAGAAGGATAAGCTGATGATGTTTGGTGTAACTGAATTGTTATAACTTTAGTAGTTCAGCTATATTTTCACCAAGCACTTGGCTCAAAACACCTGGGTCATCAATAAGCTGTTCCAGAACTATTCTTGCGACCAATGGTGATGAATATGGAGCATCAGAGCTGAATAAACTTCTCCTGGGGAATTCTTTGATGGCATAAGTCGGTGCCATTGTTGTAAAAGTAGCGGATAAGTCCAGATAGATATTGGGAATCGCATAAATTTCTTGTAACGTTGCTAACCAATGCATACCTCCTAAATGTCCAATGATTGTTGGCACAGAGGGATAGCGTTTAGCTAAACTCAGTAAGTCTTTTATGTCACTAAAATTCAACGGAAAAAACGCATGTATCCATAGGGGCAATCCGCCTGCTTCTTGCGATGCGCGAAAGAGGTCTTCCATCTGCGGTATTTGCCCAGATTGAGGTGCTAGTTCACCGATTCCCCGAAAGTCGTTCACCAGGATGTATTTCTCAATCCAAGTTAAATTTTCATTATAGGATAAGCCAAAGGGAATGGAGCCAAAACCGATATATCTTTCAGGGGTAGCTTTTATAATTGCAACGAGCTGTTCAATAGCATGAATTCGTTCCGTTAGAGGATTTTTGGTTCCATTCAATATGTCATATAGAGTATTCATCTCTTTTTCCAATTCGGAAAGATTATTTGCAATCTCAGGATGAATAGTGGATGTGAAAAGAATGGTCAAATCGACGTTAGCTTTATCCATCCACTGGATTTGTTTTTCTGGGGGCAGCATAACGTGCGCGTGGCTGTCAATAATCATATTCTCGCCTCATTTCATTATTTGAAGTTTCCGCAGTGGATTGTTCAAATTCTTTCATTTTTTCTTCAAGCTGCGATTGAATCTGTTGCAATATTTGTATCTGCGCTTTCACTTGTGCATATTTTGTTTTATAGAGTGTATAGGCTTCCTGGCATATTGGGTGATTATTGTGTGGAAGAATAGGGCAGTCAATGATTTTCCCTATAGCTGCTGTGTTGAGTCCTAAGCTGAGGTACAGTTGAATTGTTTTCACTCTGGTAATTGCATCGTTTTCATAATTTCGGTAACCATTCGGCGATCGCTGTGAGTTGATCAACCCTCTTGATTCATAGTGTCTTATGGAGCGAATACTGGCGCCTGTTTTGCATGACAACTCTTTAATTAGCATAATGGGTGTTCCTCCAGTCGATTACGATTTTATTTTAAAGTATGACACTTATGTTATAGTCAAGCAATATCCTGTAATTTTTCAGCTGAATCCTTTCTTTCGTCGGATCGAAGCGTTCATTGAGAATGCAAAGGAAGGATATGGATGTTATCTGTTGAATTTAATATCTGATCGAATACACAAATGAGCTAGGAGGAATTCGCATGCGCATCTGCGCACTCTTATTGGCGATTTTGGTTATGGCGTTTTTTTTAATGATAGTGCCGCAGAGCGCCCAAGCTGAAAACAATTCAGTGGATATTGTAAATTTTGTTGAACCAAGCGTGGTTTACATCGAAGTGGATTATCGCAATGGCAACTCAGGAACCGGTAGCGGATTTATTGTAAACGAGCGAGGTGATATCATTACGAATCGCCACGTGTTGGATGACGCGGTAAGGGCAAAGGCAACTACATCTGATGGACGAGAATACGAGATCACAGAAATTATCGGTGCGCACTCGAAACTTGATTTGATGGTCGGCGCTACGGCTCTTGCAAAAAATCCGCAAAAAGCACAACAAAGTTTTTTGCGTTTGGCGTCACAATCTGCGGAAAAAGGTGAAAAAATTTATGTCTTTGGCAATCCACAAGGTCACACTTTTTCCGTTAGTGATGGAATTGTCGCAGGATATCGTGAAGGTGACACAAATATGCAATATACTGCTCCGGTTTCCCCTGGTTCCAGCGGCGGGCCTATTGTAAACACTAACGGTAATGTGGTTGCGGTGGTCTGGGGCGGCAATGTGGAAGAAAAGACGCAAAACATCAACTACTCTGTGCCAGCAAACAAAATTTATGAGATTGTGGATAAAAACGGGAAGTTTCTGTATGGAAAAGGCAGCCTTGACGATTCTGTGCGTCCGGCAAAACTTACCGGCGTGGATGGGCTGCTTTGGCGGATCACCAAGTCGGAAACCATCAGCATGATTAGCACGGTTGATAAGTCCTTCGAATTGGTGGATCGGACAGATTCACAATTGTTATTTAAGGGCTTGTTGTCGAATGGCAGGGTTTACTTTGCGGCTTACCACTACTCCAAGGATATGCTTTATGAGGGTGAATATCTCTATCCTGTTGAAAAAAATGAGAATTATCATGAGCTATATAAAGCTGTGCAGATAAATTTGGAGAGCGGCTTTGGGAAAATGGATTCTGAAGCCAAGAACAATCAGTCAGGCCTTGGTGTGATTGCAACCTGGAATTTCAAGACAGACGGGAAGGTGTCAAATTCAGTGACACTTTCAGTTGAACCCGGATCATTTGGCGCTCTACCTGGCTATAGTCAATTCGTGGTTATGCGTTTTACCAATGGTGAAATGAAGCAGACAGCAGAAAAATAAAAATGAATAAAAACTAATTTAATCAAGCCGGGATAAACAAGCTGCTATTATGAATCGCTTGAGCAAAAATCTGAAACACTGATGAGAAACCACGTAGAGAACTAGTGATGTCATCGATTTCAAATTATCGAATATTGTAGAGGTTGAAATGACAGTTAAAAAGTTATTTTGGGAAGATCCATACTTGGTCGAAGCTGTGGCAAAAGTCATGAGTGTTAATGGCGATAGTATCACGTTAGATCAGACAATTGCCTTTGCATTTTCAGGTGGGCAACAATCTGATTCGGGAACAATAGCAGGATGCGAAATTGTTAAGGCAGACAAAGTCGACAAGGATATTATTTATACCATTGATGCAGCGCACTGTCTAAAGATTGGCGAGGAAGTTCAAGTTAAAATTGATTGGGACAAGCGGTATAAATTGATGAAACTTCATTTCGCCGCAGAGTTGGTATTGGAACTGGTATATCAGGGATATGACCATCCCGAAAAGATTGGAGCTAATATTACTGAAGACAAGGCGCGTGTGGATTTCTGCTGGAACGGTAGCATCGCTTCCGTTTTTCCTGAACTTGAGTCAAAGTTGAAAAAAATGATTGATGAAGATTTACCTATTCGGAGCGAGTTTAAAGATAAAAACAAGGAAGAAAGATTTTGGGAAATTGAAGGTTTTGCCCTAGTTCCTTGCGGTGGAACCCATTTGAGAAAAACTGGCGAAATAGGCCCGTTATTGCTGAAACGAAATAATATAGGCAAAGGAAAGGAACGGATTGAAATATACCTGAAACCGGTGTAATTAAAGAGTCCTTTAATCTCCGAGCGTGTTGAACCGATGTGATGGTGTTTGATGCGGCGATTGACTATAGCTTATTTGGCCTGAAATTCGCTACCGTTGCAAACAATACAAAAAATGAGCCTTGCGGCTCAAGTTGGTATCAAACTATTCAATAATCTGCTTTGGTTGATTCCCTTCGATTGTCGGAGGGCCTTTTTTTTCTAAACTTTTCGCGATCTTTTTTAATGATTTTGAGATGCAGTACATGAAGTACAGAAAAGCTCCAGCAGTTAGCAGGTGGAAAACCACAAAAACGATTCCGATGCCAGATCGTCCAGGATACATAAGTTGTTCATCTCCCTTTAATAATGAATTTGGCTCTATCTAAACGATAACATTTAATTGTGTAGATAGTATGACGAGATTATGACAAGTTTATGGCGATATTTCTTTTCCGACAGATTTTCTGATTGGGGCTGGAAGCGGTGAATGAGCAAGATTGCCGTTACTCTGAAGGAATCCATCAATGAATTCAAGCACAGAGTGTATAATTTTTTCTCTATTTATGAGAATTTTATTATTTGTACGTGATAATGCAGTTATCAATAGTTTGGGGTAGAATTTGTACATTGATACATGATAACGCTAAAAAAATATTCAGTAGAATGCAAGGAGGGACATGTATGTCAAACATTCGCTTGTGGGAACCAATGAATGAGATTGTTCGAGATTTTGAGAAATTCCCCAGATTGCTTGATTTCCCCAATATACCCGTACTGTTTAAGGGCGGCGAACCTAAGGTTGACATCATTCAAACAGACAAAGAAGTTGTAATGAAAGCGGATGTTCCTGGTGTCAAGAAGGAAGACCTTCAAGTAACAGTTACGGAAGACACAATTACAGTGCGAGGCGAAGCAAAGTCCAGCACGGAAACCAAGAAAGAAGACTACTTCTTTTCGGAGCGTTTCTATGGTAGTTTTTGTCGGACGTTACCCTTGCCTGCTATGGTGGACTCCAGCAAGGCGAAAGCTAAATTCGATGAGGGAGTGCTGACTGTTACTGTTCCCAAAGCGGCGAAACCTGAAAAGGGAAATGCAATAGACATCGAATAACCATGGAGCGTAATATATCAATAGGGTGAATGGTTTTTGCAGGGGCTAGAAACCTCCAACATTAAAACGGGGCTTCCGGGCATTTGCTGAGGGAGGCCCTGTCTGTTTTTACCCCTGAATCAGGATTGGTAATTGAGTCTGAAATTTCGGTTCAAGACAATGGTTCAAAGATTTACGAAAGAGGGTTTGGCAAATGTATGTGGTCAAGACGAGTTCACAATTGATGGAAGCAGTCAGAGAAAGTGCCCGTGAAATAATGGTAGTGGGCAGATTAGCTCCGAAAATATTGGAATTGTCGCATCGCCCCAATGCAAGGAACTACTATGAAGCACCTAAAGAGTTTTCTTTTGGCAATCTATTAAATAACTTCAATATTCATGCCGTCTACGACAGCAGTCAAAACCTCATCGCTACTGTTTTTCAACAACGAAGTGGACAGCAAGCATAATAGGACTATTTGACTATTAATATAGATAAATCAAGGCTCTTCGGATTTTCTCCGAGGAGCCTTTTGATGGGTGCCAATAGATATGGATTGAATCCCGGCAACGGTTAACTGCTATATTTTGCAAATCCTGTTGTGTTAAACTGATATCAATCCAAAGGAAACGATGTCGATGATGATTAAGCAATGGTTGATGCTGAGGATCTCGAAAGGGGAAATCAATAATGAAGAGAATCGTTGCGATATTAACGGTTTTTGCGACCCTATCAGTGTTTTTTCCTGGCGTGGCATCCGCATGGGATGGGAACTGGTCAAGAGACTCCAACTCCCCGGAGCGTGGCTCTCAGATGATCATTAGTGGCGCGAATGAGAAATTCTTTAATTTCAAGATCGATGCCAGGTGGAAAAATCACACAGGTGGAATTGAAGGTGCGGCTGAAATTTCTTCGGAACACGTAGCCATATTTAATGGAAAAAATAATTGCCAATTAACATTCCAGGCTGTTGATGGAGTCATCCTCGTGCAACAGACGGACGGATGCACCTTTTATAGCGGAATGAATGTTGTCTTCAAAGGCAAATATATTCAGCCTGAATAGGACAGGGTTTCCGGCCATTTGTGGTTGGAAACCTTTCGTTTTGAATTTTCAGGTATATAATTAGTTCATATTAACTTTTGCAGATTGATGTATTGAGGAGAGATTAGAAGTTGAAAGATCTAATTGACTTACGGGTTCATACCTATTACTGGGACCAGGATCTAAATTGTGCAGTGACTACATTGAAAATATTAGGGGAAATCTTCTGTATAGAGCTTCAACCTCAAGTGCCGGAAGCCGCGATTGGGATGCCGGGAGCAGGCAGGTTCGGTGCTCAGTGCGGCCTTGTCGAGGGTAGCTTGATGTTCATTGGAATCTATGGAAAAGCAAAAGGCTTTGAACATGAACACATTGTCGCTGCTTGTCATCGCTTCGCCAGCGCATTTCAACAACGATTCGATAGTTTGCAGTGCAAAGACTTACGACCGCAAGGATTTAAACAGGGTAATCCACCGCATCTCTGCGAAGAGAAAACAAAAACTGCCATCAACTTTTCTGCGAGTTTTATCGCAGAAGAAATTGGAACTTATAATGCGTAACTTAGAAAAGGTATTTGGATTTCATTATGACACATAAATCAGGATTGCCTGAGTCAGTAAATTACTGGATTATTCCTCACCTGCAGAATCTTGAATTGCTTTGTGCAACATATACTACGCAAATTTTTCCCCGTCACATTCACGAAGGATATGCGATTGGAGTAATCGAACAAGGCGCGCTTGCTTTTTCGTATAGAGGAGAGCGCGTGATAGCGCCTTCCGGCTCTGTCAATTTGGTGATTCCAGGAGAGGCGCATGATGGTTATGCAGCAACTCCAGAGGGATGGACTTATCGAATGTTTTATCTTTCGACGGATTTGATTGAACAAGTTGCATATAATCTATATGGGAAGGCTCGAAGCCCGTATTTTGCTACAGGAGTCATTCGAGATCGTAACTTAGCGAATCAAATCAGTATAATACACCGATTCTTGGAGGAACGAAATTCACCAACACTTGAACAAGAGTCACTTGTTTTTTCGATGCTGACAGCATTTGTTGCGCGCCATTCTGACCAACGAACAGATTTGTGCTATTGGGGAAAAGAAGACCAGGCAGTAACATTAGTTAAGGACTATATTGAAGAGCATTATTCGGAAAACATTTCGCTGCAAGACCTTTCAGCAACGTGTCATTTGAGTTCATTTCACCTAATCCGCGTATTTAAAAATCACATCGGAGTCCCACCACACATTTACCAGAAACAGGTTCGTATCAAAAGAGCCAAAGAGTTTCTCGCGAAAGGATTTTTGCCTGTATTTGTTGCCCACGAAATGGGGTTTGTGGATCAAAGCCATTTTTCAAAACAGTTTAAACAAATTACTGGGATTACTCCAAGCCAATACAGCAATTTCATACAAGAACGGTTTCACCCAAACGATGTAATATGAAGGTGGAAGGTTAATCGTTATTGTTGAGGAGCTGATTCACATGCTACAAATTGCCGAAAAATGGAAGACCTCATTTCCGGGAGCTGGTGTAGGAATTCTGGTAGTCGACCACGTAACCAACCCCGAGCACAGCGCAATGCTCGATGAACAAAAACGAATGATTGAAAACGAACTTAGAAGCAAATATTCCAACCGTAGCGAATTGGTTGAATCTCCTATCCTAGATGCGTATATTGCCTATTATAAAAAATTTGCAAAGACCTACCATGTGCAACAGCAAATGGAGTCGGTGATTTTTAAAAGCAAGAGCATTCCGAATGTTGCAGGGTTAGTCGAAACCATGTTTATGGCTGAATTGAAAAACGGCTTACTAACCGCCGGGCACGATTATCTTGCGTTGCAGTTGCCCTTGAAACTTAATGTGGTCAACGACGAAGAGCAATATATATTGATGAATGGAAAGACGCAAATAGCAAAACCAGGGGATATGAGAATTAGCGATGAAGCAGGGATTATATCCAGTATCATTCACGGACCCGATAGTCGTACTCGCATTACATCAGAAACAACCAAAGTTATGTTTGTGGTCTATGCACCGTCAGGTATTCCGCACGACTTTGTTTTCCAGCATCTTTCCGACATATATAGCTATATAAAACTTTTTGCTCCTAATTCAGAAGTGGAATTTCAAAATATAAATTTCTAACATAACGTATCCTAGTAACGCTCCTCGGATAGATTGTCCGGGGAGTATTTTTGTTGCGACCGGCTTAAGTTTGTGCTTGAATAGATATATTGATCAAGTTTTTGATAAAGCCATGAAATCATTGCCTCGCATGGATTGGCGGAGAATAAAGAGGGCAAAAAATATACGACTGCACTGGAGATTTTCTTGCGCGGGTGATATATTGTGTTTTGGCAATGAAGTATAATACAGTGTTGACATCATAATAAGGGGTGAAAGATAAAAGCGTTGGGTATAATATAGGATTATAACGAAGGCGCCGCAGAAGGCGAACTAATCATAGAGGATAAATATGTTGGACTGAAAGGAAGAACCGCGTTGGTAAAACGTATATTTTTAATATGCTTGGTCTATTTAATTTTGTTATCGCAAATAGCGATTGCCGCTCCGAACCCACCGAAAATCACGGCTAAGTCGGCGATCGTGATTGAAGCGTCCACAGGCAAGATTCTTTATGAAAAAAATGCGGAAGCGATAAGATATCCGGCCAGCACGACCAAAATAATGACCTTGATAACCGCTTTGGAACAAGGGAATCTGGAAGATGTGTTAACGGTCAGTCCCAATGCCGCTATGACTGATGGTTCTTCAATATACCTGGAGGTTGGTGAGCGACTGAAACTGCTGGATATTCTTTACGGTGTCATGCTACATTCCGGCAATGACGCAACGGTGGCAGTCGCCGAACATATTTCAGGCTCACTGGAAAAATTTGCTCAGCTTATGACGAAAAAAGCACATGCCATCGGCGCTGTTCATACTAATTTTACAAACCCCAATGGGTTGCCTGATCCGAAACACTATACGAGCGCGCATGATTTGGCGATTATCACCGCTTATGGATACAAAAATCCCTTATTTCGTACCATCGTTAGCACACGGCACAAAAATATTCCCTGGAACAACAAGGGGTATGACCGGGATTTGTATAACGAAAACAAATTATTGTGGACGTATAATGGCGCCAACGGCGTAAAAACCGGCTATACTGAAGCCGCCGGGCCCTGTTTGGTGTCTAGTGCTACCCGCAATAATGTTCATTTGATTGCGGTGGTTTTGGATGCCGATCAGATGTGGGTCGATTCCAAAGCCCTACTGGATTTTGGTTTTAGCAAACTTCAACCGGTAGAATTATTCAAACAGGGAACTGTTTTGAAAACCTCACATGTAGCCGATGGAAAAATCAGCAGCGTGAAACTTGCTGCAGTTTCAAGCTTGCTTGTACCGGTTTCGGACGGAGACCTGGATCAATTTCAAGTAGTTACTGAAGTGCCCAATAGTGTGGAGGCTCCCATCGCAGTTGGCCAAAAACTTGGCGTGGCTCGAGTTCTATATAAGGGGAACGAAATTGCGAAAATAGACTTGATTGCTACTGAAGCAATAGAACGGGAATATTATTTTAAGGCTATCTTGTTTGTAGCTTTGATTGTTGTCACTTCTTTAGTAGTGGACTTTCATAAAAGCAAACGTCGTCTGGCTGGAGTGCATGCCAGGAGACGCAAAAAACAGATCCTCTGATGTCAAAATGAAAGAATAAAATGATAAATTTTTGCTATATTTTGATTCGGTAGCGATTGGGTCCAGCGGCCAGGAATGCGGAAATGCTTTCTAAAGCTATGGAGTTTGGGCGGTAATTAAGCAGATAATTGCTCGGGTTGTTCTCGAATAACAAGCCAAGGTGCCTTATAAGAGGTTGCCTTGGCTCGTTATATTGATGAAGTTGCTATGAATATTTTCACAGAGATGAATTGGAGCTTGATTTGTACCTGGAAAACTACTTATATTTGACAAATGTTTGACACATTCTTGACATATTTGCGGCCCATAATGAAGGTAAGAGAA
>Ga0316604_10002951_pt1 | contig 12427 bp, 18 predicted proteins | sample OWC_soil_day20_C_FD_207650 | JGI IMG/M metagenome (GOLD analysis project Ga0316604, IMG submission 207650) | Wetland soil microbial communities from Old Woman Creek delta, Ohio, United States - OWC_soil_day20_CT | ecosystem: Environmental > Terrestrial > Soil > Wetlands | place: USA: Ohio... | reverse complement strand
GCCTGGGTGTTCTTCCATATTCTGGTGGAGTAATTTTCTCCTGACCACTTACTATTTATCACCCGATCAATAGCTGCAGGTGATATAAGATTAAATCCAAAGTTTAGACCGGAGCGCTGCTGTATATCAAAAATGGATTGGTAATAGGCATCATTGGCAAGATCAGCGTAATGGCCGGTACTCTTTACTTTCTCCTGCTGGTAGACATTTTGTATTGTCAGATCCAGCTGGTTCTGTAACTGCTGCAGCCGTTCCAGTCTTGCCTGATAAGCCGGGCTTTCTAATTCCGCCAGGATCTCTGCTTTTGTTTTATCGCTACCGCCCGACTTTAAGGCTGCTTTTAATTCATCAATGGAAGTTTTATCCTTCATGGAGTTTAGCAGTCGGTAAGCTTCGTCTTCAGACAGTTTATGTTTCTTTTGGTACCGTTCAAATATCTCATCCAGTTCCAGGCTTATATACCGGGACCCTTTTAAGTATAGTTTCGATATCTCCTCAGCTGTCTTTTCCGCCTGCTCCATGTATCGAAACATTTCCCAGGCTTTTCGCTTTTCCCAGTAGGAAAGATTACTCATTTACAGCACCGGCCTTTTTCTTATCCTCTGGCGGATCCTCGTCCGGAGGAGTATTGCTGCCTATTCCGAAAATCTCTTTCTGCTGCTTTACGGATTCCTCGGTTTCTTTATCAACAGCTGCCAGTTCTTCCTCTACGTTATCAACAAATGGAACCTGTGAAAGAAGCGTTTTCTTACTGACCTTTCCCCATAGATTTGAAATGATCTGGCTGATCTCCAAGAGGTTTTTCGGCATGGCCCGTGTAAATGTTGGTGTAATTCCGGATATATCCACGTTTACTGCTTTGCTCTTTTGGAGCCAACCTGCAAAGAGCCGGATCCTCTTGCGTAGTCCTTTTTTGTAGTACCGGGTCTTTATCTTTGTGATGTTCTCCATACCAAGGAGCTTAAACTCCATGGCCACGCCTGACACATTTCCGCCAAAGCTTTCATCTGTCATACAGGGAATATGAGAAAACTTGTGGATATCCTGCTCAATCGCTTTCTTAAGGACCTCGACGCCATTCTCATCAAATGTCCTGGTTAAATACTCCGCCTTTGCATCCGCTGGCAGCTCCAGAAGTTTATCCCGTTTTACCCGGTCTTTAGCAGATTTCCCTTCTTCGTCCTTTGCTTCCGGATCTCCAAGCATTGCACCGTATATAGCCAGAATCGCATCAATAAACTGTTCCTTATCGGTGATACGGTCTGACATTAAAGCGTTATAGGCATCAATCAGCGGGATCTGAAGTTCAAAGTCACCGATCGCCAGTTTATTATTCAAGTACTCTACCACCGGGATCTCTTCAAAGTAATGAGGGGTAGGATCCTCCATGAGCGCCTGCGGTCCGGTGATATCGTCAATGTTAAGAACGTATTTGTAATGCTCCGTCAGTACCGTGGCAACAAATATCGTTCTCTTCTTGTCAGAATCGTCTTTCCTGGCATAATAGTAAACTGCGAAAAGCTCCTTTTGTTCTATGGTATCATCATATACCATGAAGGTATTTTCCGGAGACAGGCTTTTTATGGTAAGATCTGTCTCTCCCTCTTCCGGGTAGATATACTCATAAGTTCTGCCATACACAGAAAGATCCAGACCATTATCTCCATCCGCCTCATCAGCTCCCGCCTGCTCAAAAGCATCTGTCAAAGCTGCTATATCCCCTTTACTCTTGTAGGACACGGAATTTCCTATAAAGTAAGAGCTAGCTGTATCTGCGATATCCTTCGCATGATTACACACCAGCTTTGTTTTACGGTCTTCTGACAATATTTTATGCTGCCCCTCATAATACTTCACGAGCTTCCTGAGTCTGGCTGCTTCCCTACGGTGCTTTACAATCAGCGTGCGTATTGCCTGTTTATCCGGACTCAGTTCGTCCCAGGATTCCCTGGGCATTGTGTATATGTACGTGGTTATCACCTTCTTTCTGTTATTGGTTGAATTTTTCAAATTTTTCTTTCTATACTGTATTTACTAGCCATTTAACGGCTTAGTACATAAGAAAGGAGTGAGAATGTATGTTTATACAATCAACTATCTCTTGTGAGTGTGGCTGTATATTTGAATCCGAATTTCAGACCAGCAAATTTGATCATGCTCCCAAATGTCCTGCATGCGGAAAAGTAATGAACTCCGAATCCTGGAAACAGCTTCGTTCTATCATGTCCAGTATAAATGACTACAATACTGATATGATGAAATGGCATATGGATAGAGGAGAGCCATTAATGCAGGTTCCTGCTATTACTGTTAGGACCTTGAAGGCAGATTAAATTTATCTAAATGCAATTCTTCAAGTACATAACAGTAAGTATCAAAGGCGACACCGGGCGTTAAATCAATGTTATATTCCTCAAGCAGCTCTTTCATGGAATGCGCTAAAGGATCTAACTTTCCGTTTAATGCCTGGTTAAGTCGTTCTTTATCACGAATATGTTTTTCAACATTCATCTCTCTCACCTCCTTAATTAAATCCATAAGCAGACTTGCTCCGGATCTTAATCGTCTTGTTGTTAAGTATCGTATAGCAGAAGTATCTGACTGCATCCATAGCGTGATCGTGCTGCTTTATGGGCTTATCTTCTCCCCGATCAGCGGCCTTTGGATCCCAGATGTAGGAGGCAAACTCTTTGATCGTATTGATACAGGACTGACTGAATGCGATCTTTTCTGTATTCAGGAGCGTAGACACCAACCGGATCCCGTCCTCTACATCATTGTCCGCCTTCATGGTCTTGTATCCCCGGTTGTTAAGCTCCGTTATAAAGGAAGCTGCCGAAGGATCCACGATGATTGCCTTGACCGGCGTTCCCTCTAGCCATTTCTCCAGATCATCCGCATACTGGGAATCAGCTTTCTGCTTTCCCTTATCCCGACCGGAGTAGTAATACTCCCTGGTGCAGTACCATTTCTTGTCTATACCCTTGTTCCAGAGAAGAAATACCATTGCATTCTGGGTTCCGTAGTCAATGCTGACATAGCGACCACCATCTATCAGCAGCCGGGCAAAGTCCACTACTTTCTTAACATGCCGGTCCACATCGAACATGTCGTAAATGATTCCCTCTGCCATAGCCCATAAGCCCAGTATGTATCGCTTATAGAAAACTCCGCTGTACATGCTCCTGTATCTGACCTTGATCTGCTCGGACAGGCTTAAGTTGTCTTCCATGGTAAAATGGAGGACTATCAGATTCTTTTTCTTTGCTTCATCAATCCAGTTTGTTTTAAACCAGTGATACGGTCCGTCAGGGTTGCAGTTGAACCAGTACTTTGATCCATCAACGGAGCAACGGCCGGTTGCCTGATTGACAAATGATTCTGGCATCAGGGCAACTTCATCAAAGAACACACCGGCCAGGGTGATACCCTGAATGAGATCCTGGGATCGTTCGTCCTTTCCGCCAAATATGTAAAAGTAGTTCGTAACCTTTCCCCGGCTGATCTCCACCAGATTGTCAGATCTGTGATCTACCACACGATAGCCCCGGCTCTTAAGCATCAACTTTAACCAGAAGAGAACGTTTCTCCGGAAGGATCCTATTGTCTTACCACACATGGCGAAGTTCTGACCTTTAAACCGCTGCATAGCCCACATGATAAAGGATAATGACATACAGACTGTCTTTCCGGATCGAATCGCACCGTCAGCTATGATTCCGTCTTTATCCTTGACAGGTGAGGTATCGCACCACCATGTAAGAACCTTCTTTTGTTTTAAGGAAAACGGCTGAAACTTAAATACCTGCAGCTTAGTGGATAGGCTACATTTCTGCTTCAACTTTCCAATCCTGGCCTTCAATGCCTGCAGTCTTTCATTCATCAGCATCACCCCAGATCTCGGCAGCTCCGATATTCATGGCATCCATAAATCCATCGTCCTCAATATCCTGATCTGACGGATCCCGTTTCAATGCTTCCAGTTCAACCTTCATGATCTCCAGTTCCAGACGGGCATCATCGAAGCCGTAACGGTGCAGGGAATCAATGGCTTTCTGCTTACGGCCCTGCACCCTGGTGAGAGCGTCTTCCACCGCCTGGATCTGTCCCAGGGCTCCTGTATACTCTGTCAGATCCGTCCATTTATCCTTTTCGGTACCTGACTTATATTTAACAGCAGTCATGCCTGCAGCCTTTTTTTCTTCCTGATCGGCTTCTGCCTGCTTTATAGCCTCGATCCGTTTGAGCATTCGCCGTTCCCGGACTGTGAGAAGCTGGATCTCTTGCAGGAGGAGCTTTTCTTTATTAAGTTGGACCAAACTGATAAGCTTCTTCTCATCTTCTTCCAGGGCATCAAAAAAGAGAGTCTCAAACTCTCCCGTTTTAACTGCGTTCTTATTCTCTTTTGGGGCTCCGCCATCGTTGCCAACAGCATTCTTGTTTCCTATCGGCGGTCCCTTCCGATGCGAACGCTCGCTATTCTTATCCGAACGTTCGTTATCCCATTTATGAGTAGACTTCCAACGCCTGACAGTCCCCTCTGGGAGATTTAGTAGACTTGCAATCTCAACTAATTTCAATCCTTTTAGATATAAAACCTTTGCCTGTTTAATTCTTTCGTCTGGAGCTCTTGTCAAGCCTCACCACCTCACTTGTGTTGTTTTTTATAACAAAAAAGAGACGGGGTTGGTCGCCTCTGTGGGATTCTATTACCCTAAAATCACCAGCAATAAGAGCCACAACCAATTTACAGAATACTTTACTGTCATGTACGCTACAAGAAACACAATTGCTGTTTGACATAAACATTTCATATGTATCACCTTTCAATAAAAAACAAGAAGCGCTTCTTAGGCACTCCTTGTTTTAGTAACTAATCAATAGAAACTTCAAACCCTTGGCTTTCATAATATTTCTTTAGGTACTCGAGAAAAACGTCTAATTCATTTTTGGAAACTAATTCTGATAGAACCATTCCTGGTTTTGTTAACGAAACATATCCGATTGGAAACTCTTTTCTTAACTTCTGTATTTTTATAATATGTTTATGATACTTGTATCCTATAGTATATTTTTCGATTTCTGGCTCTTCTAGAATAAGTCTATTATCTATTGCATTTACTTTTATCAATCCTAGTGCTTGTAAATCATTTAACCTTTCATAAGATAATCCAACTTTTTCTAAAACAACATCTTCATCGAAATTTCCTGATCCAATTATAACATTTCTTCCCCCTAAGCTACCATCGCCGTTAATTCTGTCGACCATAAAAGAACAAACATTTTGAAAATTAATCGCATCAGATTTGCTAATAATGCTCAAAATATGTATTAATTGCTTCGGTACAGAACCTTTTGAATTACATTCTCCTGCTAAAATTTTCCCCCAAAGTGTTTTAATATCAGATTGATTAATGTTTTTAGCATGCTCATAAAAATATGAAAGCCAATCCTCATCTAACTTTTCCGGCTTTGAACTTTCGTTCATGTAGTTAATTGCTATATTTACAATGTCATTTGTATTGCAATACTCTTTCAACGTTTTTCTTGCTTGAGTTATTAAAGCTGCCTTCATTAATGCAGGCATATCTTCTTTCTCTTCAAGTTCTCTTATATAAAAACTTATGGCCTGTTCTTGGTCTGCTCTTTTACCCTTAGGCGTTACCGCCCAACCTGCTACCTTTTCCATTTTCTCCATAAACGTAACTAAAACACTTGATAATGCTTCCATAGCTTCCTTATCGATCTTTATCAACGGTTCCATATGTTAACCCCCTTTTTCTTCCACTATACAACATTTTGCATTAAAAGAAAACACCCATCGACCGACAATCTTCGACAGGCGTTTTCAAAAAGGAGAATAACAGGAATCAATCGGAACACCCGGAGTCGGACCGGGATCTCCCTCTGGGGGAAAGGGAGCTGCCATCATGTATTCCGCACCCCAGTATTGATGCGTTCAATACATCGAATCATAAACGTGCTTTCTATCCGATTTGAAAAGCCATGAAGAAAGCATAAGAACGTCGGCTTTAATCAGTCACCGGGCTATTACACCCGGCAACCGTAGGGAGGATTACTGTTTTGTGTATTCAAGAATGACGTAGGCTGTGCACCCCGAATAATTGCCTTTATTGTTTAAGAAATGATAATCAATAGTTTTCTTGTCCATATTGTAAGCCATGTTTATTGCACCAAACAATCCATCTGTACGATTATTTGAAAACTGCAGAGTTGTTTGAACGGTATTTTGATTCCCAATCATATTTCCATATAAATTGATCATCTTTTCAATATTGAGTTCAGAAACGTCTGCAAAAACAATTGAATTTCCGCTTTCGGTAGCAAGTGTCCCAGTAATTACCTTACGGTAAATCGCCTTGCCGTCCACCCAGGTACCAATCTCAACCTCATCAAAGGAATAAACTTCCTTAGAATTTCCATCACATTCTGCAAGCTGAATGCAATATTTTTTGTCTGTCATAAATAAGTCCTCCTCTGTCCTTTTTCCAATTTTATCTAATCTTGGATAATATTAGAATACCATATTGACATGTCCCGTGAGTCCCCCTCTTTTTAAAATTATTTTTTCTGACTCAGTAGCCAGTAAAACTTCCGTCTTCGATCATAGTACATCTTTCTTTCACATGGAATTTCCATAATCATTTTCAAATACCGAAAAGTTACATCCTCCTCTGTCACTGCCTTAAGTATGTACTGGTAAATATCCGCATCAGCTTCTATAGCCGTCTGTTCTATCAACCGGCAATTCTGCTCCAACATAGCCCTTCTCATTGCCAGTTGCTGAGTAGCGTCACCCGTGTTTCGACTGGTAGGCATGTCAGTAATCTCCATGGCCCCTACCGTATCTGTTTTATATTTAAGCTCGTCTTTCCATTCACCATACTGCAAGCACCAGTAATACAGTTCCCAGAAGCGGTTTTTACTGATCCCGTACTTGCTGTGGTTTAATGGCCTTACATTTCCCAAACTGTCACCCCCTTGATGTCTTTTTCTGATAATACGTCCCAACTGCAAACAATCTCCCGTGATCCTTACAACTGCAGCTTGTCCGCTTCGAATCAGAAGGATAAGTCTTTCCGCAGTAAGGACACTTCTTCCGGACGTTACTAAACTTTGTCTTTTCCATCCTCTTCCACCTCCACCGATACAATTCTCACTCGCTCCTGGGGAACGTCTATGTATTCGCCACTGTTAAGCAGGATCCCGATCAGACCGTCATTACTACCGATCATGGTTCCAAACTTCCTACCAGGATAAACTTGGACAGTGACTTTCTGTTTATCTAAAAGCTTCATGCTGCACCTTCTTCCTCCGTAATTCCGCAAAAGCTGGGCCTGTCCTGCGCTTCGGATCCGGGCATGAGCTTGTGTATGCATAGGGTAGATTTGTTGCGCTGAAACTCATAACCGGCGGCGCCTTTATAGCTTCATCCGCCTCGGCCTGTATGCGGCTGTTCACGCTGGCTCTATCTGCTCTACAGTCTTTTGATGATTTTCTCAATATATCCCTCCCATTGAAAAATTCAGTTTTCCCAATCAACTATGGTTCTCTCCAGTTTTACGATCCGAACGGAATTAACACACATAAGCAATTCTCTGATGCTGTAAAACTCTGCATCTAATGATTGACCAAAATCATCGTAAAATGTTACAGTAACGCCACCGTCTTCACTTTCCTTGAATCCCTGCTCCTCATTTTCAGCCCACTCTTCAAAAACTTCTTCGAGACTTTCCAGTTGGTCTGCAAGGCAGTAGGTGTGTGGTCCTTCGGTCTTAATGCTTTCTGTTATGTATCTTTTATAATCATCATCAGCCACCAGGAGAATCTCAAAAGTATATTCAAACTTTACATTGCAGCAATCATCTAAGTTTCGATCCATGACCGTAGGCATGTTGGAAGTGTGACCCACTACCCGCCGCATTAAATAATATTCTTCGCAGCTATATTCAGCAAACGTCTTTCTATTTATCAAATTTCTATGTTTTGATTTTAATAATCCCTGATTCCTCAAAGTATTGAACCATTCATTATCATTGTCTTCTTTGAAAAATGACTCTATCTTTCCATCGTCATAAATTCTTCCCACGACATCACCCAGGGAATGACCATACCATTCCTTTTTTGTTCCGATTGTTCCGATTTTGCTTACCGGTATGTTTTCCGGTATCTCATCTAATAGCTCTACAGTGTAATTATATTCTCCCATTTCCGTTCCTCCTTAAAATCCTAATTTACCCGACTAAACCGTTCTGTTAAATGCCACTTCCAGTCTGCCACTTTGTTCTCATGCTTCGTCCGTTCTATTGTCAGCTCTTTCAGTAAATGCGCACACTGGGTTTTCTCAAAATCATTTATTTTATCGTACTGATTCAGAATAAGGTTTGTATATTGATCCATCTGGCAATTGGCGCACACCTCTTCCAGATCTTCCTTTCGTTCAATCTCCCATGGAAACCTGCAGAGGTGATCACATATATGCTCCATCATCGGAGTGACTATCTTTAACATTTCATTCTGTTCTGCCATCACTCATACTCCTCTTTCCACTCAAGCGGTTCACCACACTCTTGGCAAAAGCTTTGACCGAGTTCAATATCTTCATTTCCGCACTCAGGGCATTCATATCCGCTAATTTTATTATCCATTTTTATGTCAGCCATCTTGGTCTCCTATTCTTTCGGCATCCGGAATTCATCTTTTCCATTCGATCTGAGAGAATAAATCTCAGCCATGACTTCCGCTGCTCTCTTCATGCTTTCATATTGCCCAAGTTCCTCACGCTTTCTACGGTCAGAGTCAGGCGTACATTTTACTACGGTCGCACAAAACTCCACTTCATGGGTAAAGTGTTCGTTGCCCTGCTGATCTATAATTTTCATGGATTTTCTCCTTTCACAAACTCTTCACAGAACTATCAAATTCCCATCACAATTCCCCGGTATATTAATACTTGTAAAGAGGCAAATAACCTTTTATATAAATACTTTTTTTTCATAACAGCCGGTAGGATCCGCCAATCTTACCGGCTAACTCCTGTTTTTATGGCAAGTACTCTTGAAAGTCATAGATTGACATCTGTACTGCTGGATAATCTTCCCAGGCTACCCCGATATAATCAAGGACCCGCCCCCAGCCATACTTTTCACCGGTGATTTCATCAACGCAGCACTCATACATCCAAAAATGCCATGCTTTGGGGTTATCTTCCCTCAACCGATCAAACCGGTGAGGTCTTTTTTCAAGATGGATTCCAAAACCGCATATATCACACCCAGTTCTCTGGGCCTTAGTTGTATATAAGGTTCCATCAGACTTTCTTCGAATCTCTCCATAAGCTCCCGGAACTGGGACTTTTAGATCAAGTGCCAACTGTAAAATATCCTGACGCATAAATGGTGCAAATGGTGCCGATCGAGTGACCTCTTTCCCGTAATAATTGCAGCCATTTTTCATAAGCGCAAATTCTCTTTGTCCACCTTCCGAAGCCATCAAACCAAGGAATGGGAAACTGTTATGCTCTTTCGCCCACCGGTCACAGGGATCTTCTTTCATGTGCTTACAGCACTCTGCCGATACTCTGAAATCGGCACACTTGCAGCACAGATCAGGTCGATGTTCCTGATAATTACCTCCAAATAACTTAATCCACTTATCCGGAAGTTTGATTTTCTTAGAGTGCTGCCATTTGCCTTGTTCTCCCATATCCCCTGTCATGATTGCATGAATAAAAGTTTGCTTTTCACTATCCTTAATCTGCAACAAGTTTATTTTGTGAGCCTTGGCTTTGCTAATAACTGGAAAACCAAGCTCTTGCAGCACCTTGTGTTTTGCCATATCCGGATAGATCGGTCTTACTCCTATCTCCTTATGTATCTTTCTAATGCTGGAATGCTCAACCGCAGTAACTCCAATTGCAGGAACATCTAAGCCAATTGAATCAAGAAAGTATTTAAGAGTAATGCTGTCCAGACCACCTACTGAGACATGTACATTCAAACCACGATCATTTACGATCTCATCATAGAATTCCTTTGCCCTTTGTTCCGCCCGTCTCACTTTTACCTCATAAGGCAGGCGCTGCATTGCAACAAATTTTTTAATATAATCTTTCTGCTCTGACATTTCATAAAAGGACCCGCTATAGCATTACTCCGGCCGGAGGTCGGCTCCTTTCAGCTTTTTTCTTTTCTTCGCATCCTCTGTCCCAATTCCCCTATCATTTCAGCCACCACCTGTTCCATGAAGGGATACTTCTTCATAAGCACCACTGCCCATGTATTCATCCGCTCCCATTCGTCAGAATGTTTTGGAAGAACCTTTCCACGGTAATTGAGCCAGAACTTGTTATAAACCTCCTCAAAACCTTTCTGTACGTCCTGATCTGTCATAGGCTTTCCACCTTCACATAAATACCCGGAAGATCTGACCAGAACTTTTCAGTTATCTCAGACGCCACCTGCGCATCATCTTTCCAGAAGTGCAGCTCCGTCATTACGTCTTTAAGGAGCTTGACCAGATTATCCGTATCTGGCTTACTGGTTTTGTACTCCCCGTTCTTATGTTTGCCAGTAGTGAGGAAGCACCACTTTGTCACTAACCTCACTGGACCAATATACCTCTCTTTCGGTACATGCTGCCCTAAGTGAGCCAACAGCTTCGCCCTGGCTGCCTTTAATTCTTCTGGCTCATAAAAGACCGGTTTCCCATTCACCACATGAACCTGCTTCTCCTGGTGCGTCACAGTGGGAACCTTTTTCATTGACATAAAGAATTCAGTCTCCATGAAGTACCTCGCTCTCATATTTTTTATGAGCCGCGTTAAATGCTCCCACTAGCCGTGAATCAGCGTTCTTCTTTTTTAGGTATCTTCTGACAGTTTTTTTCTTCTTGGCTCTCTTGGGAGAATCAGCATTGCTTTCAAAAAGTAATACTAACTTTTGAAATTGATTATTTTCTTTGCCATATCTTTTTGACAACCATTTGTAAAACGTCACTACATCACGGCCCCTCTTTGTTATTTTTTTATCATATCCTTATTTTTACTGTTTTGAAATCCGCCCTGTCATGGGAAGGGGAAGGGAGGGGACGGGTGTCAACTTAGACCCGTCCTTTCCTACCCCATGACCACGTGTAACGGGGGAAAATGTTATATTATAATATAGAGTCTTCCCCGCACTCCGGGGATTCCTGATTTTAAGACTTCCCCGCATTTATACCACTCCGACGGGGAGGACTGTTTTTAAGTGTTCCCCGTCATTTACTACCTGACGGGGATTCCTTGTCATTCAGGCTCTCCCGTACCTTTGTTATCATCATTTTTCAGTATAAAACCATCTTCAATTATGTAACCACCATGCTCTTTTACCCGATCCCGGATCGTTCTATCCGACACACCAAGGTACTCCGCCACATCATTTACAGTCGGCTTCTCTCCAAAATTGCTGCTTTCGATTGCCTCTTCCAGAGCTGTTTTTCGATCCGCTTTTCGGCTTTTGGCATTCTTTTTATTCTTAGCGCTGCCTCGTTGCCAGGGCGCCTGCTCTGCTTCTGGCTGAATATCTCCCAGTACTCCAGACTGATCCACTACATGAATCGGATAATTAAACCAGAGATTTTGCGGTTCGAATTTAGAAAACTCTCGCAAGGTTCCTTCAATTCTCCATGCCGTCATTGCCTTTACTTTTGCTTTTGCAGCCTCGATATTACGCTCCAGGGCTATCATCTGCCACTTGTCCAGCTTCTCTTTGCAGTAATTAAGCATCTGGAAGCTACTGCATAAATCGTCCAAAGAGAGATCATCTTCCCATTTAAAATGTGCATCAAGGTACTGCTTGCAGGCTTCACACACTGCTTTATTTTCCTGCTGTTTCATTAACTCCTCGGTTGTTTCAAGCTCTATTAAATCAATGAGCGCATCGGGATCCCTGGCAAATACTCCCGATCCACTGGCACGGTCCATGGACTTCTTTCCGCCCTGGCTTCCCTTACTGTGATGATGGCAGTAAATCACTGCCACACCCAGCTCCGTACACACCTTATCAAACTGATTACAGAAATTAGACATTTGATCCGCGCTATTTTCGTCACCGGTAATAACCTTATAGATCGGGTCAATGACAATGGCTATGTAATTCTTTTTCGCCGCCCTGCGGATCAGCATAGGCGCCAGCTTGTCCATAGGACGGGACTTTCCTCTTAGGTTCCAGATATCTATATTTTTAAGATTGTTTGGCTGCCACCCAAGAGCCTGATACACGTCCTTAAAACGGTGGAGACAGCTGGCCCGGTCAAGCTCTAAGTTTACATACATGATCTTACCCTGTGTACAATCCCAGTTAAGCCACTTTCTCCCCTCAGCTATGGCAATGCACATTTCTATCTGAAGAAAGGACTTTCCAGCTTT
>Ga0316604_10002948_pt1 | contig 12434 bp, 8 predicted proteins | sample OWC_soil_day20_C_FD_207650 | JGI IMG/M metagenome (GOLD analysis project Ga0316604, IMG submission 207650) | Wetland soil microbial communities from Old Woman Creek delta, Ohio, United States - OWC_soil_day20_CT | ecosystem: Environmental > Terrestrial > Soil > Wetlands | place: USA: Ohio... | reverse complement strand
TGGGGATTCCTGGGTGCCCGCCGAAGTCAATACTTCCATCAGACCAGAATGGTTCTATCATCCACATGAAGATGGCCAGGTAAAAACGGTGCCGCAATTAATGGAAACGTACTACAATTCCATAGGACGCAATGGTACATTACTGCTTAATTTCCCGATCATGCCCAATGGGCTGATTCATCCAAACGATGAAAAAGCAGCGCTCGGATTGGCCAGGGCTGTCAAGGAAGCATTTGCCGTGAACCTGGCTGCAAATAAGAAGGCGAGTGCCACCAATGTTCGCGGAATTGCCAATGAGTTTGGCCCCGATAAGTCTGTTGATAATAGCAACGATACCTATTGGGCCACTGATGATGATGTGACTAACGCGTCGCTAACGATAGATTTTGGTAAACCAACCACGTTCAACCGTTTCCTGGTACAGGAATATATCCGGTTAGGACAACGTGTGAAATCCTTTACTGTAGAGGGCCTTGTTGATGGACATTGGGTGCAGCTAGCAAAAGCTACCACCATCGGGTATAAGCGTATCCTTCGTTTTCCGGCGATTAAGGCAACAGCGGTTCGGTTGAATATTACTGGTTCGAAAAGCTGCCCTGTCATTTCCGGTATCGGCATTTATAATGCACCGCAAATCCTTGCTGCTCCTTCTATTACCAGAAATCAATCTGGTGAAGTAACCATCACTCCGGCGGATATGGAGTCGGTTATTTACTACACACTGGCTGGTGGGCAGCCTACTTCAAAATCAAAAAAATACACTGGTCCCTTTCTGTCAGAGGGTAAAGTGGAAATAAGTGCTATTGCTTATGAACCAGCTACAGGTAAAAGTAGTCCTGTGTCCAAGGAAAAATTTGATATTTCCCGGAAGAACTGGAGAATTGTCGGATTAGCCGATGAAAAGGCAAACCTGATCCTGGATGGAAATCCATCTACTGCGTGGCATCAAAGTAAGGATGAAAAAATGCCTGTTGATCTGGTTCTCGATTTAGGAGAGGAGCAAAAGCTATGTGGGTTCAAATATCTGCCAGACCAGGGAAACACCACGGGGGCAATTGCAAAATATCAATTTTTTGTTTCGCCCGATAATAAGGCGTGGAAGCAGGTAGATGAAGGAGAGTTTCCAAACATAAAAAACAACCCATTGTGGCAAACGAGAAGCTTTACACCAATAAATGCCCGTTATATAAAACTCCGTGCAGTGCGTGAGGTGAATGGTAATAATGATGCCGGATATGCGGAAGTAGACGTGATCACAAAATAGTTAATCACCTGCCGTATAACTGGAACTTCGATCCGATAAAATTTACAAGGATTGTAACGAATGAAAAAGATAGTAAGACTAGCAGTGTTTTTAGCGGTAGCGATTTTTTATCAGTCAATATGTTCTGCCCGGATTTCTTTACCTGCGACTGGGAATGATAATTTGCTTTTGCAAAAGAGTATCGGTATTCCGGTAAAGGGTACCAGCTCTTCCGGAGGTATTCAACGAAAGCAATTATTTGATGATGGCTGGAAGTTTTTTTTAGGCGATATACCGGAGGCTTCAAAAAATGACTTCAATGACAAAGATTGTCGAAGCCTCAGTTTACCGCACGATTGGAGCATTGAAGGAACGATAAACCCCAAAAATCCAACCGGAGCAGCAGGCGGCTATTTTCCTGCCGGTATTGGTTGGTACCGGAAAACCTTTCCTGTTCCCGGCGAATGGGAAGGCAAACACATTTCCATTTATTTCGAAGGTGTATATATGAACGCAGAGGTTTTTATTAATGGGAAATCGCTGGGGATTTATCCGTACGGTTATACTTCGTTTAGTTACGACCTTTCACCTTATCTTGTGTTTGGGGAGGATAATGTCATATCAGTCAGGGTAGACAATTCTCAACAGATAAATAGCCGGTGGTATAGTGGTTCCGGTATTTATCGCCATGTTTGGATGATGGTGACAGAACCTGTACATGTGGCACAATGGGGTAATGTAAGCATCAGGGCACTTTAATTTTTTGAGGCTGTGACATTACAATATTAATCTGGTGGATTTTATCCGCTTGCCAGGGTGGGGAGAATCACACCTGTGTTTATGAGGACAATAATTTTAGAATTAGATTTATGATTTACAGATTTCTTGTTTTTGCAACTGGGTTAATTATATTGACTTTAACAGGTAATTTTTACCTGTCAGCACAGCATCTATCGGAGGGGACTCCTGTAAAAAGGGCGAGGATAAATTTTGATGAAGACTGGCAGTTTCACAAAGGCGACATTGCTATAAAGCGTGCTGTAAAAGCCGGAAAGCAGGGAGGCTTAAGTGATGCTAATGTAAAAGTAGTGACAGGAGAGGAAGCCGTTATTGCTTATACCGATAAGAATAAGGTGGCGGATTATAAGCCTGGCGACTGGATGAATATAAACCTGCCACACGACTGGTTGGTGGGCGAGCCCTTTGTACACGATGATAACATTGGCAGTCAGCCTGCCGGGAATGGTTACCGGCCGACAGGGATAGGCTTTTACAGGAAAGAGTTTGAGATACCGGAAGGAGATGAAGGAAAGATGATCTCAATTGATTTTGATGGTATTTTCCGGAACAGTACTGTTTGGGTGAATGGTCATCTTATGGGCCATCATGAAAGTGGTTACCTACCTTCCACTTACGATCTTACAGATGTGCTGCGATACGGGAGGGAAGGAAAGAATGTAATACTGGTGAAAGTGGATGCAACAGATTTTGAAGGATGGTGGTATGAGGGCTGTGGTATTTACAGGCATGTTTGGCTGACTAAAAGGGGGAAACTGCATGTTGACCAGTATGGTACTCATATTACAACGCCCATTGTTACCACTCAGAAAGCAACGGTGAGTATCGGGACCACGTTGCAAAATGATGATAATGTCGATAGAAAATTTACGCTCATTTCAAGGATATTGGCTAAAAACGGAACGGTGCTGAGCACTCAAAGCAGCTCCTTGTCAATACCCAAACACAGTAAGCTAACTGTAGAACAGCAGGCTAATGTGGTAAGACCACAACTGTGGTCACCGGAAACACCCTCTCTTTACAAAGTGAAAACTGAAATTGTTGAAAATGGCATTGCCGTTGATAATTATGAAACCACGTTTGGCATAAGAACAGTTGAGGTTACCACTAACGGCTTTTTTCTTAATGGAAAGCTTTATCCTATAAAAGGCACCGCCAATCACCAGGATTTTGCTGGTGTGGGTGTGGCATTGCCTGATAAAATTAACGCGTATAAGCTGAAGCTTTTAAAAGAAATGGGTAGTAATGGCTACCGTTGCGCTCATCATCCGCCTACACCTGAGCTACTGGATATCTGTGATAGCATCGGCATGTTGGTATTAGATGAAAACCGGTTATTGTCATCAAGTGCACAAGGGAAAGAGGATTTAAAAACTATGATCCTCCGCGACCGTAATCATCCTTCCGTATTTATGTGGAGCCTGGAAAATGAGGAGTCCCTGGAAGGTAATGTAACAGGGAGAAGAATACTTGAATCACTCGTGGAAGTAGCTCATGAGTTAGATGATACCCGACAGGTGACGGCTGCCATGAACCATGGTTGGAATGAAGGTGGATATAGCGATGTGCTGGATGTAGTAGGCTATAATTATGGTCAGAGGGAAATGCAGTATGTGAAAGATCATCTTCAATATCCCAGGCGTAAAATGTTTGTTACAGAGTCGACCAGCTATGTTTCCACCCGGGGCGAATATGAAGATAATGGAGGGTTAGGTTATGTTTCCAACTTTGGATTGGGGATAGGATGGGGCCTGCAACCTGGTCAGGATTGGAAACACATTGTTCAGTACCCGTTCCTAAGTGGCACTTTTGTATGGACTGGATTTGACTACCGGGGAGAGCCCACTCCCTATGGGTGGCCCTGTGTCAGCTCCCATTTTGGTATTATGGATGTATGCGGTTTTCCGAAAGACGGATATTATGCCTACAAAGCTGCATGGACAGATACGCCTTTGATACATGTCTTCCCACATTGGAACTGGCCAGGGAAGGTAGGACAAAAAATGAAGATCAGGGGATACAGCAATTGTGAAGAAGTATCGTTATTTGTTAACGGGGAAAGTGTGGGTAGGAAGAAAACCGAACCATTTGAATATTTTGAGTGGGAAGTAGTTTATCGACCCGGGAGGCTGGAGGCAAGGGGCTACAATAGCGGTCAGCAAGTAGCCAGTCAGCTAATAGAAACAACTACTGCTCCCGAAAAATTAACATTGGCAAGCGATGTAGATTATTTAAAGGCTGATGGCTGTGATGTTGCGGTTGTAAATGTTGCCATTAGAGATAGCTGCGGAAGGGTGGTACCTACAGCTAATAATTATGTTCAATTTTTTGTTGAAGGACCCGGCAAGATCATTGGAACCGGTAATGGAGATCCAAGCTGCCACGACCCTGAGAATACAAACCAGCGAAGAGCTTTCAACGGCTATTGCCAGGTATTGGTGCAATCGGGTAAAGCCGCAGGAGAAATACGCTTAAAGGCCATTTCAGAAACGCTCGCGGGATCGACAGTTATCATAAAGGTGCAATAGTTCTATAATTCTAATAAAAACTGTTAAAGAGACATAGTGATGATTAAAACGAACAAAATAGTTGTTATACTTTATGCAATGATTTTTGTATTGCCGGTATGTGCTCTTTCACAAACCACTTTTTATGTTTCATCCAATGGCAGCGATACTAATGCAGGAACCTCACAGCAGCCATTTCTGTCTGTTACGAAAGCCCTTGCAGCGGCTCGGACAACTCAAGGGCAAGTGATCATCAGGCTTTTTGGCGGTACTTATTACCTGGAAAGCCCTATTGTTTTTACACCGGAGGATTCCAGGCGAGATGATGAAACCCTCACCATAACCAATGTTGAAAATGAAACGGTCACTATCAGCGGGGGAGTACGGCTGAAAAACCTTCAGTGGAGCAAATATAAAGGTGGTGTTTGGCAAACCAGGGTTGGGCCAGGCCTTATTTTTGACCAGCTATTCGTTAATCGTCGCTTGCAGCATATGGCCCGTTATCCTAATTATGACTCGTCCGCCCGCTTCCTGGGCGGTACTGCAGCCGATGCTTTAAGTAAGGAACGAACTGCCCGTTGGCAAAACCCTGGTGGAGGTTATGTACATGCGCTCCACCGTTCAGAATGGGGTGATTTTCATTATCTGATCAAAGGGAAGGATAGCCTCGGCGAACTTATACTTGAAGGCGGGTGGCAGAATAACAGGCGTATGGGTATGCATCCCGTCCACCGTTTTGTAGAGAACATTTTTGAGGAACTCGATTCACCCGGGGAATGGTACTACGATAAGAAAATCGGTTTGTTATATTATTATCCACCAGAAGGGCTTGATATAAAGACCGCAACATTTGAAACACCTCGTATTCGTCATCTCATTGAATTCAAAGGAACCGAAGCTGCGCCAGTGAAGAATATTCGAATTAGCGGACTTACGCTAATGCATACATTGCGCACTTTCATGGAGAACAAAGAACCATTGTTGCGAAGTGATTGGACTATTTATCGCGGAGGTGCCGTTCTCCTTACCGGAGCGATTCATTGCGCGATAGATGACTGTGTAGTCAGGGATGTAGGTGGCAATGCTATCTTCTTTAACAATTATAACCGGGATTGCGAGGTCGCCGGCTGTTTGATTTCCGATATTGGCGCCAGCGCTGTATGTTTTGTGGGCGACCCAGCAGCGGTACGTTCACCCAGCTTTGAGTATAACGAATTTGTTCCATTGGAAGAGATGGACCGCTCGCCTGGGCCCCGCACCAATAATTATCCGGCATCATGCAGAGTATACAATAACCTCTTGTTTAACCTTGGTATTGTTGAAAAACAATCAGCCGGCATTGAGCTGTCAATGTGCAGACATATTACGGCAAGCCATAACACCATTTATGATGTGCCGCGCGCCGGTATAAATGTTAGTGAAGGAACCTGGGGTGGACATGAGATCGCCTATAATGATGTATTCAATACAGTTAAAGAAAGCGGCGATCATGGCTCTTTTAATTCCTGGGGACGGGATCGGTACTGGCACCCTGATAAAAAGAAACTTGACGCTATTGTGGCTACCAACTTTGATCTTGTATTACTGGATGTAGTAGACCCTATTTTGCTTCATCATAACCGCATGCGTTGCGATCACGGTTGGGATATAGATCTGGACGATGGCTCCAGCAATTACCGGATCTATGATAATCTTTGTCTAAACGGCGGCATAAAACTTAGAGAAGGCGTGAACCGGGTAGTAGAAAATAATATTATGGTTAATAACACCTTTCATCCGCATGTGTGGTTTGAAAACAGCAACGATGTTTTTAAACATAATGTTGTTGCTACCGGTTACCTGCCTATTGGCATTAAGGAATGGGGGCAGGAGGTCGACTATAATGTCTTTCCGGATTCAATGTCGCTGAAAGCTGCCTGGGAAAGGGGTACAGATAGACATTCTGTATGCGTACCGCTTGATTTTCAGCAGCCACAACAAGGCGATTTCAGGCTAAAGGAAAGTTCAAAGGCTTTTGAAATAGGGTTTAAAAACTTTCCAATGGATAGTTTTGGCGTTGTTTCTCTTAAACTGAAGGCACTGGCAAAAAAGATTCCCCTGCCGACACTTGTAACACTAAATTATGCGGATGGGGATGAAGCCATTGAATTTATGGGCGCGAAGGTAAAGACCCTGCGCACGCTGGGAGAGCGGTCTGCCACGGGTATGGATGAAACAAGGGGAGCGTTGGTCGTATCGGTTATGCAAGGTACAACCGCAGCAAAATTCCTACAGCCCAATGATGTCATTCTCTTTTTGAATGGGAAAAGAATTGACAATGTCCGGGATCTAAGCGAAGCCAGGATGGGGGTTGGTACAAGTACTGACATTGCAATTTTTAGAAATCAGAAAGAAATCAGGAAGAATATTAATTTGAAGGATAGTAACAAACCAAATTGAAAATAATATTATCCCGCAATATTTGTTGACTAAAAAAATATATTACCTTCTCTAAAACCTAATTTCTTTTCTTATAAATGATGACACACTGAGAACCCGTAAAACAGGATAACCCATCCTGTTGAAAACTAGCCCAATACATGGAAATGTTTCAAGAGAGTTCGTTCCTTGAATATTAGGTGGCCTCACCTTTCCGTAGAGCAAAGAACACCTTCCAATAGTGGCTATTTTTCGAATCCGGCAGGTAATATATTTTTTGCCCTTCCCTGGTATTCTACGAGGAATGCAGATGGCTCTTTTAATTACGGATCAGCAAACGATTATGGTGGTGGAAACGGTAATTTCCCACTTATTGCAGGAGATAATTATAACCCACTTATCATAGCTGCGTATAGAAGAATTGGGCCTATACCTTATACTGAAATGAAAGCCAATTCCAATTTAGCAGATGAGCAAAATCCTTCTTACTAATGTAATGGACGTTTCTGTGTAAAATGTAGTTGGTCAGGCAGGGAGCAAAACCTACCGCGACCGGGAAAACCGGAGATACTGTCTCTGGTTTTCCTTTTTAAGCTCTTTTAAGGTAGCCTAACCTTGAAAATAATTCCCTATCTTAGGTAAATAACCCATATTAACCTTACAATTATGAATTCCCGTCGTGTCTTTTTACAAAACCTTGCCATGGCTTCTATTGCCATTCCATTCACCAATTTCAAACTGTACGAAGAGAAACCCCTTCGTGTCGCCATTTGTGGGCTGGGAGGGTACGGTACCCGCGTTGCCGAAGCCATCCAATCCTGCTCGCGCGTCAAACTCGTCGGGGTCATCAGTGGCACGCCTTCAAAGATCAAAGCCTGGCAGGCCAAATACAATATTCCGGAAAAGAATTGCTATAACTATGAGAACTTTGACGAGATCAGAAATAACCCTGATATAGATGCTGTGTACGTCATTACACCTAATGCCCTACATCATGACCAGGTCATTCGCGTTGCAAAAGCAGGTAAACATGCGATTTGTGAAAAGCCAATGGCAGTTAATGCAAAAGAAGGGGAGGAAATGGTAGAGGCCTGCAAAAAGGCCAATGTAAAGCTCCTGGTAGGTTATCGTATGCACTTTGAACCCAATACCCTCGAAGTCATTAGAATGCGTAATAACGGCGATTTCGGTAAGGTTCTTTTTTTTCAGGGACTTTGTGGATTTAAGATCGGCGATCCCAGCCAATGGCGTCTTAATAAACAATTAGCTGGCGGAGGATCAATCATGGATATCGGTATCTATGCCATCAATGGCGCAAGATATATGACAGGAGAGGACCCTGTCTGGGTAACCGCACAGGAAACCAAAACAGACCATGTGAAATTTAAAGAAGGGGTAGACGAAACGATCCAGTTTCAATTCGGGTTTCCCAGTGGCGCTACGGCCTCCTGTCTGTCTACTTATGCGATGAACAACCTGGACAAGTTCTTCCTGAACGGAGATAAAGGCTTTGCTGAAATGCAGCCCTCAACTAACTACGGACCCATTAAAGGACGGACTAACAAAGGAGAATTAACCAAACCTCATACCATTCACCAGGCAGTTCAAATGGATGAAATGGCAGCTATTATTTTTGATAATAAACAACCCATCGTGCCAGTCAATGGCGAAGAAGCCGTTAAAGACCTGAAGATTATAGATGCTATCTATGAGGCAGCACGTACGGGCAAAAAGGTAAACCTGCATCTATGATTAGATGAATCATTATATTCCGGCGAAAGTCCAGGAGGGGGGCAGGAATCAGGGTGGCCATTCAGCAGAAGACCAACCGGGTAAAAGCCTGGCAACTTTTATTCACTCTACCCCTCTCACCCTCATCCTCAACGTATACACCCCCTCTGACGCTGTAATAAACAGTAGCTTCCTATCTTTCCCCCCAAAACACACATTCCCCGTCCAGCTCTTCGAAACCGGAATATTCCCCAGTTTTTTACCTGTGTTATCATACACCGTCACTCCATTCCCTGTTATATACAAATTCCCTTCACTATCCAAAGTCATCCCATCAGATCCCTGCGGCACAAACTCCTGTTTATTTTTCAAACTCCCATCCGCATTGATTTCAAATCTATAAGTCTTATTCGCCGCTATATCCGCCACATACAAATACTTGCCATCCGGCGTACCCACAATCCCATTTGGCTTTACTACACCATCTTCCACTATTATCGGTGCACTTTCTCCCTTGCGCAAATAATACACCTTCTGTCCGGCAATATCAGGCTGTTTCCGATCCCAATATTCTCTTTGATAATACGGATCAGTAAAATATATTCCACCTTTTGCATCAATCCATAAATCATTCGGCCCATTCAATCGCTTGCCTTCAAATTGACTCAATAGCACGGTTACTTTTTTATCAGGGCTAATAGACCAAAGCTCATCCTTCTCATCTGCACATGCGATCAGGTTCCCTTTTTGATCAAAATACAAACCATTGAAACGCCCGGTCTTATCCATAAATAAAGTGAGTTTCCCTTTTGTATCATACTTCCATATTTTATCATTCGGTTGGTCAGTGAAATAAATATCTCCTTTTTTATTCACCGCCGGACCTTCTGAAAAAGCAAATGTAGCAGGGAGTTTTATTAGTTGAGCACCGGGTGCGACTACGCTGAGCTGGGCGGCTACCTGGGTCGAAATCAAACAAAAAGTAATTAAAGCGTGGATGCTGTTCATATAATTAGTTTTCTCTTCCCCAAAATAAGTAAAACCGATTGTACAATTCATATTACGCGCACTTTTTATTGCTTATGGAAAAGATCATAAACCAATAATAACTATCTTTAAATATGGACCATCATGAACGTATCGCAAAACTTACCTTCGCCGGTGTCTACCCCATGTACCTCCAAAAGGTAGAAAAGAAAGGCCGGACAAAAGAAGAACTGGATCAGGTGATCGAATGGTTAACCGGTTTCAATATCCATCAACAAACCGAACTCATTAAAGAAAAAGTAACTTTTGCCACCTTCTTCCAAAAGGCAACCATAAATCCCAATGCACACCTCATTACCGGTGTGATCTGCGGCTATCGTGTAGAGGAGATCGACAACCCCTTAACCCAACAGATACGGTACTTAGATAAGCTGGTAGATGAGTTGGCCAAAGGGAAGAAGATGGAAAAGATATTAAGAACGGAGCACTAATGCACCGTCCTTATTTTAATCCATTTAGTAATCTCTTCTAACACCAATGGAGAAAAGGTCTGTTCAATCCTCGCATACTCTGTCGGACTCCCTGTTTTGCATTCCTGGAACAAGTGATTTAAACCCTCATACTCTTTGATCGTTGCATCTTTATTTCCTGCCTCTTTCAGCGCTGCCGCTATTTTTGGCAGGTTGTCCTTTGCTGGTACCTGCAGATCTTTATCTCCATTTACCGCCAGCACAGGACAATGCACTTTCCTGAGAGAAGTGGTTGGATCATATTTCATAAAGAACTTGATCCATGGCCATGGATGCATCATTTCTTTCACCTCCTCTTCCGGATTTCCTTCTCCCAATTGCTTATAATAGGATGTCAGGTCTCTTTTGATCGTACTATCATCATCATTGTTGAGGATGATGTCAAAAGCTCCTTTATTTGTCGTATTAATTTTTGTAATGGCACTATCTGCTGTTCCTTGTGCATGTAATACCAATGCTGTTTGTTTGAGGAGCAATTCATCACCCCTGATACCCGTACCGGCCAGCATAACTATGAAGGCTACATTTTTATTTCTTGCTGCGACTATCGGTGCGATCAATCCGCCTTCGCTATGCCCTATCAATCCAATTTGTTTTATTTCTTTGCGTGTCTTCAGGTAGGCAATGGCGCTTTCTACATCGTTAGCGAAATCCAGCGAGGTAGCTGATTTGAAATCACCGGTTGACTTAGCTACTCCCCGGTCGTCATATCGCAACACTGCAATTCCCTGACGGGTCAGGTAGTCTGAAATAATCAGGAATGGTTTATGTCCCAGTAGTTCCTCATCCCGGTTTTGTTGGCCGCTGCCTGTGATAAGAATTACAGCAGGGTAGGAGCCGGTTTTCCTGGGCAGGGTCAGGGTGCCAGCCAGTGTTACATGTGCCTGGGTATCTTCGAAGGTGACCTCTTCAGAATAGTAAGGAAGCGGTAATGTTGGTTCCTGTGGATGTTTGACAGGTTCCACAAAACCTCTTACAAATGTAAGTGGCAATGTTTTACTTCCCTGGGTAAACGTACCTGTCAGGCTATCGGTTTTATATTCACCAGTGTATGCAGCATGAACGGCATCGATTTTTAAATGAATGTCAGGGTTGTTGTAAGTGAATTCACTTACAGGAATACCTTTCGCTCCCTGGTCCGGACTATCTAATGTAACGTTGTACCCGGTATCCGACTTTTGAATATTTAATACCACGCGTAGTGGCCCCAGCTTGCCATTCCAGCTACCAGCAATGTCCTGTGCAATCCCGGCAATAGCTATGAGCAGGGTTAGAAAAGTGATCGTAATCTTTTTCATGGTTTTTTCTTTCTTATTACTTTAAGAATATAGATAATAATGAAGTATAGCAGAATACAGGTAACAATGGCAATCGGAATAAAGTAATTGCCGGCAATTTCCCGGATACCTTCCTGTTTTCTTGTGATTCCAAAAAAGAATGTATGCGGACCTACCCAGAGACCGGTTATTTCCGGTTTGATAATTTTCATGACAATCAATATTGGAAAGGTCACCAGCATGATGGTCATAAATGAAAGCACGATATATGCGATCCCGTTTCTCAGGTTCAGGAACAGCGCCTGTAACAGGTACCTGACATTGAAGGTCTTGATAGCCTGGTCAATTTTTTTGCTGGCCACGACCTCTTTATTTCCGGATCGCCTAGTCTGTCCAGGATATTGAGTAATGCCGTCATCTCATCCTCCCTGTGATCTGTGATATACTCATAGATATAGCTGTTCACCTCCATCAGACATTCTTCCTGGTCTTCCTTTGAGAGGATTTGTACGACTCTTTTACAACGATTTATATAGTTATTATATACTCGCTGGCTGGCAGGGTTTTTAAATTCTATTGCTTTCATGCAGGATTATTTTATAAAATTTTCATCTATAGATTTCTTCATTGCCGCCAGGTGTGCCCTGCCATCTTCTGAAATGTAATAGTACTTGCGGGGGATACCCGTTGGTTGTTCTATCCATTTGTAGATTAGTAACTCCTCTTTCTGAAGCCGGGTCAGTAGTGGGTACATGGTGCTTTCAGTCACCTCGGTGTTGAAATCCTCTTTTAGATGCTGAATGAGTTCGTAGCCATAGCGTTCCTTGGCGTCAAGCGCCTTTAGAACGAAGTATGGCAATAGCCCTTTTTTTAATTGGGTCTCCCAATTTTTTAAGAATTCGTTTTTCACGATGCAAATATATGGTATTAGGATGTACTATGC
>Ga0316604_10002947_pt1 | contig 12437 bp, 12 predicted proteins | sample OWC_soil_day20_C_FD_207650 | JGI IMG/M metagenome (GOLD analysis project Ga0316604, IMG submission 207650) | Wetland soil microbial communities from Old Woman Creek delta, Ohio, United States - OWC_soil_day20_CT | ecosystem: Environmental > Terrestrial > Soil > Wetlands | place: USA: Ohio... | reverse complement strand
TAGCAGCATTTGATCTATATATCTAAGATCTCGTTTGATGTATTGCAGTTGTTTTCGAATGGCTTTGCGAATTTCTCTGGCACTTTTCTTTTTCTTGCGGGCGTAAGCGTAAAATAGGCCCCACCTCAAAAAAGGTAGAGCCTATAAAAATCGGAGTTATCATTTTGGAATTCGGCAAGAGTCTGGCAGTTTAAGCGACCAGGGAAGGTAGTCATCTAAGACGGCGGGTTCAGTGATATATACATTGGGTAACGTCTCAAATAGATAGGTAAGATATCCGAAGGGGTTTAAGTTATTTTCCTTGGCGGTTTCAATAATGCTGTAAATGACGGCGCTGGCTTTCGCGCCTTGAGGGGTGTTTGAAAACAGCCAGGCCTTGCGGCCCATGACAAAGGGTTTGATCGACCTCTCGCTGCGGTTATTATCGATTTCCAGCCTGCCGTCTTTCAGGAAAGCTGTGAGTTTATTCCATTGGTTGCGGCAATATTTAATTGCTTCACCAAGGGCGCTTTTAGGCAATACGCGCGGGGTTTGCGCTTTTAGCCATGCCGAAAAAGCTTCCAAAACAGGCGCACTCAGCCTCAATCGAGCCTTGTGTCGATCCACGGAAGATACTTCCTTAAGTTCGCGCTCTATAGCGAACAACTGATTGCAAAAATCAAGCCCTCTTGCGCTGTTGTTAAAACAGTCCCCGGTGTAGCTGGGGGCAACGCTTTGAGAGCATCGGTAAATTTACGTCTAGCATGAGAAAGGCAACCAACCAGGATAACATTCTCCAGCCCATGGTAACCTGAGTAGCCATCGACATTCAGGAAACCCTTGAATCCTTTGAGGAAACGAGATGGATGCTTGCCAGCTCTGGTGGTTTGGTATTCGAAAAGAATGATCGGCGGGCCATCACGTCCGCTGCGGTATAGCCACATGTACGATTTGGATTCCGCCGGACGCCCATCCTCTCTAAGCACCTGAACGGTAGTTTCATCCGCACAGATAATATCCAACAGGAGTAAATGCTGATGCATTCTATCGTAGAGATACTCCAAGTATCGGCTCGATCCCTGAATCATCCAATTCGCCATGGTTTGACGGGAGAATTCTACGCCAAGCCGGAGCCAGGATTGTTCCTGGCGGTAAAGCGGCATACCATCCACATATTTTTGGGACATTACGTAAGCCATCAAGGAAGGAGACACCAAGCTTCCCGGCAATACAGGCGCAGGCATTGGCGCAGTTATAATCGGGGTTTTTGTCTCATCTTTTTCGCAACGGCGGCAGCCATACACGTAGCGTACATGGCGAACTACTTTGACTTGAGCCGGAATAACCTTTACTTCCTGCCTCACCTCTGTGCTCATTTCGTGAAGTTCTCCGCCACAGCAGGAACACACTTGCTCTTCGGGCGGCAAACGATATTCGACAGTTTCCACCGGCAAGTCCTTAAGTTGCTCTTCCCGATGGCCAGCCTGCTTGCGTCGCTTATAAGTGATTTCTTCAACGGTTGGCTCCGGCTTAACCGATTTGGCTTCCGCCTCGGCTTCATTGAAAAGCTGAGTTTGGTCAGGATGAGTCTTTTCGCTGGAACTGCCAAATTGCCGTTGCCGACCTAAACGAAGCTGCTCTTCCAACCAGTTTAATTTAGCAGTAAGTTCCGCTTTTTCTTGTTCGAGCAAAATGCACTTATTGCGCAAATCTTCTATTGTAACATCATCATTAGTTGCTATATTCATAAAAATTACTATTTGCCGCCAACCCACTAAATTCCTGCATTTTTAGCGTTTTTTCATATAATTTCCCGTGCTTTTATCTCTTTGTGAGCCTGTCTTTGGCTAGTGGATAGTCCGTCAAGCAACCAGCGTAATTGCCGTAAATCAATGCGGATGGTATCAGCGCCATGACTGGCAGGCCACTGAAATTTTCCTTTTTCTAATCGAAGGTAATGCAGCCAAAAGCCGCAGTGACTCCATTCCAATATCTTCACCTTGTTACGATGCTTATTACAAAAAACAAATAGGCTGGACGAAAACGGGTCCAGATTGAAACACTGCTGCACTATGACCGCCAGACCATTAATCGATTTTCGTAGATCCATTGCTTCGCTGGCAAGATACACTCGCTGGCTTTGTACCTCATTCAACATAGCGTGCCCAGCGTACGAATCACATCTTTCAGCAGATCGGCGTTATAGCCAGGCTGTATTTCAATGATTGCCGACCCTATTTTTATACACAAGCCAGTTGTCCGGCGCTTCATCGCTGTTCCGCCAAGACCTTCGATTTCAAAGGTTACCCATTGCGCTGATTGGTTACTGGCCAGATCGGTTCTTCGCAGTTTCCGCTGCCAATATTTCGCTTGATGTATCGAAAATCCTTGTTCGCGACACCATGCCGTTAAGGTTTTCCTACTACATTCATATTCTTTTAGCCGACCGCTCCACTGTACTTGCAATTCGCTGTTTTCCATAAATATCAACTCCCCAAGGTTTTCTTGGGTTAATTATCTCACGCCGCGCTAGGCGTTCCAACGTGGGTACAGTTTTACGCTTACGAAAAAGGAAATGGCAGAAAATCAAGTTTTCGGCCATTTCCTAATGAACACAGTATCCAGTTTTCCCCAAAGACGCCGTACCTGTCCCCTGTTTCTCCCGGAACAGTCTACCAGAGCAAGTGTACTCCTAACAAGCCGGTTTATTTTTTAACAAAATTTCCCCTCTCCTATACCACATCAAAAGCGTACTTACAGATTTTGATGACAAGGTAATGCGCACGGTTTTCCCAAAAAATATCCTTGACCAAAATCAACCCCCAATTCCTGGATGATACGCCAAATAACTTCATTTTCCACAAATTCTGCAATTGTCTTTTTTCCCAAAGCATGTGCCACTGCATTCATAGCTTGCACCAATGCTCTCTGAGTAGGATCGGCATCCAGATTTTTCACAAAAGATCCATCTATTTTAATATAGTCAACAGGTAATGTTTGAATATATTTAAAAGACGTAAAACCCACGCCAAAATCATCCAGTGCAAATTTGCAGCCAAAATTTTTCATCCGGCTAATCCATTGCTCAGCCCGCATCAGGTCCTTAACTGCAGCTGTTTCAGTAATTTCAAAACCCATACGTGCTGGTTTTATGCCTTTAACCAGCAAACTACTTTCAATATATTCTAGTAATTCAGTATCGCCAAGACTTAGCGAAGAGACATTAACAAAAACGGAAATATTGGGGTTATCTGCTAAAAATTCCATAGCATGTTGAACTACCCATCGATCAATTTGTGACATCAAGCCAAAGCGTTCAGACGTGGTAATAAAAGAACCTGGGTAAATAATATTGCCTTCCTTATCCAGTATTCGCAACAAAGCTTCATAATGAAGAATACCTTGTTCTGACATGATCGGCTGATAATGTAATATAAAGCGATCATTCCGCAAACAGTCCAAAATTAATTTAACAGTATCATTCGATTCCGATAAACGCTGCTTGTCATTACTGTCTTCAATAGCGATAACTCTGCATTTTCCCTGTTCTTTGGCAGCATATAAAGCTACATCCGCATATGCAAATAATTTTTGTGTATCTACAGTTCCATCTATCTTGGTTATACCGATACTACTATTCAGATTGCAGCAATTCCCCTCAGAATCAATGGGGAAATTTGTTTCACTCAATAATTGTATCAGATTGCGAGCTTCCTTTTTGGCTGCATCCACACTCACATCCCGTAAAACAAGTGCAAATTCATCACCACCAAGCCGAGCAACAAAATCTTCTTGTTTTACACTTTCTCTTAGCTTTTTTCCTAAAGATATTAATAAGTTATCACCGGCAGTATGACCAAACGAATCATTAATTACCTTAAAATTATCTACATCAAGAAACAAAAGTGCCCCTTTACATTTTCGGTGCACTGGCAACACAACATTCTTAAGATATTCCTCCAGATAGTAGCGATTGGGGATTCCTGTCAAAAAATCATGTGTCTCCATATATTTCAGCTGATTTTCAGCCTTCTTCCGGTCAGATATATCCCGAATAATACTTAACAGTACTCTTTCCTCACCAATATAAATCCCCTGAGAGCTTACTTCTACTGGGAATATTGTATTATCTTTCCGCCTATGGACTGTTTCAAATAAAATTCCTTGTTTCTCAGCCATCTTCATTTGGGCATCAATTTGAAGCTCAGTGCTGTTATCCCGCAAATGATAAATATATAGAGATAATAATTCTTCCCTAGTATATCCATATGCTGGAACGGCTGCTGAATTGGCTTCTAAAATTATCCCGTCCATACCGACAAGCAACATTATATCTCTAGCATTTTCAACTAAAATTTGATATTTCTGTAGCTGTCTATTTACATACATCAAATAAATAATATCTGCCCACTGTCCCGTAATGGCTGCTTTTCTTGATTGTTTTGTCATTCTATCCATTCTATCCATTCTATCACCTTGATCATATATTATATAGTTAGAGAAGAGATACTAGCCAAATTCCATGACCATGCGTAACTGCTACTATAAAGGGTTCCGTTTGCTTACTTTAGGTGGTCAGACGGACATACTTTTTTGCCGTTAAATTCGCTTTGTTAAGTTCCCAAAAATCCTTACTTCAAAGTTTCTCCAACCAAATTGATAAACGGATCTGTGGCTATAATCGCCGCAAAGAAGCATTTCGATCTGTAGGCAGCACTAACAAATTACGTATACAAAAAATAAATGGCACTTTTTTATTTAAAGTGTTATTATTGGACAAAATCAGATCTTATCAATAAAACACATTTTGGGGGAGGTAATATTTATGGTTACTGTTTTAAAAATTCCCCCAAATATGTGAAATATTATCATTTTTAAGTATATTATTAATAAATATATCATATAATGGTAAACATAGTACGTCAAGATTTTTTTAAGACTAAAAGTCCTATAATTTAATCCTTAGTAAAATAGAGATAGTGGATGGTTGATTACATAGCCGTGAACTCACTGTGTAAACATCACAAAAATGATAATGTCTCGCAAAATGCTCTCTTCCTAAGCCGCGCATCTATGTGAGTATATTCGAGTGCAGACCACACATTGGCTATATTTAGTAAAGCTTACTTTGCAGAGTCGGATGCGTTAATAGCGCTCGTCCGGTTCGGAGAGGGGGGATAGGCTGTGAAGCCTATTTTCTACTCGACAACTTCAATGAAAAAGTGAGCCACTCGCTCATGAAATTTTGAGCCGTTTGCGCTCACGAATATTTGAGCCAATTAAAGTATAACGCTAGCGGTACTCCAGCATTCCTATACTTGTTGTAAGAATTCCTGAACACATGTCTACTATCCTCTGTCCATATACAAGGCGCTTTGTTTCTATTTTGTTTACTTCATTTTCTTCTTTTACCAATGTTTTAACGATCTGGTTATTGTACCACTTCACAAGCGAGAAGCAAGCTACCATGAAAGTAACTATACCTACAAAAACTTTTAATAGATCAAGACTCATATATATATAAAGCAGCAGCCCTATCGGTGTGCCAAAAATACTTCCGATAATCAGTCTCTTTAATAGGCCATAGTGAATATCACGCCGTATTTTAGGGGTCAATATAATAGCGATAACAAAAGATAACAGAATACTTAATTGGATACAATCCCGAGAGTTGTATACCAACACAACAAGAAGGGCGTCGCCATAATGGCAAAACCAAACTCAGTAGTCGTCTTGTAAGAGCGAAGCAAAAAACACAATGATAGTGGCTAACACCCAGTCCTGCATGTTTTTCACCTGCCTAACATACTTCCTTTAGATGTTTCGTTATCCAATACTTTTTACCTTGCATTTTCTTACAATTGTAGCAAAAGAACCTTACTATAACAAATGCCCTAAAGTTCATTCCTTCTGAACTTTAGGGCATAACAATAAACAGGACTTACTAATTTGCAGAATGGTTTGTTGCCAGCCAGCCCCGATACAGCGCGTCCCGTTCATTTTCCCATACTTCCTTTTGCCATAGCAGTGGTTCTAAAGAAACAAAGTCACTACCACATAGTTGCATGCGTGCATCGAGAGTGATCAGCGCAGCTTCCAATTCTTGAATCGCATTTTCAACCCTTTGGATCTCCAGAGCGGCCTTTTCGGTCAGAAAGTTATTACGTGCAGAATGTGGCGTAGTGGTCGTGCCGAAACTTTTAGGGATATCCGCCGCACTACGCGCATCTGTCGTTGGTTGGCACTCCAGCCGTTGTTGCCGCGCTATTCGCTTTTGTCGGTAGTAATCGTAATCCTCAAGATATACAGTCAGACTCCCCTTGACCAGTTCCCAAATCTGCGTAGCGAATTTACCAATAAAGTATCGATCATGAGATACGAACAGTACTGTACCATTAAATTCGCTTAGCGCCGTCTCCAGCCATTCACGGGAATCAATGTCCAGGTGATTGGTAGGCTCATCGAGCAGCAACAAGTTTACATCACTTTGCATCAGCAGACAAAGGCGCAGCCGACTCTTTTCCCCACCAGACAGGTTGCCCGTCATCCGATATACGTCTTCACCACGGAAACGGTATTTGGCTAAGATACAGCGAGCCTCACCATCGCTGACGTTCAACTCGTATCTAGTTGTATCCAGTACACTGAGCTTAGGCTGCGCAAAGGTGACCATCTGCGGCAGGTAGGCATAGCGGATACTGGCGCCAAGCCTGACCACGCCGGTATCCGAGGCAATTTCCCCTGCAATAATCTTCAATAGCGTGGATTTTCCAGAACCGTTCGCACCTAGCAGGGCGGCTCGTTCGCCCTTACACAGCGTGAAATCAAGGCAATTGAGAACAATATCGCCACCAAAATTTTTGCTTAGTTCCCTAGCCACAAGTACCTCCTGTCCACAAAAGGCATGTTCTGTAAACAGCTTCTTCATCCTTTCCTCACGCCAGGGCCGCTCGGTTTTCTCCATCCGCTCAATGCGTTTTTCCATGTTGAAAGCCCGCTTGTGCATGCTGGGATTATCGGCCCGCCGCGCCCATTCATGCATGCGTTTGGCGGCCGTTTCCATTTGCTTGATCTTCTTTTGTTCCTGCGTGAATCGTTCTTGCTGCCGCCTATAACGGGCCTCCTTTTCTGCTGCAAAATATGAGTAGTTACCCTCGTATAGCTCGGCTTTACCATCGACCAGTTCAACGACACGGGTCACTACTTGATCAAGAAAATAGCGATCATGAGATATGACGATAACAGTGCCCTTATATTCGCAAAGAAACCCTTCCAGCCATTCGATAGCAGTAACATCCAAGTGATTTGTGGGCTCGTCCAGCAGTAGAATATCCGCCTTTTTCAGCAACAATCTGCCCAGCATAACTTGGGTTTTTTCCCCACCACTCAACACAGAAAAAGCAGTCGCCAGCAGTTCGGGACTGAGACCCAAACCGGCGCACACCCGACTAATGTTTTCCTCCATAGCGTAACCCCGCTGGCTTTCGAAGAGCTGCTGCAACCGCCCGTACTTTTGCAGTATATCGTCAACGTTAGTGCGGTCGGCCATCGTTTGCTCCAGAGCTGTCATTTGCGCTTTGATCTCAAGTAAATTTCCGTAAGCCGAGCATAGGACATCGTACGCGGTATGACTGTCTGGGAAATTCGGTATCTGCTCAAGGACACTCGCGACAGCGCCTCTGCGGATAATTTTTTCACCAGCATCACTTGCACTAACGCCAGTTAAGATGTTGAACAAGGTGGTTTTCCCCGTTCCATTTTTACCTAGCAAGCCGACTCGATCGCCAGTTTGCACTTTGAAGGTGACGCCTTTAAGTAAATGATGGGCACCATAGTATTTTTCAATGTCACGTAAATCGATTTCATTCATATTGTTCTCCTTTCATTCATGCAGCACGATTGGCCGCGGCTAGACATTTTCTGGGGTCTCACCTGAAGCGATGAGGGAAATAAAACGACCTGAGCAAGCGTTGCGCGCTGGCCCAGGTCATTATTTATCATACCAAAAATATCACTACCGCATCAGAAAAAGCGCTGCGCGTTTTTCCCATTGACGAATCAATGCCTTCTCAAGATGCTGCACCAATAAACAGAGTCTGAGTTACAGTCTGAAAAAGCAAGGATATTCCTATTGGAAATAAAAAATACCCGGGCAAGCAAATCATCCCCCAGGTATTTTCCCTCTATGATTTAGGCGCATGATGATACGTTTGCTCAGTTAACATAACATTCAGTTTTAGACAGACTACTCCAATTATTGCTTTCCAGTGCCGTAATACGGGAAACGCAGTGAGCTAGTCTTACCAAAACGCTGTTAACTAAGCCGTGTATGTTCATCATGCCACCTCCTTACACTAAACATTGATATTAAGATACCATAAAAATCCAATAAATGCAATATCGTAATATACACTCGTGAATTTTAGTCGATGATTCGTTTAATTTTAGCTTCACGCAGCCAAGTTGGAAATTCGGCGAGGAGTCGGTCATAGAGTTCTTCATCAGAGATTTTATTCAAATCGTTAAGTTGAAAAAAGTTTGCATTGTCAATAAAGCGTCCATCCATGGTATCATATATCATATCCTTTGTAATCTCAATCAGGCTAAAAGCACCACACATCGCCATCGTATCCTTTAATTCTTCAGCTAATTTTTCAATATAAATCTTCACGCCTTCCTTTTCACCGCCATAAACAGCTGTTACAAACGGACGACAGATTAGGACACCGTCTGCACCAAGTGCAAGTGCCTTGAAAATATCTGTACCAGAACGGATACCACCATCAACTAGAATCTTCATCTCGCTTCCGACAGCCTCTGCGATTTCCGGAAGCACTTCCGCAGTTGACGGACACTGATCCAGCACCCGGCCACCATGATTAGAAACAACAATTGCTTTTGCTCCTGCTTCTTTGGCCTTCAGTGCGCTCTTTATATTCATAATCCCTTTTACAATAAACGGAACACCTGCAATTTCGGAAATGCGACGAAGCTCGTCGACTGATTTTCCACCAGCCGGAGGTGTCATATTTTTTAAGAAAGGCAGTCCTGCTGCATCTATATCCATGGCAACAGCAAACGCAGCTGCCTTATGCACCAACGCTATTTAATTGTATCCATATTCCATGGTTTAATAGTAGGAATACCACGACCATTCACCTTAGCAATTGCCGCGGTTGCACTCTCCATGACTTTCGGATTTGTACCATCACCAGTAAACGCAGCTATTCCATTTTCCACGCAGGCAGAAACCAGAATATCATTATACGTCATATCGCTAAATTTATCACTGTAATGCATATTTACCGCACCAACAGGCCCTGCAAAGAACGGATATTTGAACGTCTGACCAAATAATTTCAATGTTGTATCTACTGGTCTGCTCTGACAGATTGTATCCATATTGACACGAATCTCCTGCCATTTCTGATAATTGCGGATGGCTGTGTCTCCAACGCCCTTTGCCCCTGGTCCAGGAATGCTGTTTTTACAGACAATACCATTGCAGACATTGCATGCCTTGCAGTAATTACCGATACCGGTACGTGCATTTTCCAGTACTTCCTTATAATTCATAATTTTCTCCTTCGTCCCTTATTTTTCAGCAATTTACATGATTAGAATTATATCACACACTATCTTGTGGTTTCTTTTCTTTGCAGCAGAACTACTACTCAATGTGTGTTTTGATAAAAGCACCATCGCTTAATGGCGAGGGCGCTTTATAGTATACTCGCGTAAAGGCTAATCCGTAAATGCTCTTTGTCTCATCTTCTCCGCTTCCCGGAATAATGCCATCCCTGTTTTCATCTTGCGGAACTTCAGCTTTTCATAAAATGATTCCTTTCCTGGTGCAGCATACAATATAATATTGCACTCAGGAATACATTCTGTTATCCGATCTACGATCATTTTACCAATTCCCATTCCTTGATAATCCGGTAAGACCGCCACATCATAAATTGCAGCTTGATAGGCGTCATCCGAAATCGCCCGTCCAAAACCGACTAATTTATCATTATCGAACACAAATATAGTGGTGTGGCTATTTTCGAAAGCTTTCTTGTGAGTTTCCGCCAAAAAATACGCCATTCCCACTTTTTTTAATGTTTCGGATACAATATTCCAGTCTATATTCAGACAATCCTGCTGAATTCTCAAATCCATCTCTTTCCCTCCCAAAAGCCATCAGTAATCACCGGCTTATTGCCGTCTTCAGATTTTTTTGAGCCAGTCCACAGTATAGGTCAACTGGCCGACTTTATAATGCCCCTGGAGTCAAGACACATGGGGATAACCTGTTTTTCTACAGCCCAAATATATTGGCGATATCCTTCTCCGAAATTTCCCGCCTGCTTTTTTTGCCGGCGTTTTTCATCATACTGGCCAGTTTCTGTTCCATGGATTTTCTGACCAGTTCCTGTCCATCCAATGCCCTGAGCTCAAAAAAAAGCATAGGATTTACATCCAATCTGGCTCCAATCCCGTACAACACCGCGGCGACATGCTTGCACATACCAGCCCAATCAGGGCAACTGCAGTCAAAATGGATTTCTTTCGAAGCCGGAAACAATCCATACTTCTTCTCGGTGAACAAAACCTCCAGGTCCTGGGGAAATTTCCCTTCAATCAATTGTTCCAGCGAATCGATCCGATGATTGCACAAGGCCGTGACCTGTTCCCAATTCTTACCGCTTAAAGCATCAATTCGAATCACAACCTCATAGGGCCTAGAATTGCTGCCCTGCACAAGGGCCTCCACCTTGCCTTTAGAAATCTTCAAATTCAGGACGGCATGGTTCCTCACGTAGCTTTTTCCCCGGCCGATTCGATTGTCATAGTCCGCATAACTCTCAAGATTCTTGTTCCACGCCTTTCCCCACCAGTTTTTAGCCAGTGTTCTGCCTTCAATGATTACAGGTTCGATGTCAGGATTTTTCTTCTTCAGTTTCGCCAGAGCCCTGGTCGCCTTTTCCCTTTTCTCCGCCACAGAGATATACTCTGGAAATCCATAATACCCCATTATGCATCACCACCCCAAGCAAATATCTTCATCAGCTCTGCGTTGTTGTACTCTGTAATCCACTGCTCACCCCCGACGGCCAGGAGTTCTCCCGATAATTTCTGTTTTTCCTGGATAATGGCATCAATCTTTTCTTCGATCGTACCTGTTGTAACAAATTTGTGTACCATGACATTCCTGGTCTGTCCGATGCGAAACGCCCGGTCTGTTGCCTGATTTTCAACAGCCGGATTCCACCACCTGTCAAAATGAACCACATGGTTGGCAGCCGTGAGATTAAGGCCTACACCGCCGGCCTTGAGAGACAGAACCATATACGGCACATAACGCTCGCCGTTAAACTGTTCTATCATCTCATTCCTTCTTTTCACCGAGGTGCCGCCATGAAGCACGAGCCCCTCTTTGCCAAATATACTCCGGAGAAACTCTGAGATCGGCTCCGTCATCTCCCGGAACTGGGTGAAAATGAGAACCCGTTCTCTTTTTTCGCGGATGGTTTCACAGATCTCCCGCAATTGTTCAAACTTTCCGCTATGCTCCGGTTTAAATTCTTCCCGGCCCAAATAATGATCCGGATGATTACAGATTTGCTTGAATTTCATTATGCTTGCCAGCACCAGCCCCTTGCGTTCCATCCCTTCCGCTGTTTCAAGTTTTCCCGCAATCTGTCCGAGCAATTGCCTGTAGAGGGCAATCTGCTTCTGAGACAAAGTAGCGTAGGCGTTCATTTCCAGTTTATCCGGCAAATCCGCGATAATGCTTTTATCGGTTTTCAGCCTGCGCAGCATGAAGGGCTGAATTATCTTGCGCAGCTTGGTATAGCCGGTCGCGTGCTGTGCCAGTCTTTTTGTAAAGTCAGTAAATTCTTTGCCTGTTCCCAGCAATCCCTGATTCAAAAAGTCAAACAACGACCACAGGTCACCCAATCTATTTTCAATCGGCGTCCCTGTCATGGCTATTCGCATTTTGGCGGGAATGGCCTTCACTGCCTTGGTCTGCTTACTGCCAGGATTCTTTATAGCTTGCGCTTCATCGATAATAAGGCAATCCCATTGACGGTCTTTTAAGGTTTCCAGGCGGACTGTCATTCCATAAGTGGTGATGTATAAAAACGCTCCGTCCCTGAGCTGGATGGTTTCCGAACTTTTAAAATCGCTTTTGTGCAGTATCTGATAAGGCATCTCCGGCGCAAATTTTTCGATTTCCTTCTGCCAGTTACCGATGAGCGACGCTGGCAGGATCAGCAGTGCCTGCCCTCCGTTGTGAATCCGCTGGTATTCTAAAAAGGCAATCACCTGCACTGTTTTACCAAGTCCCATGTCATCCGCTATACAGGCACCAAAACCAAATTTCGACATCTGGGTTAGCCAGTGATACCCAGTTTCCTGATAGGCGCGCAAGTTCGCGCGAAACGAAGGCTCCACGCCGACTTTTT
>Ga0316604_10002946_pt1 | contig 12438 bp, 10 predicted proteins | sample OWC_soil_day20_C_FD_207650 | JGI IMG/M metagenome (GOLD analysis project Ga0316604, IMG submission 207650) | Wetland soil microbial communities from Old Woman Creek delta, Ohio, United States - OWC_soil_day20_CT | ecosystem: Environmental > Terrestrial > Soil > Wetlands | place: USA: Ohio... | reverse complement strand
GCAGCAGCAGCAGGCCGACGGCAGCATCGTCCAGGCGGCACAGCAGGCCTTCCTGGGGCTGCGAGAGTTGACGATCTATGATCTACAAACTTGGGCGCAAAGGCGATTCGAGGCATTCACCGATGTGTCGAGCCGTGCGGTCAATGAGGCTTTGTTCATCAGCTTGTTGCCGCGCTTCGTATTCGAGGTGGCCGTTTATGTTAGCCTCGGGCTGGTTTTCCTGGTCTACGCGCTGCAGGGGACGCCGCTGACGCAGGTTATTGGCGAATTCGCCATCTTCGGCGCGGCGGCCATGCGCCTGTTGCCTTCTGTGAGCAAAGTGGTAAGCCACCTCCAGTCGCTTAAGCATGCTAGGCCGGCCGTTGTGGCGGTAACTGAGGCGTTGCGCGTATCGACAAAGGCATGGCTGCCGGCCTCAACCGAACCCGTCGAGCCGGTCAGCTTCGTGTCGCTGTCCTTGTTCGAGGCCGGATTTACTTATGGCGACCGTCCGGTGTTCCGCCACCTGAATTTAGATATCGATGCGGGTGATTCGCTTGCAATCGTTGGTGCGTCAGGATCGGGCAAAAGCACGCTGATTAATCTTATCCTCGGTCTGCTGGCCCCGACGCAGGGGCAGATCGTGCTGAACGGGATATCCCTCGCGGGGCGGGAGCTGGTTTGGTGGTCCTGCGTGGCCTATGTGCCCCAGGAACCCTTCCTGATGGACGCCAGTGCGATTGCTAACGTGATGCTGGGGACTGCTGATCAGTCCGACGAGGATGTGACCCGTGCCCGTGAGCTGATCGGACAGCTGGATCTTCCCGAAGCTTTGAAGGATTTTTCGGACAGCATCGGCGAAAGCGGTGCCCGCCTGTCGGGCGGGCAACGACAGCGGCTCGCGATTGCTCGTGCGTTGTATCGAAATCCGCAGGTGTTGATTCTGGATGAGGCGACCAGCGCTATGGATGTTGAGACGCAGGCACGGGTGATGGATGTGGTTGCTGAGCACATGAAAGGCCGTACGTTGCTGATGATCACTCATCGTGCGGAGACGCTGACATACTGCAACAAGGTTCTGACGCTCCCCGAGGGCCGCCTAGAGATGACAGTTAGCATCCATGCCTAGACTCTTTATACACGCGATCAATGTACATCAGGGGGGCGGTGCCGTTCTGTTGTGTGACTTGCTGCGCGCTATTCAGCCGTGGATGGAGGCGGTTGCTCATGTGGACGCTCGGATGGTTATGCCGGCCGATGTACCTGCCCATATCAGTGTCGAGCGAGTCAGGCCGACGCTGCTCGGTCGCCTGGCGGCAGAGCGCCGCCTGGCCAGAGTGGTGCAATCAGACGATCGAGTTCTGTGCTTCGGCAATCTGCCGCCTTTATTCCGGCTTCATGGCGATGCCGCCGTGTTTTTGCAGAACCGGTATCTCGTAGACGAGCATGCCCCACTCGGGGCCTTGCCTCTGAAAGCACGAATCCGGCTCTGGCTGGAGCGCGTCTGGCTCTACGAGTGCCGTTCCAACGCGCGCAGATATTTCGTTCAGACCGCCTCGATGCAGAAGATCGCCGCAAGGCGGCTGGGCGTTGCAGTCACCTGTGCGCCATTCGTCCCAGCCAGTGTCATGCGCTCGCCCCCCCCCTCGGTCAGCCCAGACTCGCGGCGCTTCGATTTCCTCTATGTGGCCTCGGGTGAAGCGCACAAGAACCATTCCGCCCTTATTACGGCCTGGGGGATGTTGGCCGACGAAGGGGTGTTCCCATCGCTCGCTCTGACGCTCGCGGCGGAGGCGACGCCCGAGCTGTGCGACCGTGTGGCAAAGGAGACAGTGTCGCGGGGGCTGCGCATTCACAACCTCGGTGTCTTACCGCACGACCGATTATTGGGGGTGTACCGTGAGTCGGGTGCGCTGATCTACCCGTCCAGCTTCGAGTCGTTCGGGTTGCCGCTGATCGAGGCGCGCCAAGCCGGCCTGGCAGTGCTGGCGCCGGAGTTGGATTACGTGAGGGACGTGACCGACCCGGACGAGAGTTTTGATCCGCGTTCGCCAATATCCATCGCCCGCGCGGTCAGGCGTTTCCTCGAAGGGCGTCAGCCGGAGAGTGAACTGCGTGGTGCAGATACACTTCTCGCGCACATTCTGGCGCGGGCTGTGCGATGAGGGGCTGAGTAAATTCGTATGGCCCGAGTGCTTTCGCATCAATGAGGTCACCTCGGTAATGTATGCAAAGGGAGTCGAGGTTGAGATGTTCATCGGCGAATCCAATTATAGGAACATTTCTTACAAGCCAAATTGGCGGGCTCGGTGATTGGGCATTTCGATCAAACAGTACGCTGCCATCAAGGAGAGAGGTTATGAGGATTCTGGTGCTGGGTGCGAGCGGAATGCTCGGCAACGCCATGCTGAGAGTAATGAGCGAGCGTGATAACTGGGCTGTCTATGGCACTTTGCGATCACCCAATGCCGCGTTGCAGGCTATGGCTCCGCGGGCGCATCTGTTACATGGTGTCTATGCTGATCAACCCGACAGCCTCATGGTTGCTTTCACACAATGTCGCCCTCAAGTAGTGATCAACTGCGTTGGTTTAGTGAAGCAATTGGCAAGCGCCGAGGATCCTGTGGAGGCGATTCCCATTAACAGCTTGCTACCTCATCGACTGGCGAGGCTTTGTGAGTTGGCGCAGGCTAGATTGGTGCATATAAGTACTGACTGCGTTTTTTCTGGTCGAAAAGGAAATTATTCTGAGTCGGATTTTCCAGATGCTGAAGATTTGTATGGGCGCTCAAAGCTTATTGGAGAGGTGAATTATCCGCACGCAATAACCTTGCGTACCTCGATTATCGGCCATGAACTTGGAGGTGATCATAGTCTGATTGGTTGGTTTCTCTCTCAGCAAGGGCGTGTAAAAGGCTATACCAACGCTATTTTTTCGGGATTGCCAACGTATGAATTGGCACGAGTAGTCCGTGACTTTGTCATTCCGAATCCAGCTCTTCATGGTCTGTACCATGTGGCGGCGGAGCCCATCTCAAAGTACGATCTTCTTCACCTAGTTAACCATGAATACGGCAGGGCTTTACCTATTGACGCTGATGATAAAGTGAAGATCAATCGATCGCTTAACCCATTCCGTTTTAATGAGGCCACTGGCTATGTGGCATCTGCATGGTCAGATTTGGTCGCGCAAATGTGTAAGTTCCACTGAAAAGGGAAGAAATGTTCAACAACAAAACTTTGTTGATTACTGGTGGTACAGGTTCCTTCGGGCAGACAGTGCTGAAGCGCTTCCTAGATACTGATGTTCAGGAAATTCGTATTTTCAGCCGAGATGAGAAAAAGCAAGAGGACATGCGCATCGAGTTTAATCATCCTAAACTGCGATTTTATATCGGTGACGTCAGGGATGACGCGAGTCTACGTCAGGCGATGAAGGGAGCGAATTACGTGTTTCATGCGGCCGCATTGAAACAGGTGCCATCATGCGAGTTTTATCCGATGGAGGCTTTGCGTACCAATGTAATGGGTACCGAGAACGTGCTTAATGTGGCTACCGACGCAGGTGTTGAGCGAGTTGTGGTGTTGTCCACTGATAAGGCTGTCTATCCCATCAACGCCATGGGCATCTCTAAGGCAATGGCTGAGAAGGTGATGGTGGCCAAAGCTCGACTACAACAATCAAGCGAGACCATTTTTTGCGCGACACGCTACGGCAACGTGATGGCCTCGCGTGGATCTGTCATCCCACTTTTTGTGTCGCAGCTCAAAGCAAATCAGCCGCTTACGGTTACGGACCCGAATATGACTCGTTTCCTAATGTCATTGGAGGATTCCGTCGATTTGGTGCTATACGCATTCGCCAACGGTCGGCAAGGGGATATTTTTGTTCAGAAAGCAGCTGCTTCGACGGTTGGCGATTTGGCTCAGGCATTGAAGGAGTTGTTTGGCCGTGTAGGTCGGGAGATGCGGGTAATTGGGACGCGCCATGGGGAGAAACTCTATGAATCGCTGATTTCACGCGAAGAGATGGCTCACGCGATTGATATGGGGGGGTATTACCGAATTCCCGCTGATAACAGGGACCTCAATTACGCCAAGTATTTTAGCGAGGGAGAAACTGATATTTCGTCGCTGGACGATTACACTTCGCACAATACGCACCGCCTAAATGTCGGCGAGGTTAAACGTTTATTGCTAACGCTAGACTATATTAAGGGCGAACTTAATGCTTAAGGTGATGACCATCGTAGGTACTCGTCCGGAACTTATCAAGATGAGCCGAGTGATCGCCGAGTTTGACTGCTATACAAACCATGTCTTGGTCCATACTGGGCAGAATTACGATTACGAATTGAATCAGATTTTCTTTGACGAGCTGGAAATTCGTAGGCCGGACTATTTTCTAGAAGCGGTTGGAGAGAACGTCGCACAGACCATTGCCCGAGTAATCGAAAAAGCCGATGCCGTATTTGAGTTGGAGAAACCTGATGCGCTTCTACTCTACGGGGATACCAATTCGTGCCTTGCTGTGATTCCAGCCAAGCGCCGGAAAATCCCGGTGTTCCATATGGAGGCGGGAAACCGTTGTTTTGACCAGCGTGTGCCCGAGGAGCTGAATCGTAAGGTCTTGGATCATCTAAGCGATATTAATCTGGTCCTTACAGAGCATGCTAGGCGCTATCTTCTCGCAGAGGGCATACGGCCAGAGACGATCATTAAGACTGGCTCTCATATGCAAGAGGTGTTGAGCCACTATATGGAAAAAATACGAGCTTCAGATGTGCTCGAGCGTATGGGTCTTGAGGGGGGGCAGTACTTCATAGTTAGCGCTCATAGAGAAGAGAATGTTGATACGCCGGAAAATCTTGCAGATTTGGTCTCTACGCTAAATGCTATTGCACAGACCTATGACATGCCGGTGATCGTTTCGACGCATCCTCGTACCAGAAAACGATTGGACGAACTTTCGGAAATCCAACTTGATAGCCGAATTCGGTTTTTGAAGCCGTTCGGTTTCTGTGATTACATTCGACTGCAGATGGAGTCGCAATGTGTCATTTCTGATAGTGGAACGATTACGGAAGAGGCATCACTTTTAAACCTGCCTGCAGTGACGATTCGCAATACGCACGAACGGCCAGAAGGCATGGATGCTGGTACATTGATCATGGCAGGGTTACGAAAAGACAGGGTGCTAGATGCGGTTCGAGTTATCGTTGCTCAGCATGACCGTCATCACCATGTTACCCGAGCCGTCCAAGACTACGATAATCCAGCTGTCTCAAAGCAAGTGCTTCGCATTGTTGAAAGCTACACAGATTATGTAAATCAAGTCGTGTGGAAGCGCCATTGAGCATTGGGGGTCAGATGCGAATTGCCCTCATTGCAGATGTTTTTCCACCACTACGCTCGTCCGGGGCGGTGCAGTTACGGGATCTGTCTCGTGAGTTCTTGCGCCAAGGTCATGAAGTTACGGTGCTGGTTGCAACTCCCGAATTAAATCAGTCTTGGAAAATTGAGGATTTGGACGGCATTTCAATTGTCAGACTTAAATCGCCTAAAACAAAGGATGTGGGTTATGTGAGGAGGACAATCGGCGAGTTCCTGATGCCGTTCTATATGTTGCGGAACTTACGCAGAAGTCGCTTCGCGGAAAGTAAGTGGGATGGAGTCGTCTGGTACTCACCAACTATCTTTCTTGGTCCGATCGTAAATGCCTTGAAAAAGGTCAATGGTTGCCGCAGTTATCTTATTATTCGCGACATTTTTCCCGAGTGGGCCGCAGATATGGGATTGATGGGAAGGGGGCTTCCTTATCTCTTCTTCAAAACGATAGCAAATTATCAATACTCCGTAGCCGACGTGATCGGGGTGCAGACTCCGGGAAACCTTGGTTACTTTTCTGCCTGGCTGTCTAAATTTGGGAGACAACTGGAGGTTCTTCACAATTGGCTGGATCGTGCCCCCAATGCGGGCTGCAGCATTTCGATTGCCAATACCAAGCTCGCTGGGCGGAAAATTTTTGTGTATGCCGGAAACATGGGGGTTGCACAGGGCATGGGGGTCCTGCTTGACCTCGCCGAGTGCCTGAAAGATCGAATTGACATTGGATTCTTGTTTGTCGGGCGTGGTAGGGATGTGCAGAGCCTTAGGGCTCGTGCTGAAATTCGAGGTCTGGATAACGTGGTTTTTTTTGACGAGATCGATCCAGATGAGATTCCGGGTCTTTACGCGCAATGTCATATTGGTCTTGTCGCGCTTGATCCGAGGCACAAAACGCACAATATCCCAGGAAAATTTCTTTCATATATGCTCTCTGGTCTTCCTGTGTTGGCTTCCGTCAATCAGGGCAATGACCTGATCGAATTAATTCAACAGGAAAGGGTTGGCCGCACGAGTACTGATTCATCAGGCGCTTCCTTGGCGACACTAGCTCAAGGCTTGGTGGATGAAATATCGATTGATAATGAGATCGGGGCGCGCTGCAGGAATTTGGCGGAAAAATTGTTTTCCCCGCAGACGGCAGTTCAGCAAATTGTCACTGCAATAGCAGCATAGTTATTGAATTTCCTTCGTAATTTCGCAATTACGAAATGCAGACGGGCGAGTGAAGGCTCTGATGGTTTAAAATGCACCGCCTCTTCTGCTAGGTTAACTTTGAATACAGTTCTCATTTCCTTTCTCGTCTCACTCGTCGCGACCTTGCTGATCATCCGTTTCGACCATCTTCATGCACATGTGTCGGGTGATCACGACACAGGTGGGGTTCAGAAGTTTCATGCCCACTCGGTCCCGCGGATTGGCGGGGTTGGAATTATGGTTGCTTTGCTTGCTCAAGGGGTGTGGCTGCTCTTCAGGCAGCCCGATTTGGGTGTGCCATTCATGCTCATGTTGATTGCCTCGTTGCCTGCGTTTATCGGGGGCCTCGTGGAAGACTTGACCAAGCGAGTCGGGGTGCTTGCTCGCTTGGGCTTAACAATGTGTGCAGCATTGCTGGGGTTTTGGTTACTGAATGCCACTCTCACACGTATTGATGTTCCCTTGTTGGATGACCTGCTCAGGTATGGTTTAGTGGCGCTTTTTTTCACTGCAGTCGCGGTGGGAGGGATCGCCAATGCCATCAATATCATTGATGGTTTTAACGGTCTCGCAGGGATGGTTGCTGTCATGATTTTAGCTGCCCTGGGGTACGTGGCATTTATCCTCGGGGATAGTCTGTTATGGATGTTGAGTTTCGCAACCGTTGGCAGCATCCTCGGTTTCTTTGTCTGGAATTACCCTCGAGGCTTGATCTTTCTCGGCGATGGTGGCGCCTATCTGATCGGTTTTCTGATCGGTGAGATTTCGGTCCTGTTGGTGGCGCGACATCAGGAGGTTTCCCCTTGGTTTCCCTTGTTGCTGGTGATTTATCCGGTGTTTGAAACACTCTTCTCCATTTATCGTCGAAGGTTTATCAAAGGTGTCTCCCCGGGGATGCCGGATGCTCTCCATTTACACACACTGGTATTTAGGCGTCTGGTTCGCTGGGCAGCCGGTGTGGGGGCCACCGCTCAGGTCAAACAGAATGCAGCGACCTCGCCCTATCTGTGGATACTTTGCTCAATGTCGGTTTTTCCGGCCTTGTTTTTCTGGCGGAATACCGTGGCGCTCATCGTCTGCGTACTTGGATTCGCCACAGTTTATGTTTGGCTTTATCAACGAATCGTCCGTTTCAGAAGCCCGAAACTGTTGGTGAACAGAGAGCGAAGGTAGCTTTCAGTGCGACATTTTCGATTGGGGCGGAACGTCGCATTGACGCTGGCGGGGTTGGGGTTGCCCTTGCTGATGGGCGCCTTTTCGATTCCTTATATTATCGAAAAGCTCGGCACTGGTCGTTTTGGTGTTCTCACCCTGATTTGGGCCATTTTCGGCTATTTCAGCCTGTTTGATTTTGGTATCAGCAAAGCTTTGACCAAGCAGGTGGCTGAGGCAAGAAATGACTCCAAGCGTTCTGGTGCCATCGTTCGAGCAGGGCTAACGTTCCTGTTGGGTTTCGGTATCTTGCTCAGTGTTGCGCTGTATGCAAGTTTTCCGCTGGCGACTGGGGCGGGAGTGTTCGAAGACACTTCGGAAATTCGGAGCTCCGTCAATTGGTTGATTGTCGGAATGCCGTTCATGCTTGTATCGAACGGGTTGCGTGGAATCCTCGAGGGGTTGGGTATCTTCGGGGCGCCGGCTATTGCGCGAATACTGTTGGGTGTTTCGACATTCGGATTACCCCTGCCGCTTCTGGCATTCTGGCCCTCTCTGGATGTTCTGGTGATTGGGTTGGTGATCGGTCGAATCGTTACCGTGGTGACCCAAGCCTGGGCATGCGTGCCTTTGCTTCGTCTTGCGCGACATAGCAAATTATCGCCTTCAGAGTTCAAGAGGCTGCTGACCTTTGGGGGCTGGATGATGGTGTCTAATCTAGTCAGTCCGCTCATGGTTTTTGCAGATCGATTTGTAATTTCAGCGAGCCCATCTGCTTCCAATTTGGCTTACTACACGACGCCCTTCGAGGTTGTTACGCGCTTGCTCGTCGTTCCCGCCGCGATTACGACCGTGCTTTTTCCTGAAATGGCCAAGTTGCAAGGTGAACGCCAATTCGAACGTCTGGCCTCCCTCAATCGGCGTGGCATGCTGGTCATGGCGCTCATAATGTTTCCTTGTGCGGTAATTGGTGTTCTTGGTGCCAACGGAATCCTGACGTGGTGGCTTGGTGCAGAGTTTTCCGAAATTGCCACTTTTCCTATGCAATTAATGTGTATTGGTGTTTTATTTAACAGTTTGGCGCAATTTCCTTTCTCCATGCTCCAGGCCTTGGGGCGTGTCAAATTGATTGCTTTGGCTCACTGTGTGGAATTGCCATTCTATTTTGTACTCTTAAGCCTTCTGCTTGAGCGATTTGGTGTCAATGGCGCTGCAATTGCTTGGTTGGTTCGGACATTTATTGATTTTTTTATTCTTTATTTTATGGTGTATTTGATGAATAAAAATCGGGGTGTTTTAGAGGTGTCTGAGTGAATCCATTGCTGGTTTTTATCCTGGTATGCGTTTCTGTTTATATATATGAATATCGAAGCGGGTTTAGGTTTTCGCCTGCACAGCTCAACGCTGGGTTTTGGTCCGTGGTTTCTGTTAGCTACCTTTTGATTGGTGACCGTGTTGAGATCTTGCCGTGGCCTACTGTCTATGTGCTGATTCTAGGTGTTGTCTCATTCTGGTTGGGAGGGAAAATAAATCTCAATTGTCAACTTAGAATGCCCGAAGGTATATCACCAGATTATTCTGGCCGTTTTTTTTACGCAATTGTTTTCTTTGTCTTGATTTTCGGCCTTTGCGGTACGCTACGGATGGCATTGTCTTATGTTCCTCTTGTTGGCGATATGCCAATATTTGGAGGTGGGGGGTCTTGGTACGAAAACTTGAGGCATAAGTTGATCCTGAAATATGGTGGGTCATTTGGAATTTGGGGATATTTTCTTAGTTTTTCCTACGTAGCCTCAACGTATTTTGTTCTCTCAATTCGGTCTCGAGGTGAGAGTGTATTGGCCACTCTTTCTTTTTTGGTCTCATTAGCCTATGCGTTTCTGGCTACAGGGCGGACTTTTGTTTTATTGCTGTTTGTGCTTATTTTTGTTGCTTTACGGGCAAAAGGTATTGTTTCCAGAAGAGGCGCAATTATTTTCGCAATGCCCGCGGTTGCTTTCTTTTTTGTTATAACGCCTTTGTTGGCAGGTCGGTTAGTCATGGATATTGTCGACTATTTCCTGCTTTATTTTGTAGCCCCTCTTTCCAATTTTAACTGGGGTATAAACGGTATATTTGCCTGTTGCACGAATGGTGAAATGGTATTCAGAACGATCTTTGCCGTTCTGTCGAAATTTGGATTCGATGTGCAGGTAATAGATTTGATCCAGCCGTGGGCTGATACAAAATTGGGGGGGAATGTCTATACCGTATTTATGCCGTATTATCGGGATTTTGGAATTTTTGGTGTGATTGGGTTTATGTTTTCTTTCGGGCTTGTGCACTCTTGGCTGGCAAAGCAGGCGACCAGTGATAATCCCCTGGCAGTTTTTGTAAATGGGATATTCCTTTACGCTTTGGTAATGCAGTTTTTTCAGGATCAGTATTTCAGCTTGTTATCGCAATGGATACAAATGATCTTCTGGATGTACCTCTTCTTGTGGATAAGGCCGATTCGCAGTCCTTCTCTCCAGAGGGAGTGACGCAATGATTTCAGTCATTATCGTGAATTGGAATGCGGGGCGGCAATTGGCGACCTGTGTACGGTCGGTGGTCAATTCGTCGAAAGGCCTCGTCCAGAAAATTGTGGTTGTGGATAACGGGTCGACCGATGACTCTTTGGCGGGAATTGACCAAATCGAGAACGTCGAGATCATCAAAGCCGAAGAGAACCTCGGGTTTGGTCGTGCCTGCAATCTTGGTGCTTCGTGTTGTAGCAGCGAATACATTTTGCTCTTGAACCCGGACGCCGAGGTTTATGAAAGTACCTTTGACGATCTGGGGAGGTATCTGTCGTCGGGTATGCCGCAATCAGTCGGTATTGTTGGTATCCAATTGGTGGATGAAACGGGTCACATTGCGCGATCCAGTACGCGTTTTCCTGGCCCCGTGGCTTTTATTGCCGGCGCGTTGGGCGTCGACCGAATGTTTCCAAAACTCGGTCATTTCATGTCGGAGTGGCCTCACGATGAGTCGCGCATCGTTGATCATGTGATTGGAGCGTTTTACCTTGTTCGTCGTGATGTGTTCAATGCGCTGGGCGGCTTTGACGAGCGCTTCTTTCTGTACCTTGAAGATCTCGATTTGTCGTTGCGAGCCAAGCAGGCAGGGTGGGACACTGTTTTCCTTGCAAACATTCAGGCGTTTCATGCTGGCGGTGGTACCTCATGCCAGATAAAGGCTAGGCGCTTGTTCTATGCGACCCGAAGCAAACTTCAATATGCCTTCAAGCACTTCTCGTTGACCGGGGCATTGATGGTGTTGTTGGCCACGTTGCTGCTCGAATTGCCGGTCAGGACACTACATGCTGCTGCGCGCGGGTCGGGGTCTGCGCTAAGGGAAACCTGGTCGGCGTGGGGAATGTTGCTTCGGTGGTTGCCGCAGTGGTGGTTTCGCGGAGTTACCCGTTGAAGGTATTAGCCTTGACTCGCTATGGTCGAGCGGGCGCGAGCAGCCGAATCCGATTCCTGCAGTTTCTCCCGCATCTGGAGCAGCAAGGGGTTTTCGTGGATGTTGCCCCGTTGTTGCGCGATGCCTACCTGACCCGCCTGTACGCGGGTGCCGGACGCGCAATGACGGAGATTGCAATTGATTATCTTCGACGCATTTCGCAACTCTTCAAGGTCAAGCAATACGATCTGCTGTGGATCGAAAAAGAGCTGTTTCCTGATCTGCCACCATGGGTGGAGACATGGCTCAATCGTCTCGGTATTCGTTATGTTGTCGATTACGACGATGCGATTTTTCACAATTATGATTTGAGCCGTAATCCGCTTCGCCGCTGTCTGGCGGGAAAAATCGATTCGGTCATGCGTTCGGCTTCGGTCGTGGTCTGCGGCAACCAATATCTCGCGGAGCGGGCGCAGCGAGCAGGATCGAAAGCGGTCGAGATACTGTCAACTGTGGTCGATCTGGATCGGTACTCCGTTCGTCCGACCGGGTCGTCCTCTATAGTCACCATAGGCTGGATCGGATCGCCAGCGACTGCGAAATATCTCTCCCTCGTCGCCCCATTATTGAAGCTGCTGGCTGAGAAGTTTCCGTTGAAACTCTGCGTGGTAGGAGCCAATCCCGAGATGGAAGGCGTTGAGGTTGTTTCCAGGCAGTGGTCGGAGCTTTCCGAGGTTGGGGATATCCAATCCTTTGACATTGGTATAATGCCGCTTGAGGATTCCCCTTGGGAGCGTGGAAAGTGTGGTTACAAACTCATTCAGTATATGGCGTGTGGTATTCCAGTTGTTGGTTCGCCGATCGGGGTTAATCAGGAAATCGTGCGCCACGGTCAAAATGGGTATTTGGCCAGTACCCCGGATGAGTGGGGCGGGGCGTTGTCCGATTTGATTGCAGATAGCGTCAGGCGTACCCATATGGGGACGGTTGGGCGGGGTCTCGTTGAACAAGAGTATTGCGTCCAGGTCGTCGCACCTAAGTTGGCGGACGTTTTTTCCCGAGTGATTTACAAAGAGGGCTCTGCATGTGCGGTGTAATCGGTTTTATCCGCACTGATTTTCCCAAGCCTCATGCGGTGGATGCAAAGCGTCAACTCGCACTTATGGCTGATGCAGTTGTTCACCGTGGCCCCGACGATGCCGGATATTGGGGGGATGAGCGTGACGGCATATGGTTGGGGCATCGGCGACTTTCGATCCTTGATTTGTCCCCTGCTGGTCATCAGCCGATGTCTTC
>Ga0316604_10002944_pt1 | contig 12439 bp, 12 predicted proteins | sample OWC_soil_day20_C_FD_207650 | JGI IMG/M metagenome (GOLD analysis project Ga0316604, IMG submission 207650) | Wetland soil microbial communities from Old Woman Creek delta, Ohio, United States - OWC_soil_day20_CT | ecosystem: Environmental > Terrestrial > Soil > Wetlands | place: USA: Ohio... | reverse complement strand
GGAAAAGATCGATATGGTGTGGCTCCGCCCGGCGGTTCATACATCACTGAAGGACATCACGGATATAGTTGCGCGTGAAATAACAAATGTTAAATGAGTGGAGGAACATACAGATGAAGAAATATTCTCGGTGGAGTGCATTTCTGCTAATTATTATGGTTGCGACGGTTCTGCTGGCTGGTTGCGGTTCAGAAAAACCTTCGACCATCGGCATTGTTGATATGCAGAAAGTCATGACTGAAAATCCGAAGATTAAACAGATGCAGGAACAGCTCAATACGAAGGCGAAAGAATTGACAGCCAATCTGGAAAAAGAGAAAGCAACCTTAAAGCCGGAAGAGTTTCAGCAGAAAGAACAAAGCGCCTATGCTGAATTCATGAGGTTAAAGCAGGAATTTGAAACGCAGATCGAAGCGCAGACCAAAAAAGTATTGGAAGAAGTCGCCAAGGAAAAGAAATTAGGCGCCGTGATCTACAAGAACGGTATGGCTTGGGGCGGCATTGACGTCACCGAAGACGTATTAAAGAAACTACAGTAGAGAGGAAGCAACGTTTTGAGGAAAACACTGCGTGAGCTGGCCGAACTGGTTGCAGGCTGCGTAATCGGCAACGCGGACAACTGGATTGATGGAATTACCGGGATTGATGAGGCTGGTCCTACCGATCTCACCTTTGCCGTTCCGCCCCATCTGGACCGTGCCGCTTTGTCAAAAGCTGCGGCCGTGATTGTTCCGGCTTCTGTGGAGTTCTATGCGAAACCGGCGATTCGGGTGGAAAATCCCCGGATCGCCTTTACTAAGTTATTGACGCTTTTTACCCCGCCGCCGCAAGTGGACCGCGGCGTCCATCCGACAGCCGTGGTGGGCAAAAATGTATCACTTGCGAATAATGTAGCGGTTATGGCGCAGGTTTTTATTGGGAGCGATGTGACGATTGGTGAAGGGACTATTCTTTTCCCCCATACGTTCATCGGAGATGGGTCTGTCCTCGGTGCCGAGTGCATTATTCATCCGAATGTTACGCTTCGCGAAAAGACCATTTTGGGTAACCGGGTGATTGTCCAAAGCGGGGCCGTGATAGGCGGTGATGGATTTGGGTTTGTTACTGTCGATGGCGAACATTTGAAAGTGCCACAGGTCGGAAACGTCGTTATCGAAGATGACGTTGAAATTGGCTCAAATACGGCGATTGACCGCGCTACAACTGGCAGCACCATTGTGAAACGGGGAACGAAGATTGATAATCTGGTTCACATCGCCCACAATGATGTCATTGGCGAACACTGTTTCATCGTTGCCCAGACCGGGATTTCCGGCAGCGTAACAGTGGGGCATCATGTGACATTGGCGGGACAGACCGGCACTGCCGGGCATATCAATATCGGCGCAAACTCGGTTTTTATCGGGAGAGCCGGTATTACCAAGGATACTCCGGCCAACTATTTTGGCGCAGGAACACCAGCTCGTCCCCATCAGGAATGGGTACGGGAACAGGTGGCTGTGCACAAGTTGCCGGCGGCTTTGAAAAAAATCCGCGATCTGGAGAAACGGTTGGAAGAGCTCGAAAAAAGTCGGGACTAAGATCGGGAATTGGGAGGCAACCATTTTTGCGCATTGCACATCATAAAGTAATCTTATGGATGGTTGTAAGTTTCGCCTTGCTTTTCCTGGCCGTTCCTGCCGCTGCGGCTCCATCCACTTCCGGTTCGACCGGAATGATCCGCATTCCGACGGCTGACAAGCTGAGGATGGGTCAGTTTTCCGCCGGAATTTATTACTGGCGGGAGCACAATGAAGCCGTGGCTGCATTGGGTCTTTCCAGAGATATTGAGGTCAGCGCGGCGGCGCCTTGGGGAAATGACGCATCGAATGCTTGGACCGTGAACGCCAAATACAACCTGAACCAAGAAATGTTGCTGATTCCGGCGGTCTCGATTGGCATAGAGGATATCGGCGGACAGGACCGTCGTTCGGTGTATGGGGTTATATCCAAAGCTTTACCCTATGGGTTTCGGGTTCACTTTGGCGTCGGAACAGGTCGCTTTGACGGGGTGTTCGGCGCTTTGGAGAAAGTGCTGAATCCTACTTCGCTACGCAAAAAAACATCTGGATTTCCTGTTACTTCGATCATTCTGGAAATGGACGGTAAGAAAATGAACTACGGCGCCCGCATGCGTCTGGCGCATGGACTACGACTGGATACAGGATGGTTGGGCCAGGAAGAAAAAATTTATCTGGGATTAACGTACACGAATTGATCATTACTCCCAACGACAGGAGGAGCTCTTTTGGTTAGTCAAACCACGTTGGCGCGTGCCGTTCAATATACTGATATCGGTCTGCATTCAGGGAAACCAGTTTCTCTGAAACTGAAACCGGCTGCTGCGGATAGCGGTATTGTCTTTTTTCGCGTTGACTTGCCGGGAAAACCCGGGATTCGGGCTAACGCGCAACAAGTGACTTCAACAATGCGGGCGACAACGCTGGAAGATGGAGCCGCCAAAGTATTCACGGTAGAGCATCTGATGGCAGCGCTCTATGTGATGGGCGTCGATAACTGTGCTGTAGAGATGTCCACTGCGGAAGCACCTGTCGGTGACGGTAGCGCCTTGCCGTTCGTTCATTTGATCGAAAAAGCTGGCATCGTGAAGCTGTCTGCACCCCGACAAGAGATCAGAGTGTCCGAGCCAATAGAAGTGGCTGACGATGGGAGATCAATCAAGATTCTTCCTTATGATGGGCTGAAAGTATCTTTTACCTCGTCGAATCCTCATCCTAAACTGGGGATTCAACATGTCGAGTTTGAAATTACACCGGAAGTATTTATTCGCGAAATTGCACCGGCCAGAACCATTGGGTTCATGCATGAAGTGGAAGCTTTGAAGGCGAAGGGCTTGGGTCTCGGTGGCAGTCTCGACAACACCTTGGTGTATGATGCCGAAACGAATTTAAATACGCTGCGGTTTCCCGATGAGTTGGTTCGGCATAAAGTATTGGATGTTCTGGGCGATTTGGCCCTGGTTGGTTGCCCGATTCGTGGACATGTGGTAGGTATCCAGTCGGGTCATGCTTTGAATACAGCATTGGCATCAAAAATATGGAAATTGAACAATAATGATAAGCAAAAGGGGTTGAAATCATTGATGGATGTTTTGGAAATTCAAAAAATACTGCCACACCGTTTCCCGATGTTGTTGGTGGATCGTATTCTAGAACTGGAACCCATGAAGCGTGCAGTTGGTGTCAAGTGTGTCACAATAAACGAACCCTTTTTTATGGGCCATTTTCCTGAACGACCAGTGATGCCGGGGGTTCTCTTGCTGGAAGCGATGGGACAAGTCGGCGGCGTGATGGTGATGTGTGTGCCTGAACATAAGGACCGAACTCCTTTCTTTGCGGCTATGGACCGGGTGAAGTTTCGACGGCCTGTGGTGCCTGGAGATCAATTGCGGATGACGGCCGAGATGATTAAGTATCGCGGCAATATCGGGAAGGTATGGACGCAGGCATTTGTGGAAGGGGAAATGGTGGCTGAAGCTGAGCTCACGTTTGCCTTAGTCTGAAAAAGAAAGAAATGTGGCTGAAAACACAAGTAATTTTGACCTTGAACAAGAAGAATTCTAAATTTGATTGTTTTTGGCCATTTGTCCGTCGCCGGATATTTTGCGTTCGCTGGACTATACTCCCTGAGGAGTTGATATTTTGATGAAAACAGATAATGTGGTGGTTTCTTTGCGCAAGATTCATGAGACGGCGGTTATATATCCCGGAGCCCGGCTGGGGCGCGATGTCGAAATCGGGCCTTATTCGGTTATCGGTGAAAATGTTTTTATCGGGGACGGGACCAAGATTGGCGCTCACGTCGTGATTGAAGGCTGGACCACGATTGGTCGCGACTGTATGGTTTCTCACGGCGCCTGTTTGGGTGGACCGCCTCAGGACTTGAAATTCAAAGGCGAAAAGTCTTTTTTGTACATTGGCGACAACACGGCCATCCGGGAATATGCTGTTGTTCACCGAGCGACAGGGGAAGGCGAAGAAACTCGGGTCGGGTCCCATTGTATGATCATGGGAGCTACTCATATTGCTCACAACTGTCAGGTCGGCAACTATGTGATTATGTCCAATGCTTCGGGACTGGCCGGGCACGTTGTGGTTGAAGACCGGGCTATTATCAGTGGCATGTCTGGAGTTCATCAGTTCGTAAAGATTGGAAGAAACGCGATGGTTGGCGGCGCATCCAAGGTCGTACAGGACGTTCCTCCGTTTGTTATTGCCGATGGCCGGCCAGCCAGGGTTTGTGGATTGAACAGTGTGGGCTTGGCAAGGGCGGGTCTGAGCGAAGAAGTAAGAAGTGATCTAAAGAAAGCCTATCGGATGCTGTACCGCTCCGGCATGAAGCTGTCTGAGGCCATCATTGCGATGGAACAGGAGCTTGACTCCAGTGAACCGGTGGAGCATCTTCTCCGATTCCTGCGCAACGTGGACCGTGGAATTTGTCGCAGTCGTCGGGATGAAGAAGCAACAGAACTTTAATTTGAGGTGACTCATGAAACGAATTGGATTGATCGCCGGCGTCGGCCGGTTGCCTGTAGAATTCGCCCGTGCCGCTCGCGGCATGGGCGTTCACGTGATTGGGATAGGGGTTCTGCCGGAGGTTGATCCCGAGCTGACCCAGGTAGTACATACTTATGAATATATCAATATCGCTAAGCTGGATCGTATTTTTAAAGCATTTAAGCGGGAAAAAATTACGGAAGTCACACTGCTGGGGAAGATTACCAAGGAACTGATTTACGCGCATCGGGAGTTGCCGGATTTTCGTGTACTGAAACTTCTTTCCCGGCTGAAAAACTTGAGTGATGACACATTGACTTTGGCCTTGGTGGAAGACCTCGCGGCCGAAGGCATTGCCGTTTTGGATCAGACGGAGCTTTTGCAGCCACTGATGCCGCCACCTGGAGTATTAACCAAACGGAAGCCGACAGAGGCGGAACTGGCCGATATGCAGTTTGGCTTGGACATGGCCAAGAAAATAGGTGGCCTGGATATCGGGCAAACCGTAGTCGTGAAGAATCGCGCCGTCATGGCGGTGGAAGCCATTGAGGGAACAGACGCCTGTATCCGCCGGGGCGGGCAGCTTGGCCGGGGCGGCGTGACGGTGGCCAAGTCCGCCAAGCCAAAACAGGACATGAGATTTGATGTTCCCAGCATCGGACCGGATACGATTGAATCGATGGTGGAAGCCGGTGCTGTGGCATTAGTGTTCGAAGCGGGACGGACTTTGGTGGTGGACCGCGAAGTATTGGTGGAGCGGGCGAATCGGCAGGGGATGACGATCGTTGCGATGGCAGGAGATGAAGTGGGTTTCCATGACTAAAGTCATGATTTGCGCCGGTGAAGCGTCCGGTGATTTACACGGGGCCAGTGTGGCGAGTGCCTTGAAAAGCATGAAACCGGAGCTTGAACTGTTCGGCATGGGCGGCTCCAATATGCGCGCTTCCGGCGTTGACATCATCTACGATTTTGCGGATATCGGCGTAATGGGATTCGTGGAAATCCTGCGCAATTTGCCGATGTTTTTTCGCCTGCGCAAATTTTTATCCCATATCATGGACGAGCAGCGCCCGGATGTGCTGGTGCTGATCGATTATGGCGGATTTCACATGGCGATGGCGCAGGCTGCAAAAAAGAAAAATATCCCGGTAGTCTATTATATTTGTCCCAAAGCCTGGGTCTGGGGCAAATGGCGAGCCAAGGCGATTGCCGGCTGGGTCACAAAAATTGCGGCTATTTTTCCGTTTGAAGCAGACATATATCGGGAGGCGGGGGCTTCGGTCGAATTTGTCGGCCATCCGCTGGTAGATATTGTAAGGCCGTCCATGGATCGCAATGCAGCGTACCGATATTTCGGCGCGGACCCGAACCGTCCCCTTTTGTTATTATTGCCGGGCAGTCGGTATCAGGAAGTATCGAGTCTGTTGGACTTGATGCTGGCGGCGGCCCGCAAAGTGATGGAACAGCTGCCGGATTGTCAGTTTTATCTGCCGGTAGCGTCCACCATCCCAATGGATCGGATCGAATCAGTGGTACAGGCTTCCGGTGTTCCGGTCAAATATACCCGCAACAGTACCTATGATCTGATGCAGATTGCCGACTGCGCGATTGCGGCATCCGGTACTGTGACGCTGGAAGCGGCATTGATGGGATTGCCGTCTGTCATTATATATCGCGTGAAAACTGCAACCTACTGGTTGATTCGCGCCGTAGCCGACGTGTCTCACGTAGGATTGCCGAATATTGTGGTCGGACGGCGTATTCTGCCGGAGCTGATCCAGAACGATGTGACTGCGGAGAGCGTTAGTCGGGAAGCGCTACGGTTCATGACCGATCCGGCGGCCAAAGCTCAGGTCAAGGCCGACTTGCAGGAGGTTCGCATTAGGCTTGGCGAACCGGGCGCAGTGAAGCGGGTTGCCCAGATTGTGCTGGATGTGGCGGCGGAGGCTAAAGAATGACTTCAACGAGGATTTATCTAAGGTTGCTGCGCTACTTGCAACCTTATGTTACGAAGACTCTCATGGCGGTGGCCTGTATGGTGCTGGCAACTTCGGCCAGCCTGTATGTACCTTGGATCGTAAGGGATATCATTGATGGGGTGCTCGTTAGCAAAGATGTTGCAATGCTTAATACCATAACCGCCGGAATTATCGTGGTTTTTGCCCTGCGTGGTTTTTTTGTCTATGGGCAGAACTACCTGATGTCCTTTATCAGCCAAAAAGTTGTGATTGACCTGCGCGAAGCCCTGTTTCGGCATTTTCAGCGGCTTTCCGTATCTTATTTTGATCACAGCAGGACCGGCAAAGTGCTAAGTTACATGACCAATGATGTTGGCGCCCTGCAGGGGGCGTTGGCCCAGAATGTCATCGAGTTGTCCACCGAATCCCTCACGTTGGTGGGGTCGTTGGTGGCTATGTTTTACCTTCACTGGCAGCTGGCCTTGCTGACGCTCATCACTGTGCCGTTGGTAGCGCAGGCCATGAAATTGTTTGGCGCGAAGCTGCGCAAGGCAAGCGGCGCGATGCAGCAACGGTCTGCCGAAATCACCTCGGTGCTGCAGGAAATGATCGTTTCAATCCGTCTGATTCGACTGTTTGTGCGGGAGGACTATGAAATTGACCGCTTCAAGCATGAGAATGAGAATAATTTCAACGCTCAGATGAAAGCGGCCCAATTGTCGGCTACCTTGACGCCGGTCGTCGAATTTCTGGCCGCTATCGCGGTGACTACCATTGTTTGGTATGGAGGACGCGAAGTGATTAGCGGCAACCTCACCTCCGGTTCGCTTATCGCTTTTCTCGTGTATTCCGTCAATATTTCCAATCCGGTAAAGCGGCTGGGCAACGTCTACGGCAGTATTCAAAAAGCGGTGGCAGCAGCCGAACGGGTTTTTGACGTACTGGACACGTTGCCGGAAATTCAGGATATGCCCGGCGCCACAGAACTGCCTTCCGTGCAGGGGCGAGTAACGTTTGAAAATGTGACTTTTGAATATCGCGCCGGTGAGCCGGCGTTGCGCAATATGTCCATCGACATTCCGGCGGGACAGGTACTGGCGATCGTGGGTCCGAGCGGCGCAGGCAAATCGACGATAGCGAATCTATTGCCCAGGTTCTACGATCCGCAGGAGGGTTCCATACTCATCGACGGCGTGGATATCAAAAAAGTTACCGTACGTTCGCTGCGGGAACAAATTGCCATGGTGCCGCAAGACACTATTTTGTTTAGCGCTTCCATTTTTGAAAACATACTGTACGGCCGACTTGATGCTACCCGGGAGGAAGTCATGGACGCGTCGCGCGCAGCAAATGCGCATGAATTTATCATGCAGCTGCCTGACGAGTATGGCACGCAGATCGGCGAACGCGGCTGCCAACTTTCGGGCGGACAGCGGCAGCGCATTTCCATTGCGCGGGCGATCCTCAAAGATCCCCGCATCTTGATCCTTGACGAGGCGACATCCGCTCTTGATGCGGAAAGCGAGCGATTAGTACAGGATGCGCTCGACAAACTGATGGTCGGCCGGACGACTCTCGTGATAGCCCACCGCTTATCGACCATTCAACGGGCGGATAGCATCCTTGTTCTGGATAAAGGTCGAATGATCGAATGCGGTCGTCATGCAGATCTGCTTGACGCCGGCGGCCTGTACTCCAAGCTCTACAGTTTGCAGACAGAGGAGAGTTCATAGTCAAAGGAGAACCACATTGCACCTTTTGTACAATACTCTGATGATCATTGTGGCGGTTATTGGACTGCCGTTTTTTGCATTTCGTTTTTTGCGGGAACGGCTGTTTCGCGAACGGCTACGACACAATCTCGGCTTCTTTTCACCCGAAACACTGGCGAAGGTGGAGGGGCGCCGACCTGTGTGGTTTCAGGCTGCTTCCGTAGGCGAAGTGGTAGCGGCCAGTTCGATCATCAAGGAATTCAAGCGGCAGTTGCCTGACATTCCGGTGCTCATTTCCTCAGGAACCGCCAGTGGGTATGAGATGGCGCAGCGAATCCTCCCGGAAGCCGATGCGATTATTTTCTACCCGCCGGATTTGCCGTGGCTGCCGGATCGTATTGTGGAACTTATCCGGCCGCGAGCCTATGTGCCGGTTGAAACGGAATTGTGGCCGAATTTCATTCGGGCCGCCCGTCACCGTCGCATCCCTGTCGTGATGGTTAATGGTCGTATTGGTGAGCGTAGTCTCGAACACTACCGGCAACTGCGCCGAATGTTCACGAAAATGTTGGACACGGTAGCCCGATTTTGTATGCAATCAACCATTGATGCCCAGTATATTATTCGACTTGGCGCCGATCCGCACCAAGTCGTTGTCACCGGCAATACAAAATACGACCAGAATTACAGCTCGGTGACGGATGCCGAAAAGACGGCATTCCTTGCGGAACTTGGGTTTACCGGAGCAGGGCCGATCATTGTGGCAGGCAGTACCCACCGTGGCGAAGAGGAAATTCTATTGGAGGCACTGCAGGACATTCGCGTCCGGCTTCCAGCTGCCAAACTGTTGGTGGCTCCACGGGATATTCCCCGCAGTGATGGCATCGTGGAACTTTTTCGGCATATGGGCTTTACAACGGAGCTGCGTAGCAAAATGTCAACAGTATCGGATCCTTCCGGCGTAAATGTGGTAGTGCTCGATACAATCGGCGAACTTGGCCGCCTGTACAATCTGGCGGATCTGGTTTTTGTCGGAGGCAGCCTTGTTCCGCATGGCGGGCATAATATTTTGGAGCCGGCGGCGCATGGCAAACCGATTGTCGTAGGACCGCATATGTTTAACTTCAAAGACACGTACGCCCTGTTTTCAGGTCGGTGCGCTTGCATGACCGTACTGGATGGTCGGGAATTGTCACAGAGAATCCTGGAAATCTTGACGGACCGGTCATTGGCCCAGCGCATGGGGCAGGAAGCTGCGGCGATTGTGTCGGAGAATCAGGGTGCAGCTGCCCGGACCGTGGAAAACTTGAAACAGATTCTTGCCGAACAGGGAGGAACTCCATGAACGTCGCCTGCATCATTCCCGCTCGATATGCGTCGACCCGCCTGCCGGGAAAACCACTTCTCGACATCGCCGGTAAACCGATGATCCAGCATGTGGTGGAGCGAGTGCGGCAGGCGCGACGTCCGTCACGCATCATCGTAGCCACCGACGATGCGCGTGTTTTTTCGGCGGTGCAGAGCTTCGGCGGCGAGGTGCTCATGACTTCAGCCAATCATCCTACCGGGACTGATCGGCTGGCGGAAGTGGCATCTGTTTTGCCGGATGTAGATCTAATCCTGAATGTGCAGGGCGATGAACCCCTGATTCCACCCCAGGCTCTCGACGCGCTCGTTGATGCTTTTACTGATCGGCCTGATTTGCAAATGGCAACATTGATGACGCCCATGGCAGAAGAAGAATACGAAAATCCGGCCGCGGTGAAAGTCGTTGTTTCCCTTGATGGACATGCCCTGTATTTTTCACGTTCGCTGATTCCGTTTCCTCGGAACCGGGGAGCGCAGTGGCGTTGCTTCAAACATATTGGTGTGTATGCTTATCGGCGGAATTTTTTGCTCCAGTTTGCTTCCTTGACGCCATCTCCACTGGAAATTACTGAATCTCTGGAACAGTTGCGGGCATTAGAGCACGGCTATCGGATTCGGGTGATCGAAACCCCGTTTCGATCGATCGGCGTCGACACGCCGGAAGACTTGGAGCAGGTACGGCAACTTTTTCGAAAAGCACAGGAGGAATCCATATGACAACAGCAGTAAAAATCGGGAACGTAACAGTAGGGGGCGATTCGCCGCTTGTACTGATCGCCGGTCCCTGCGTCATTGAGGGCAAAGAGCGGACGCTGAAGATCGGCAGGGAAATCCGCGCCATTGCCGAACGTCTCGGCCTGCCCTATATATTCAAAGCCTCCTTCGATAAAGCCAATCGTTCTTCATTTCATGCGTTTCGGGGGCCGGGCTTGACTGAGGGGCTGAAAATACTGGCGGATATCAAAAAAACACTCGGGGTCCCGGTGCTCAGCGACATTCATGAAGTATCTCAGGTTCAGCCGGCAGCTGCCGTACTCGACGTATTGCAGATTCCGGCTTTTCTCTGTCGCCAGACCGACCTGTTGCATGCGGCGGCCCAGACGGGATTGCCGGTCAACGTGAAGAAAGGACAGTTTTTGTCGCCTGCCGAGATGAAAAATGTGGTGACCAAACTGGAAGAGTCCGGCAGCCAGTCTATCCTCTTGACAGAACGAGGGTCCAGTTTCGGCTACAACAATCTTGTCGTTGATATGAGATCTCTGGCGATTCTGCGATCTTTTGCCTATCCGGTGGTATTTGACGCGACACATAGCGTGCAGTTGCCGGGAGGCGGCGGCGACCGTTCCGCCGGACAACGGGAATTCGTGCCGGTATTGGCGCGGGCGGCGGCAGCGGTGGGGATTGACGCACTTTTTTTAGAGGTTCATGATAACCCCGCCGAAGCATTATCCGACGGGCCCAACATGGTTCCGCTTTCAGAACTGGAATCCCTGTTGAATCAAGTACTGGCTGTAAACCTGGCCGTGAGGGGGATTACTGATGTACGGTGAACAGGCGCGGCGATGTCTTGATATTGAGGCGCGCGCGGTCGCATCTTTGATTCCCCGTATCGACGGCGAATTTGACAAAGCCATCGAGATGATCCTGGCCTGTCAGGGCCGGGTGGTGGTGACTGGCATTGGAAAATCCGGCCTCATCGGGCGCAAAGTGTCGGCGACCTTGGCCAGCACGGGAACGCCATCCTTCTTTTTGCATCCCTCCGAGGGCTTGCATGGCGATGTTGGCATGGTGACCGGCGATGATATTGTAATGGCGTTTTCCAACAGCGGCGATACGGCGGAAGTGCTGGGGCTGCTGCCGGCATTGAAAAGGATCGGAGCTCGCATCATTGCCCTGTGCGGGTGCAAAGACGGGGTATTGGTTCATAATGCGGATCTGTTTCTCGATGTCTCCGTGAAGCAGGAAGCCTGTCCTCTCGGCTTGACGCCGACAGCCAGTACGACGGCGGCGCTGGCGATGGGTGATGCTATTGCAATGGCGCTGTTGTCGGCACGCAAATTCAGCGCTGAAGATTTTGCCGTTTTTCATCCCGGCGGCGCATTGGGACAAAAACTTTTGACAGTAGCCGACCATATGCATAAAGGCGAAGATAACCCCGTGATTCCGGCGGGAAAAACCGTGCGGGAAGCACTCTTTGTGATTACGGCCAAAGGGTTGGGCGCGACTTCGGTGATTGCGGCTGATGGCGGATTGCTGGGGCTCATCACCGATGGCGACATTCGGCGGGGCTTTGAAAAAGGCAATGATTTTTTGGACCAAAAAGTAGAGGCATTTATGACGCGAACTCCCCGCACCATCAGCCCTGACGAACTTGCAGCCGCCGCACTCAGGCGTATGGAAGCGAACAAACCAACCCCTATCACCGTATTGCCGGTAATTAATTCTGAAGGATGCGCAATTGGGATGTTGCATATTACTGACCTGTTGCGTCGTGGTATGGTATAATATGGTCTGGCAGTATCATTTGCTCAAAGGATTCAGTTGGTTCCTGTGCCGGTTTCCATATTCCATCGTATTGCGTCTGGGCGCCGGGATCGGTTTTTTGCACTGGGCGTTCGGTCGCAGCCAGCGCCGCCGCGCCATTACTCAGTTACAGGAACGCCTTGGCGTTTCCGAGCAGGAAGCCGCCGCCATTGCCCGGCGTATGTTCGGCAATATCGGCAAGACGCTGGTTGAAGTGCTATACATTCCCGCACTGACACCGGAGAAACTTGAGCGGTGGGTAACGATTGAAAATTTGCACTATCTGACGGAAGCGATGTCTGCTGGACATGGCGCCGTTATG
>Ga0316604_10002943_pt1 | contig 12439 bp, 12 predicted proteins | sample OWC_soil_day20_C_FD_207650 | JGI IMG/M metagenome (GOLD analysis project Ga0316604, IMG submission 207650) | Wetland soil microbial communities from Old Woman Creek delta, Ohio, United States - OWC_soil_day20_CT | ecosystem: Environmental > Terrestrial > Soil > Wetlands | place: USA: Ohio... | reverse complement strand
TCGTACCAGTAGAAATCCCCGGAAAAACAGTCGTTACAGTCGCCGAAGATGAAGATTATAAAAAGGTTAACTTCGAAAAGATCCCAACACTAAAACCCACATTCCAGAAAGACGGTACCATTACAGCTGCAAATGCTTCCAATATTAATGATGGAGCGGCCGCCGTCGTATTGGTAAGCGGAGAGAAGCTGCAAGAACTTGGTCTGAAGCCATTGGCAAAGATCATCAGTTTTGCAGATGCCTCGCAGGCACCGGAATGGTTCACCACTACCCCGGTAAAGGCGGTGAATAATGCACTGAAGAAAGCAGGTATGACAATTGACCAGATGGATTTTGCTGAGATTAATGAAGCATTTTCCTGTGTGCCGATTGCGAACCAGCGGGATCTGGGCCTGGATATGAACAAAGTAAATGTATGGGGTGGAGCGGTGGCTTTAGGGCACCCGGTCGGGTGTAGTGGAGCGAGGATCGTGGTAACCCTGAATTCCATTTTGCATCAGAATAATGCGAAGTATGGTGTAGCCGGGATTTGTAATGGGGGAGGAGGAGCGAGTGCTATCATCATCGAAAGAGTATAAAAAAAGAAGGATCTGCCTCATGGCAGATCCTTTTATCTATATAAACTTAAAGTCGTATCCAGTTTCGCCAGCTTCCCTGCATCTTCCACCATATTCAGGTGCAACCACACGCTATCCTGTCCTCTTTTTTCCATCTTTACCGCCAGCACATTCTTCTCAGGCATAATCACATCGCTGGTGATCTTTTCAAATAAAAAGAACTTATCCTGCACGAGGCTAAATGTCGGGTGCCGGTCTATAATGTCTATTGACTTGGTTTGCAGGGCAAAATCTTCATCGATCTGGTACCTTTCCATCCGGGAGTCAGACAATAACCCCAAACCGGCAATTACCGCCAGTGTACGCAGCGGCGGCAGGAGTAACCCGACTGCCATGACAAAGGGAAAACCATAAAATGCCGCCAGGTATACCCGCTTTCCGGATACCTCAGGTTGGGTCAGACCATATAATATAATGGCCGAACCTGCATAAAGAGTGAAAAATATCCGTTCCGTATAGGTACCTTTAAAACCGTACCCGCTAATCAGTAAGATCACGGACAGGACAGCAAAAAATAGCATGGTGAGATGGAAATACCACATCAGTTGGGTGATCACAGGGGCTTTCACCTTCTTAATTTTGCAGGAAATGGCTGCGAGGAAGCAGATAGCCAGGACGGTAATGGTAAACATAGGTAAGGATAATTCGGCACTAATATATATATAATTTATATTATTTAGTTAATTACCTCCTCCCCGACGGTACGTCGGGGAGGAGGTAATTAATCTTTGCTTTTTTCACCATTAAACAATAATTTTGCCCCTGCCTTTGGGAAAAGCCAAAGGCATTTATCTTTCAAACTTTAAGAGTAACAGCATGCGTCAGATAGCTTTCAGACAAGCCTTACGAGAAGCCTTACAGGAAGAAATGCGCCGTGACGAGCGGGTTTTCCTGATGGGAGAGGAAGTAGCCGAATATAACGGAGCCTACAAAGTTAGCCAGGGAATGCTGGATGAATTTGGGGAAAAAAGAGTGATTGATACCCCTATCGCCGAGCTGGGTTTCACAGCAATCGGTGTAGGTGCTGCTCAGAACGGACTTCGTCCTGTTCTGGAATTCATGACCTGGAACTTCGCCGTACTGGCCCTGGACCAGATACTGAATACTGCTTCTAAAATGCTCGCTATGAGTGGTGGACAGGTAGGTTGCCCGATCGTATTCCGTGGCCCTAACGGTTCCGCTGGTCAGCTGGGTGCTCAGCACTCCACTGCTTTTGAAAGTTACTATGCAAATATCCCAGGTTTAAAGGTGATATCTGTTTCCAACCCATACGATGCTAAAGGTCTGCTGAAAGCGGCTATCCGCGACAACGACCCGGTTGTGTTCATGGAAAGTGAGCAGATGTACGGTGATATGGGTGAAGTGCCTGAAGAAGAATACATCATCCCTATCGGGAAAGCTGATATCAAACGCGCTGGTAGAGACGTTACCATCGTTTCTTTCAATAAAATGATGAAAGTTGCACTGGGTGCAGCTGAAGAACTGGCTAAAGAAGGTATCGAAGCTGAAGTGATCGACCTCCGTACCATCCGTCCGCTGGACTGGTTCACCATCCTGGAGTCTGTTAAAAAGACTAACCGCCTGGTGATCGTTGAAGAACAGTGGCCATTCGCCAGCATTTCTTCTGAGATCTCCTACAGGATCCAGAAAGAAGGCTTTGACTACCTGGATGCGCCTATCCGTCGTATCACAGCAGTGGATGCACCTATGCACTACGCACCAAACCTGGTGAAACTGTACCTGCCGGATATCGAAAGAACAGTGAAACTGGTGAAGGAAGTAATGTACATGAAGAAGTAATTTATTTCAGGGAAATAGAAAAAGCCGTCTCAATTGAGGCGGCTTTTTTATTTTAAACCAAATAAAATAAGTCAGATTAATTTCATCCAGCGAAATCAATTTAATTTCTAAAAATTTCTCAACCAAATAAATCTGAAGACAAATACCGATCTCCCCTGTCACAAATAATACATACAATCACGCCTTTATCCAGCTCCTTCGATAACCGCTCCGCCGCAGACACCGCACCACCACTACTCATCCCACAAAATACCCCTTCTTCCTTCGCCAATCTCCTTGTCATGGCTCTTGCCTCGTCCTCCGCTATATCCATGATCCTGTCTACCCGCTGACGATCAAAGATCTTTGGCAGGTAAGCCTCCGGCCATTTCCGGATACCAGGTATCTTAGACCCATCCGTTGGCTGACAACCTACGATCTGCACCGCTTCACTCACCTCCTTCAGGTATTTAGACACTCCCATAATGGTACCCGTAGTACCCATGGCACTTACAAAATGTGTCACCGTACCTTCGGTATCTCTCCATATCTCAGGTCCTGTGGTTTTATAGTGCATGTTATAGTTGTCAGGGTTGCCGAACTGGTTCAGCATATGATAACCGCCTTTGGCCACCTGGGCATTGGCATAATCAATAGACCCTTCCATAGATTGCTCCTTGGGCGTGAGGATCACTTTGGCCCCAAAGGCTTCCATGGTCAATACTCTTTCGCGGGTAGCATCTTCCGGCATTACCAGTTCTATCTCTACGCCAAACAGGCTGGCGATCATAGCCAGTGCAATACCTGTATTGCCGCTGGTCGCTTCTATCAGTTTAATACCGGGCTTCAGTTCCCCTCTGTCCAGTGCGCCTTTGATCATGCCATAGGCCGCCCTGTCTTTCACACTACCTCCCGGATTGTTGCCTTCCAGCTTGGCCAGAATGGTCACATTCGGATTGGCGCTAATGTTCTTCAGCGTTACCATAGGCGTATTGCCTACCAAATCCAATATTCCTTTTCCTTGCATCAGTTATATAATTTTATCACACGTTCACTGTGTTCATACTCCCGTCCGCCCTATAATAGATCCTGCTGAAAGGGTCCGTGCTCTTGATCAGCCATACATTACCACCGATAATGCTGTGGTGACCTACCACGGTATCTCCACCCAAAATGGTGGCGCCGGCATAAATTACAACATGATCTTCGATCGTCGGGTGTCTTTTGCTCCTCGCCATATCCTTGTCTACACTCAGGGCGCCCAATGTAACGCCTTGATACAGTTTTACATGCGCACCAATTTCGGTGGTTTCACCAATCACGATGCCAGTGCCATGGTCCATGCAGAAGTAAGGAGCGATGACCGCAGCAGGGTGAATGTCGATACCAGTACGGCTATGTGCCTGTTCCGTGATCATACGGGGCAGGAGGGGGACGTGCAGTTTTTGTAAAGCATGGGCTATACGGTAAAATGCTATCGCATAAAACCCGGGATATGCCCTGATTACCTCATAAAGGCAGGTAGCGGCAGGGTCACCCTGCAACAATGCTTCTGCATCTTTATTCAATGAATCATAAATATCTGGCGCCTGCGCCATAAATTGCTGGCTCAACTTAGCAGCATCCGCAGGCAATTGTGGTTGCATGGGTTGTAAAAGGTGTTGCAATGAGGATTGCAACATATGCGCGTATTCTTCTAACAACACCACATCTGGCATTACTTTCCCCTGATATTCGGGAAATAACCAGTTGATAAAATTATTCGCAAACTCGTTTACAGCGCTAGTCGAGGGATAGGCGGTTGCAGCAGCTTGCTGATGCCTTCTCCTTAATTCTTCTAAAAGTTGTTGCATATGCAAGTGAATTACAGGCCTATAGTGAATCTTCCTATACCTGAAATTACGTAAAAGTCCATAAAAGTAGTAGATAAATATCAAATTGATCGATGAAACCCGATTTGCTACCCAATCCTTTTTTATATTATTTTTGCCTGTTGTTCACCAAAACCAAGATATGGCCAACATTCTGATAATAGATGACGAAAAAAGTATCCGCAAAACACTGTCGGAGATCTTAAGCTACGAAGGTTACAAGGTAGACGAAGCTGCTGACGGCGCCGAAGGCTTTAAGATGTTCAAAGAAAAGCAGTATGATGCGGTCCTTTGCGATATTAAAATGCCTAAAATGGATGGGCTGGAATTTCTGGAAAAAGCAAAAGAAGCAAATCCGGATGTTCCCATTGTGATGGTGTCAGGCCATGGCAATATCGATACAGCGGTGGATGCCGTGAAAAAAGGAGCCTATGATTATATCTCCAAACCTCCGGATCTGAACAGGTTGTTAGTCACCCTGCGCAACGCGATGGACAAAAGTACCCTGGTGGCAGAAACCAAAGTACTCCGCCGCAAAGTGAACAGAACCCAGGAAATGATCGGCCAGTCAGCTCCTATCCTGAAGATCAGGGAAACCATCGAAAAGGTGGCGCCTACTGATGCCCGTGTACTGGTAACCGGTGAAAACGGGGTAGGTAAGGAACTGGTAGCCCGCTGGCTCCATGAGCGTAGCCACCGTGCTTCCGGCCCTATCATAGAAGTAAACTGCGCTGCTATTCCAAGCGAACTGATAGAAAGTGAGCTCTTTGGTCATGAAAAAGGTTCCTTCACCTCTGCCGTAAAGCAACGTATCGGTAAATTCGAACAGGCCAGCGGTGGTACCCTCTTCCTTGACGAAATTGGCGATATGAGCCTCAGTGCACAGGCCAAGGTACTCCGTGCCTTGCAGGAAGGTAAGATCACCCGCGTAGGTGGCGATAAGGAGATCAGCGTAGATGTTCGTGTGGTAGCCGCTACCAACAAAGACCTGCTGAAAGAAGTGGAAGACAAGAACTTCCGTCTGGACCTGTATCACCGTCTCTCCGTGATCCTGATTCACGTACCTTCTCTGAACGATCGTCGTGACGACATCCCTGCCCTGGTAGAACACTTCCTGGAAAGTGCCTGTCAGGAATATGGTATGGCAAAGAAAGGTATTGAGAAGGATGCCATGAAAGCGCTCCAAAACCACAACTGGTCCGGTAATATCCGTGAACTGGGCAACGTGGTAGCGAGATTGGTCATTCTTTCCGGCAAGACCATCACTTCTGAAGATGTAGTGGACTATGTAGTGCCTAACAGAGAAAAGAAGAAAGTGAATGCATAATATTAAAAAACGCTTCTGCTGTTCAGCAGAAGCGTTTTTTCCAATTTGTTAATCACCATGGCCAAACACCTATACTTGTTAAGTGGTATGGGCTCCGATGAACGGGTGTTTCAGAACATTACTTTTCCGGATCAGTATATCGTCCATTTCATTCCCTGGCTCACCCCACTGCCGGACGAAACCCTTGCCGGCTACGCTTCCCGCATGACAGCACATATTCCTGCCGATGAAGATATTACCCTGGTGGGTGTATCCCTGGGAGGTATGCTATCAGTCGAAATAGCCCGCCAGCGCCCTGTGCGCAAAGTGATCCTGATCAGCAGTATCAAGACCACCGCAGAGCGCCCTGCCTATTTCAACCTGGTACGTCGTACCCGCCTGCTGACGTTACTGGCTTTGCCGGATGCCATCCTTTTTGGAAAGCACCGGGACCTGATGATCCCCTTCTTTTTGAATGCAGAATCACCGGCAGAGAAGGAATTACTCCTGGATTATGCGAGAAATACGGACTTTGTGTACCTCCGTTGGGCCATAAAGATCCTCATCGGTTGGGAAAATGAAGTGATACCTTCCTCTCTGGTGCACATCCATGGCGGTAAAGACCTAACTTTACCGATCAGTACTGTCAAAGCGGATTACGTGATCCCCGATGGCGGTCACTTTATGGTATATAACCGGGCAAAGGAAATTACCGACATACTAAAAAACGAGCTGAACTAAACAGTATTAAAATATTTTAAGAAAACTTTTATCTGTTATTCAGTAGCTTGCAAACAACAGAATATTATATTTGTAAAATTAACTATCTTAAACACCATCTGAATGAACCTGGCTTTTTGGAAGAAGAATAACGAGGGTCAGCCAAAGAAGAAAAAATCTGCAATAAGAGAGTGGTTTGATGCAGCCATATTCGCTATCATCGCTGCTACCCTGATCCGCACTTTTATTTTTGAGGCATATACAATTCCTACCCCGTCTATGGAAAAAACTTTGCTTGTGAACGACTTCCTGTTCGTAAGCAAGATCAGTTACGGCCCACGTATCCCAATGACGCCACTGGCAGTACCATTTACCCATCACACCCTGCCGTTTACAAAGTATTCCAAAGCCTATTCTGAAGCAGTACACTGGAAATACAGACGTTTACCTGGATTCTCTGATGTAAAACGCTATGATGTAGTGGTGTTCAACTTCCCTGAAGGAGATACTGTGGCCCTGGAAAACCAGGACCAGAGCTACTACCAGATGGTGCGTGCTTATGGCCGCGAAACAGTGTGGGAGCAGAATCACGTGATTTCCCGCCCTGTGGATAAAAGAGAAAACTATATTAAGAGATGTATGGCTGTTGCAGGCGATACCCTCACTATAAAAGAAGGTGTTGTATACATCAACGGGCAGCAGGCGCCTATTCCATCAGAAAGTGAGCGCCGTTACTGGGTAACCACTACAGGTGATGCCCTGAACCCTTCCCGTCTGGATGAAATGGATATCGACGCAGGTACGGATGGCCCTTACGATTCTGCTAAGTACAGGTACAACCTGACACCAGCAGCAGCAGCGACCCTGAAGTCCTGGCCGGTAGTAACGAACCTCGTACCATTTGTAAATCCAAATCCTGAAGAAGTGGCAGTGTTCCCACATGATACTGCACACTACCACTGGACAGAACATAATTTCGGCCCGCTGTACATTCCTAAGAAAGGTGAAACCGTAAAGATCGATGCCACTACTATTGCTTTCTATGACCGTATTATCAGCGTGTACGAAGGCAATAAGCTGGAAAACAGGAACGGTCAGATCTTTATCAATGACCAACCTGCTACCTCCTATACATTCAAAATGAACTATTACTGGATGATGGGGGATAACCGCGATAACTCACTGGATTCCCGCTACTGGGGTTTTGTGCCGGAAGATCATGTGGTAGGTAAAGCGTGGTTGATCTGGATGAGCTATGGTAAAGGCAGTATTCGCTGGAGCCGTCTGTTCAGAACAATTAAGTAGTCCAATTAAAATTCAACACAAAAGCCATTGCCGCAGGCAATGGCTTTTGTGTTGAAAATGCTTTTCATTCCCCATTGGTGAATTCCCTTTTTCATGAATGTCTTGTTGGGAATAGGTTTTATTCCCGTTGGTGAATTCCTTCTTCAAAAGAGTTTTTTGTCAGTGTATTCCTTCAGTTCGTCAGTTCTTTTTCGTCTCCCTATCCCGCTTCCCGTTCTTTGTGTTATAAAATCAATAACACATGAAAGCCTTCTTCCTTTGTAGTTTTTGTTTGATCAGTAGTCATCTGTTCGCCCAGGTAGCCGATACCAGCGCCCTTTATAAAGCCATCAAAACGGGTGACAGCCTGATCTTCGATATCGGTTTCAACACCTGCAACCTCGCACCCTACAATGACATCTTCGCAGATGATTTCCGTTTTTATCATGATAAAGGGGGTATCACCTTTGGCAAAGCAGCCTTTATCGAAAGCATGCAAACCGGCATCTGCAAAAAGGAGAATAAGTTAGAAAGGTTTTTAGTTCCCGGTACACTACAGGTCTTTCCATTGGCAAACAATGGTGTACTCTATGGTGCTATTGAAAATGGTGACCATGCCTTTTTTAGCACAGAGAAAGGAAAGCCCCGTTACCAGACAGGTGTGGCGAGATTCACAATCGTCTGGCTATTGGTCGATGGAAAGTGGAAAGCGACCGAAGCATTGAGCTATGATCATCGTGCAAAGTAGCTGGCTACAGGCCTTTCATCCATTTTTTTCGTAATTTCAGGTATGGACAATCAAAAATTTACATTCGAATACACCTCTTACAATGATAGTAGCGAGCTCTCTCAGGCAGATGAAAAACTGCTCAACGAAGCCCGCAAAGTCACGGAAAACGCCTATGCACCTTACTCCAATTTTTACGTAGGCGCCATCATTCAATTAGAGAATGGAGCAACCGTACCCGGTACCAACCAGGAAAACGCGAGTTACCCTGTAGGTATCTGTGCAGAAAGAACGGCCTTGTCAACTGCGTCTTCCTTATATCCCGGCGTAGGCATCGATACCATCGCTGTTAGTTATAACAACAAGAACGGTGGTAAGAATGACGCCCCCATTTCTCCCTGTGGCATCTGCCGCCAGACCATTTCTGAATACGAAAACAGGCAACATAAACCTATCCGTATCATCATGAGTGGACAGAGCGGGAAAGTGTACATCCTGCAGACAGCCCAATACCTGCTGCCATTCGGATTCACTGCTGAAGATATGGAGTAGAGAGAATTTGATTATCTTTACGGACTACTCGAACCTATGTTGTATATCCGTATCCTATGTATGCTTGTGCTGGCATTGCTCACTGTGCACACTACTTACAGCCGCACGCGTTATTCTCTGATTCCATGCAAAACGGAATTTCCACCCTTATGTCCAGCTATCACATATTATCATAGTGACGGTCCGGGTGGCGACAGCTCTTACCTGCATACCATCAAAGCAGCCATAGAAAAGGAACCGAAGGAACCACTTTTCTACTATGCTTTAGGTGTGATCTATTTTAATAACCGGCAGTTTGCCGAAGCCGTATCGGCATTTGAAGCAGCAGCAGACAATGGGTACAAACGCGATGCAGATTATTATCTTCACATAGGTACTGCCTGTCTGCAATCCAAACAATATATTAAAGGTATTCGCCACCTGCATCGCTGTCTGGACCTACGTCCAAAGGATACAGCAGCCATTCAGGCGATTGCGCAGAATAGTTATGTAAATGGGGATTATCAGCAGGCGATCACTTACTGGCAGCAATTATTAAACATTCAACCAGAAAATGCCTTTGCAAGGTTTATGCTGGGAAAATCATATATCAGTCACGGTGATACAAAAAAAGGAGAGGAGTTGTGTGACCAGGCGACTACTAGCTTATAATCACTGCAAGCTTATAATAAAAACATTCATGAAAGAGGGAATTCACCAATGGGGAATGAAAACCATTTTCAGAAAAAAAGGCATCCGATCCGGATGCCTTTTTTAGAAATATTTACATTTTCTCAGGTACATCAATACCCAACAGTTTCATCGCGGACTTGATTGTATTGGCAGTCAGCATAATGATTTGTGTACGCAGCTTCTGCTTTTCAGGCGTTTCTGCTTTGGTTACAGAATAGGTATACACACCATCTACTTTTTCAGCATAGAAACTATTAAAAGTCTGCGTCAGATTATACACATAATTTGCAATGACAGACGGACTCATTTCATTCGCCGCTTCTTCCAGCACCGTTTCATATTGCTCATTCAGCAGGATCAGTTCCTTCTCCAATGGCAACAAGCTGCCCTTATGACAGTAGCCTTCCAGCTTTGTGACATCAGGATTTACATCACGGAGAATTGATTTGATACGTGCATGACCATATTGTACAAAGGCGCTGGTAAAACCATGCAATGCAATAGATTCTTCCGGATCGAATACCATTTTCTTTTTAGGATCCACACGCAACAGGAAGAACTTCAGACCACCCAGACCAATTAATTCATACAGGCCATCCAGGTCATCATCACTCAGGTCTTTCAGTTTATCGGTGTTGGTATTAGCCTTTGCAGTCGCAATCATTTCATCGATCAGGTCATCTGCATCTACCACGGTACCTTCACGGCTTTTCATACGACCATTAGGTAATTCAACCATGCCATAAGACAGGTGGAAGATGCCATCCGCACCTGGTTCCTGCATTTTTTGCAGGATCAGCTGTAGTACTTTGAAATGATAGTTCTGTTCATCTGCCACCACATACACACTACGATCCATGTGGAAGTCTTCGTACTTGAGGCGGGCAGTACCCAGGTCCTGCGTGATATATACAGAGGTACCATCGCCACGCAGCAGGAGTTTTTCATCCAGCCCATCCGCAGTGAGATCAATCCATACAGAGTTATCTTCTTTTTTGAACAGCACACCTTTTTTCAGACCATCTTCTACGAGGTCTTTACCAAGCAGGTAGGTATTGCTCTCATAATACATCTTGTCGAAGTTGATGCCCAGTCGTTTGTAAGTTTTATCAAAACCTTCGTACACCCAGCCATTCATAGTACTCCACAGGGCACGTACTTCAGGGTTACCAGCTTCCCACTGTTGCAGCATGATCTTTGCCTGCTGCATGATCTCTGTTTGTTTCCTTGCCAGTTCCTTGATATCGTCGTTGATCTTTTTGATTTTTTCTGCATCAGCCTTTACTTCAGGCTTCTGCGCGGCAGTGACCAGTTTCTGTACTTTGTCCAGGTCTTCACCACTAAAGTCTCTGAAATCACTTTCCAGTGCTCTTGTCATGATCGGCTCAGTCTGTTCTTTCAGAATGCTTTCGAACTTCACATAATAGTCGCCTACCAGATGATCGCCTTTGATACCGGTGCTTTGCGGGGTATCGCCATGGGCAAAGATCTGCCATGCCAGCATGGATTTACAGATATGAATACCTCTGTCATTGACGAGGTTTGCCTTGATGACTTCATAACCATTGGCTTTCAGGATTTCGGATACAGCATAGCCAAGGAAGTTATTACGCAGGTGACCCAGGTGCAGTGGTTTGTTGGTGTTAGGGGAAGAGTATTCCACCATCACCTTCTTACCATTGGCTGGTTTTCTGCCAATATTTCTGGTGTTAAAGCGTTGTTGCAGGTCCTGCACCCAGTACTTTTCAGCAATGGAAAGGTTCAGGAATCCTTTGATGACATTATAGCCAGCAATGAGCTCAGGAAAGTTAGCTACCAGGTAAGCACCCAGTTTATCGCCGGTTTCTTCTGGTTTCAGTCGGCTGAATTTGGTAAAAGGGAAAACAAGGATGGTGTATTCACCTTCAAATTCAGGTTTGGTAGAATTGATGGCAATACCCTGAGCAGGAACTTCCTGATCAAAAATGGCCTTGATGGCCTTGGCCGCAGCCGTTTTTATATTAAATACTACACTCATGCTGAAACATTGTTGCGAGCGGCAAAGGTAAAATAAAAAACGCTCCCACCTCAGGTGGGAGCGTTTTCTGTGAAAATAGATATATTATAACTTAAACTTCTTATTGAAAGTGTAAGACAAACCGATGCTCGCTACACTGTTCTTATGTGTTTCTGTCGCATTCTTATATGCATCTGTCAGCCCAAACATATAGCGTGCAGTTACACCTACACCAATGGGGAACTGGTAGCCCAGGCCAAAGCCTAATCCAAAATCAGCTGTTGTCATGTCATCTTTGGTATCAACGGTCACTTTACCAGCCTTTACCTTGGATGATGCAAGAAAGCCTACCTGTGGCCCCGCTTCGAGGAAGAACTCTTCAACCAGGTGTACCTGGAACATCACGGGGATATTGATGTAACCCAGTTTGGTCGTATACTTATTATCAAATGCATCCCTGTAATAGTACCCCTGACCGGAATACAGCAGTTCTGGCTGTACGGCAAACATGTCATTCAGCGCAAAATTGGCAAAACCACCTGCGTAAATCGAAGCTCTTGTATGTGAATTATCAATGTTTGTCAGTTTGGCTACATTTAAACCGCCTTTAACGCCGAAAGTGAGGGTTTGTGCTTTGGCACCTGCTACAGCGCAGGCTAACAGCAGTACAACAAGAATAGATTTTTTCATAATATAAGGTTAAAAATTTCGTCAAAGGGTTCAAATATTATGCCGAACCTTTATGGGTAAGGCCCTCTACGATACTGACAACCTCGACTGACATAATTGCATGTCATATCCCGTTGGCATAAAGATTGACTTATAGCCCGAAGAAGACAAATCTATCTACAACTACAATCGAGAATTATATAAACTATGGGAAAGATAATAGGTATCGACTTAGGAACTACCAAC
>Ga0316604_10002942_pt1 | contig 12441 bp, 8 predicted proteins | sample OWC_soil_day20_C_FD_207650 | JGI IMG/M metagenome (GOLD analysis project Ga0316604, IMG submission 207650) | Wetland soil microbial communities from Old Woman Creek delta, Ohio, United States - OWC_soil_day20_CT | ecosystem: Environmental > Terrestrial > Soil > Wetlands | place: USA: Ohio... | reverse complement strand
GGGGAACAGACATGACCGCGCCAGCCTTTGCGACCGTCGCCCCGCTGACCGGGGCGCGCCTGCTGATTGCTGCCCTTGCCATCGGCACCGGCAACTTCCTGGTGGTGCTCGACAGCACCATCGCCAATGTGTCGGTGCCGACCATTGCCGGCTCCCTCGGCGTGTCGGTGTCGCAGGGGTCGTGGGTGATCACCTCCTACGCGGTGGCCGAGGCGATCACCGTGCCGCTCACCGGCTGGCTCAGCCGGCGGTTCGGCGCCATGCGCGTCTTCCTCGTCTGCTATTTCGCCTTTGCCGCCATCTCGGTTCTTTGCGGCCTGTCGCAATCCATCGGCTCGCTGATCGGCGGGCGCGTGCTGCTCGGTCTGGTCGGCGGTCCGATCATGCCGCTGTCGCAAATGCTGCTGATGCGCATTTTCCCACCCAAACAGGCAACCATCGCCGCGGTCATCTGGGCCATGACGTCGCTGATCGGTCCGATCGTCGGCCCCATCCTCGGCGGCATCATCTGCGACGGCATCGGCTGGCAGTGGATCTTCTTCATGAAGGTGCCGATCGCCCTTGTCGGCGGCACCCTCGTTTTCTTCACGACCATGGGCCTGCCGGACCCGACCAGCAAGGCGCGCATCGACAAGATCGGCCTGGCGCTCCTGGTGCTGTGGGTGGGGGCCTTGCAGATCATGCTCGACGAGGGGCGCAATCACGACTGGTTCGCCGCCACCGAGATCAAGGTGCTGGCGGTCGTTGCGGTGGTCGGCTTCCTGGCCTTCGTGATCTACGAACTGACCGAGGCGCAGCCGATCGTCGATCTCAGGATCTTCCGCTACCGCGGCTTCACGGCGGCGGCCGTTACCTTCGCGTGCGGATTTGGCGCCTTCTTCGCGGCGATCGTCATCCTGCCGCTGTGGCTGCAACAGAACATGGGCTACACGGCCACCTGGGCCGGCTATGCCACCGGCATCATGGGACTGCTGGCCATCCTATCGGCGCCGATCGTCGGCAAGGCGACGGAAAAGTTCGACCCGCGCGCCATCCTGTCGATCGGCATCCTCGGCCTCGGCGCCATGACGGCCTGGCGCATGAGCTTCAATTCCGATGTGACCTTCGCGCAGATGGCCTGGCCGACCTTGCTCACCGGGCCGTTCATGGTGATGTTCTTCGTGCCGGTCACCGGCCTTGCCATCGCCAGCGTTCGGCCTGAGGAGCAGGCCAACGCCGCCGGCCTGTCCAACTTCATGCGAACGCTGGCCGGCGCCTTTGCGACGTCGCTGGTGCAGACCGGCTGGGCCAATTCGGCGCGCGTCAACCAGACGGAGCTGGTGAGCGCCATGCAGAACAGCGACCGGGTGATCGCCGGCATGGTGGAGGGCGGCGCCTCGCCCGAGGTTGCCATCGCCAATCTCAGCCGCATCGTCGAGCACCAGAGCGTACTGCTCGCCACGCTCGACATGTTCGCGGTGATTACCGTGGTGTTCGTGTTCGCCGCCATGCTTCCCTGGCTGGCGCCGCGGCCCAAGGGACCAATCGATACCAGTGGAGCCCATTGATGGCACGCCCCAACCCGTCCGACGACCGCAAGTATCGCTACAAGCTCCGCCTGACGGTCGACCAGACCGCCGCCGATCGCCCGAGCATCCTGGTGAACAGGCACAAGCTGTTCGAGGCGGACTCGCTCCAGTCGCCGGAGATCGGCGTGCTCGCCGACTACTCCCGCGACCACGCGCAGATGACCGAGAAAGACCGCTATATCCTGGCATTCTCTCTGCTGACGGTGCGGCAGATGCTCGGTCAGGCCACCCACCTGTCGGCCGGGTTCAAGGAGTTGCGCGCCTGCATTGACGCCATCGGTCGGAGTGGCGGCAGGCAGACCCCAGCGGACTCGGTGCCGAACGTTGGCCTATGAATTAGGCACTTATGATTGTGGGTAAAAAATAGACAGGTGAGCTTGCCTTTATGGCCGGGCTCGGGCATCCCTAGGCCATGAGTCATTTCGACCTGACAATTCTGGTGATCGACGAGAATGCCGTCCGCGCCGCCATTATCGAGGATGGGCTGCGGGAGGCCGGGCATGGCCATGTGACCGTCGTCCATACGGTCACCGGCATCGCCCGCGTCATCGAGGCGACAGGCCCTGACGTCATCATCATCGACATCGAAAATCCCAACCGCGACATGATGGAGCACCTGTTCCAGCTGACCCGCTCGGTCAGCCGTCCGATCGCCATGTTCGTCGATCGCTCGGACTCGGCGTCGATCGAGGCGGCCGTCGAGGCCGGCGTGTCGGCCTATATCGTCGACGGGCTGAAGAAGGAGCGGGTGAAGCCCATCCTCGACATGGCGGTGATCCGCTTCAACGCCTTCAGTCGCCTGCAGCGGGAACTGGCCGAGGCCAAATCGGCGCTGGAAGATCGCAAGGTCATCGAGCGGGCCAAGGGAATTCTGATGAAGATGCGGCAGCTCTCCGAAGAAGAGGCCTACGCGCTGCTGCGCCAGACAGCCATGAACGAGAAGAAGAAACTGGCCGATATCGCGCAGTCCGTGGTGACGGCGGCCGGCCTTCTCATGTGACTGCGGATGTGGAGTTGAGGGCGATGAACACGACCGACCGCACGGACCTTGCCGCCCCGGCGCTCGCCTCCGGGTCCGAGCAGACGCATCTCAGGGCCGGCTTCATTCCGCTGGTCGACGCGGCGGTGCTGATCGCCGCCGCCGAGCTGGGTTTTGCCGCCCGCGAGGGCCTGACGCTCGACCTCGTCCGCGACGTCTCCTGGGCCAACATCCGCGACCGCCTGGCCTACCGGCAGTTCGATGTCGCCCATATGCTGTCGCCGATGCCGATCGCCGCCCTGCTGGGCCTCGGCTCCAACCCGGCGCCGACCGTGGCGCCATTCGTGCTCGGGCGCGGCGGCAACGCCATCACCGTGTCGGTGCGGCTGTTCGAGACCATGCAGGCGCTGACCGGATTGGCCGACACCGCCTCGGCGCTGGACTGCGCCAAGGCGCTCGCCACGGTGATCGCCGCCCGCCGACGCGATGGCGACCGGCCGCTGACGCTCGGCATGACCTATCCCTATTCCTCCCATAACTACGAGCTGCGCTATTGGCTGGCGGCCGGCGGCATCGACCCGGACCGCGACGTCAAGCTGGCCGTCGTGCCGCCGCCGATGACGTCGGACGCCCTGGCGGCCGGGGCGATCGACGGCTTCTGCGTCGGCGCGCCGTGGAACATGATCGCCTCGGAAAAGGGCGTCGGCCGCATCGTCGCCACCAAGCAGGACATCTGGGCGTCGTCGCCGGAAAAGGTGGTGGGCATGCGACCCGACTGGGCCGACCGCAACCGCGACAGCGTGCTGCGCCTCATCACCGCGCTCGACGCCTCGGCGCGCTGGTGCGACGATCCGGCCAACCACGGCGCGCTGGCCGCCCTGCTGGCGCAGGGCGCTTATCTCGCCGCTCCGGTCGAGATCATCCGGCATGTGCTGGCCGGCAAGTTCGCGCTCGACGCCAAGGGCAACGCCCGTGTGGTGCCCGATTACTTCGTCTTCCATCGCCAGCGCGCCAACTGCCCATCATCGGAACAGGCGCTCTGGGTCTACAGCCAGATGGTCCGCTGGGGGCAGGTGACCTATTCGGCGGAAGGCGCCGCGACGGCGGCCTCGGCCTTCCGCTCCGACCTCTACGCGTCGGCGCTCGGGCAGGCGCCAGCGGCCGATTCCGCTCCCCAGGCGGCCGACGTCTTCATCGACGGCCGCCCCTTCGATCCCGAGAACCTCGAGGCCTATATCCGGGGCTTCGACGCGCCACCGCCGAGCGTCTGATCCTGCCCGATACGCCCAATCGAGTGGCAGCCGCTGGCCTCATGCCGTCCTTTTCAGCAGATTGCCAAATGATGCTCCGCTGGGCGCCGGCCCGGTCCATCGCTAAAACGCTTTTGAAAACAAGAACCATTCCAAACTTTCCGGACATGGCACGGCCGTTGCTTTCCTAGAACTGTCCGGGTCAATGGCGACCTGAGGCAGATGGGCGCTCCGTGAGCGCTTCAAACCCATCCGACATCGACGTCGCAGGCTTTTCTGGCGGGACTCATTCCCGGACCAGTGCAGCTTCGCGGCGTTTTTTGTTTTTGAGGTTCTGTTTCTTCCGAGGATTGCCCCCATGACTGGCACGACGCGCGACATCTCCCGGCGCTCCATCCTGAAGACCTCCGCCACGGTCGCCCTTCTGGGCGCCGTCCGCACCGCCTTCCCGTCGGGCGCCTTCGCCGCCACCGCCGGCCCGGAAGTGACGGGCGTCAAGCTCGGCTACATCGCGCTGACCGACGCAGCGCCGCTGGTGATCGCCCAGGAAAAGGGCCTGTTCGCCAAGCATGGCCTGCCCGACGTCGAGGTGCAGAAGCAGGCGTCCTGGGGCGCCACGCGGGACAACCTGGTGCTCGGCGGCGCCGCCAACGGCATCGATGGTGCCCATATCCTGACGCCGATGCCCTACCTGATCTCCACCGGCAAGGTGACGCAAAACAGCGTGCCGGTGCCGATGTCGATCGTTGCCCGCCTCAACCTCGACAGCCAGGGCATCTCGGTGGCGAAAGAGTATGCGGCCACCGGCGTCGGCCTCGACGCCGGCAAGCTCAGGGAGGCCTTCGCCGCCAAGAAGGCCGGCGGCGGCGAGGTGAAGGTGGCCATGACCTTCCCCGGCGGCACCCATGACCTGTGGATTCGCTACTGGCTGGCGGCCGGCGGCATCGATCCCGACAAGGATGTGTCGACCATCGTCGTGCCGCCGCCGCAGATGGTCGCCAACATGAAGGTCGGCAACATGGACGCCTTCTGCGTCGGCGAGCCGTGGAACGAGCAACTGGTCAACCAGGGCGTCGGCTTCACCGCCTGCACCACCGGCGAGCTATGGAAGGGCCACCCGGAAAAGGCGCTGGCGCTGCGCTCCGACTGGATCGAGGCCAACCCCAACGCCGCCAAGGCGCTGCTGATGGCGGTGATGGAAGCCCAGCAGTGGGCCGACATCCTGGACAACAAGGAGGAGATGGCGGCGCTCCTCGGCAAGCGCCAGTGGTTCAACGTGCCGCCGAAGGACGTGCTCGGCCGCCTGAAGGGCACCATCAACTACGGCAACGGCCGCCTCCTCGAGAACACCGGCCTCGAGATGAAGTTCTGGAAGGAGCACGCCTCCTACCCCTTCAAGAGCCACGACGCCTGGTTCCTGACCGAGAACATCCGCTGGGGCCACTTGGCCGCCGACACCGACATCAAGGCACTGGTCGACAAGGTCAACCGCGAGGACCTGTGGCGGGCCGCCGCCGGGGACCTCGGCATCGCCGCCGCCGACATTCCGGCCGGCACCTCGCGCGGACCGGAGACCTTCTTCGACGGCAAGGTGTTCGACCCCGAAAATCCAGGGGCCTACCTCGACAGCCTCACCATCAAGGCCATGGCCTGAAATTCTACTCCGGCGGCCGTCTAGCGCGACTTTCTGCGCTTCCGGTGCTCACGGACCTCAAAGTCCGCTCCGGTTCTCGAAAGCCACGCTATCCGACTCGCCGGAGCGAATTTCCACCTCGTTAGATTCCTCGGAGACAGCCCAATGACTGCCACCGCCAGAAAAGCACCGATCGAAGCGGCCGCCCAGCCGGCTCCATCCGGCAAGGTCGTGCCGCTCGGCCGCGCCCCGGTGAGCCGGATCGATCTCGGCCGCATCGCCGCCAACCTTGCCCGCAACGTCATCCCGCCGCTCGTCGTGCTCGCCGTGTTGCTCGCCATCTGGCAGGTGAGCTGTTCGGGCGCCGGAGCGCCGCTGCCGCCGCCGACCCAGATCTGGGCCGACAGTTCCGACCTGATCGCCCAACCCTTCTTCAACAACGGCCCGCAGGACATCGGCCTGGCCTGGCGCGTGCTGATCTCGCTGGAGCGCGTTTCTATCGGCTTCGGGCTGGCGGCGGTGGTCGGCGTGGCGATCGGCGCGCTGATCGGCCAGTCGATCTGGGCCATGCGCGGCCTCGATCCGATCTTCCAGATTCTGCGGACGGTGCCGCCGCTTGCCTGGCTGCCGCTGTCGCTGGCCGCCTTCCAGGACAGCAACCCGTCGGCGATCTTCGTGATCTTCATCACCTCGATCTGGCCGGTGATCATCAACACCGCCGTCGGCGTGCGCAATATCCCCGAGGACTACCGCAACGTCGCCCGCGTGCTCCGGCTCAACCAGCTGGAATTCTTCCTGCGCATCATGCTGCCGGCGGCGGCGCCCTACATCTTCACCGGCCTGCGCATCGGCGTGGGACTGTCGTGGCTGGCCATCGTGGCGGCGGAAATGCTGACCGGCGGCGTGGGCATCGGCTTCTTCATCTGGGACGCGTGGAACTCCTCGCGCCTCTCCGACATCATCGTGGCGCTCGTCTACATCGGCATCACCGGCTTCGTCCTCGACAAGCTGGTGGGCTTCCTTGGGCGCGTCATCACCCGTACGGCCGCGTGAGGGAGACCTAGATGAGCGCCTATCTCAAGATCGACCACATCGACAAAAGCTTCGAACGCGGCGGCGTCGTCACCGACGTGCTCTGCGACGTGACGCTGACCATCGACCAGGGCGAGTTCGTGTCGATCATCGGCCATTCCGGTTGCGGCAAGTCGACGCTGCTCAACCTGATCGCCGGACTGACGCGCGTCTCCGCCGGGGCGATCCTGCTGGAGGGACGGGAGGTCAACGATCCCGGTCCGGAGCGGGCGGTGGTGTTCCAGAACCATTCGCTGCTGCCCTGGCTCAGCGTCTACGACAACGTCAACCTGGCGGTATCCAAGGTGTTTGCCGGCCGGAAGAGCCGCGCCGAGCGGCATGATTGGGTGATGCACAACCTCGATCTGGTGCAGATGGCCCACGCCCGCGACAAGCGGCCGGCCGAGATTTCCGGCGGCATGAAGCAGCGCGTCGGCCTGGCCCGAGCACTGTCGATGGAGCCGAAGATCCTGCTGCTCGACGAGCCGTTCGGAGCGCTCGACGCGCTGACGCGCGCCCATCTGCAGGACGCGGTGATGGATATCCACGCCCGCCTCGGCAACACGATGATCATGATCACCCACGACGTCGACGAGGCGGTGCTGCTGTCCGATCGCATCGTCATGATGACCAACGGGCCGGCAGCGCACATCGGCGAAATCCTCGACGTGCCGATCCCCCGGCCGCGCGACCGCATCGCCCTTGCCTCCGACCGTTCCTACCTCAAGTGCCGGCAAGCCGTGCTGAAGTTCCTCTACGAACGTCACCGCTTCGTCGAAGCCGCGGAGTGAGTCTCATGACCGAGAAACTCGTCATCATCGGCAACGGCATGGCCCCCGGCCGCATGCTGGAAGAGCTGTTCGAAAAGGCGCCCGGCGCCTACGACGTCACCATCTTCAACGCCGAACCGCGCGTCAATTACGACCGCATCATGCTGTCGCCGGTGCTGTCGGGCGAGAAGAGCTATGCCGACATCGTCATCCACGATGAGGCCTGGTACGCGACCAATGGCGTGACGCTGTTGAAGGGCGCCCGCGTCACCCAAATCGACCGCGCCAACCGGATCGTCACGGCCGCCGATGGCCGGACGGCCGCTTACGACAAGCTGGTGATCGCCACCGGTTCCTCGCCGATCATCATTCCGGTGCCCGGCCACCAGTTGCCCGGCGTGCTCGCTTATCGCGATCTCGACGACGTCGATCGCATGCTGGAGATCGCCCGCCGGGGCGGCCGCGCCATCGTCATCGGCGGCGGCCTGCTCGGCCTTGAAGCCGCCTATGGCCTCAAGCGCCAGGGCATGGAGGTCACCGTCATCCACCTGATGCCGACCATCATGGAGCGCCAGCTCGACCCGCCGGCCGCCTACATTCTGAAAAAGGCGCTGGCCGACCGCGGCATCGACATCATCACCAAGGCCAACACCAAGGCGATCCTCGGCACCGACAAGGTCGAGGGCATCGAGCTCGAAGACGGCAGGGTCATCGCCGGTGAGATGGTGGTGATGGCCGTCGGCATCCGCCCCAACGCCGGTCTGGCGCGCGACGCCGGCCTCACCGTCAATCGCGGCATCGTCGTCGACGACGGCATGGCGACCTCCGACCCCGATATCTACGCCCTCGGCGAATGCGCCGAGCATCGCGGCATCTGCTACGGCCTGGTGGCGCCGCTCTACGAAAGCGCCCGGGCGCTGGCCGATCGGCTCTCCGGCGGCGCGGCGGACTATCAGGGCTCGGTGACCAACACCAAGCTGAAGGTCACCGGCATCAACCTGTTCTCGGCCGGCGACTTCGCCGAGGCGCCCGACCGCGAGGAAATCGTGCTGCGCGACGCCTCGGCCGGCGTCTACAAGCGCCTGGTGCTGAAGGACAACCGCATCGTCGGCACGGTGCTCTACGGCGACACGGCCGATGGCTCGTGGTTCTTCGACCTGATGAAGAAGGGCAGCGACGTCTCGGCCATGCGCGACACGCTGATCTTTGGCCAGTCGTTCCAGGGCGGCGTGCCGCTGGACCCTATGGCGGCCGTTGCAGCCTTGCCCGATGACGCGGAAATCTGTGGCTGCAACGGCGTCTGCAAGGGCAAGATCACCTCGACCATCACCGCCAAGGGGCTGACGACGCTCGACGGCGTCAGGGCGCACACCAAGGCGTCGGCCTCTTGCGGCAACTGTACCGGCCTCGTCGAGCAACTGATGAAGCTGACGCTCGGCGATCGCTACAATCCGGCCGCCGTGGTGCCGATGTGCGGCTGCACCGATCTCGGCCACGACGACGTGCGCCGGCTGATCCTCGCCAAGGGGCTGAAGACCATCCCGGCCGTCATGCAGGAGCTGGAGTGGAAGACCTCCTGCGGCTGCGCCAAATGCCGGCCGGCGCTCAACTACTACCTCGTCTGCGACTGGCCGGACGAGTATGCCGACGACTACCAGTCGCGCTTCATCAACGAGCGCGTCCACGCCAACATCCAGAAGGACGGCAGCTATTCGGTGGTGCCGCGCATGTGGGGCGGCGTCACCTCGGCCGCCGAACTGCGGGCGATCGCCGACGTGGTCGACAAGTTCGACGTTCCCATGGTCAAGGTCACCGGCGGCCAGCGCATCGACCTCTTGGGCATCCAGAAGGAGGACCTGCCGGCCGTCTGGGCCGATCTCGGCAAGGCCGGCTTCGTGTCCGGTCAGGCCTATGCCAAGGGGCTGCGCACGGTGAAGACCTGCGTTGGCACCGACTGGTGCCGCTTCGGCACGCAGGATTCCACCGGGCTCGGCATTCGCCTGGAAAAGTTCATGTGGGGCTCGTGGACGCCGGCCAAGCTGAAGCTGGCCGTCTCCGGTTGCCCGCGCAACTGCGCCGAAGCGACCTGCAAGGACATCGGCGTCATCTGCGTCGATAGCGGCTTCGAGATCCATTTTGCCGGCGCCGCCGGACTGGAGATCAAGGGTACGGAAGTGCTCGGCATGGTCCGAACCGAGGACGAGGCGCTCGAGTATATCGTGGCGCTGACGCAGATGTACCGCGAGCAGGGCCGCTACCTCGAACGCATCTACAAGTGGGCCAAGCGCGTCGGCCTCGACGAGATCCGCCGCCAGATCATGGACGACGCCGACAAGCGCCGGAGCTATTTCGAGCGCTTCGTCTTCAGCCAGACATTCGCCCAGGTCGACCCCTGGTCCGAGCGCGTCTCGGGCAAGGACAAGCACGAGTTCAGTCCGATGGCCGTCGCGCGGTTGAGCGAAGCGGCCGAGTAGTGCGCAACATTGTCAGGAGTTCGCGATGAGCTGGGTGACCATCGGCCGCCTTGAGGACATTCCGCCGCGCGGCGCGCGCTGTGTCGACACGCCGGAGGGACGGATCGCCGTGTTTCGCACCGCCGACAACAGCGTGTTCGCCATGGAGGACAGTTGCCCGCACAAGAAGGGGCCGCTCAGCCAGGGCATCGTCCACGGCGCCAGCGTGACCTGCCCGCTGCACAACTGGGTGATTTCGCTGGAGTCGGGCGCCGCCCAGGGCGCCGACGAGGGACAGGTCCGCACCATCCCCGTGCGCAATGATAACGGCATTCTGCGGCTCGACCTCACCGAGCTGCGCGTCGCCGCCGAGTAATCAGGCCCGCCGAGGACGAGAATGCCAACGGATACCCGGACCACCTGTCCTTACTGCGGCGTCGGCTGCGGCGTGCTCGTGCGCGTCGATGACGACGGACAAACCAGCGTCAAGGGCGATCCCGACCATCCCGCCAACTTCGGCCGCCTCTGCTCCAAGGGGGCGGCGCTGGCCGAGACGCTCTCGGACGACGGGCGCATCCTTCATCCGGAGATCGGCGGGCGACAGGCCGGCTGGGACGAAGCGCTCGACCTCGTCGCCGGCACCTTCGCCGAGGTGATCGCCGCGCACGGCCCGGAGGCCGTCGCCTTCTACCTGTCCGGACAGTTGCTGACCGAGGACTATTACGTCGCCAACAAGCTGATGAAGGGCTTCATCGGCGCCGCCAACATCGACACCAACTCGCGCCTGTGCATGGCGTCGTCGGTGGCCGGTCACCGCCGCGCCTTCGGCGCCGATACGGTGCCGGGCAACTACGAGGACATCGAGCTGGCCGACCTCGTGGTGATCGTCGGCTCCAACATGGCCTGGTGCCACCCGGTCCTCTACCAGCGCCTCGCCGCCGCCAAGGCCGCCCGGCCGGAGATGGCGGTGGTGGTGATCGACCCGCGCCGCACCGCCACCTCCGACATCGCCGACCTTCACCTCGCCGTCCGCGCCGATGGCGACGTGGCGCTGTTCAACGGCCTCTTGGCCCACCTCGCCGACAGCGGCCGGATCGACCGCGATTTCGTGGCCGAGCACACCGCTGGCCTCGGCGCCGCACTCGCCGAGGCACGCCGCACCGATCCGGCCGACCTTCGCGCTCTCACCGGGCTCGACCAGCGGGATATCGATGCCTTCTATGGCCTGTTCGCCGGCCGCGAAAAGACCGTCACGCTGTTCAGCCAGGGGGTCAACCAGTCGTCGTCGGGCAGCGACAAGGTCAACGCCATCATCAACTGCCACCTGTTGACCGGCCGCATCGGCCGGCCCGGCATGGGGCCGCTGTCGCTGACCGGCCAGCCCAACGCCATGGGCGGCCGCGAGGTCGGCGGCCTCGCCAACATGCTGGCGGCGCATATGAATCTCGATGATGCCGCCGACCGTGACCGCGTCGGCCGGTTCTGGACCGCGCCCAATGTGGCCGAGCGGCCGGGCCTCAAGGCGGTCGACCTGTTCGAGGCGGTCGGTGACGGCCGCATCAAGGCGCTGTGGATCATGGCGACCAACCCGGTGGTGTCGATGCCCGACGCCGACCGGGTGCGGGCGGCCATCGAGGCTTGCCCCTTCGTCGTCGTCTCCGACATCCAGCGCGACACCGACACGGCGCGCCTCGCCCACGTGCTGCTGCCCTCGCTCGGCTGGAGCGAGAAGTCCGGCACCGTCACCAATTCCGAGCGGCGCATATCGCGCCAGCGCGGCTTTCGCCCCGGTCCGGGCGAGGCGCGGGCCGACTGGTGGCAGTTCGCCGAGGTCGGCCGGCGCCTGGGCTTTACTGCGGCCTTCGCCTATGCCGGGCCGCATCAGGTGTTCGCCGAACACGCCGGCCTCTCCGGCTTTGAAAATGGCGGCGCCCGCGACTTCGACATCTCCGCCCACGCCACCATCGACGCCGCCGGCTACGAAGGGCTGGCGCCTTTCCAGTGGCCGCAACCGGCCGGCACGCCGCCGCGTGACAGCCGTTTCTTTTCGGCAGGCCGCTTCTATCACGCCGACGGACGGGCGCGCTTCGTCGCCGCGGTGGCCGGGGTGGACCGCCGGACCAACTGGGGCTTTCCCTTCGTGCTCAATACCGGCCGCATCCGCGACCACTGGCACACCATGACGCGCACCGGCAAATCGGCCCGCCTGTCGGCTCATCTCGCCGAGCCCTTCGCCGAAATCCACCCGGCCGACGCGGCGGCGCTGAAGATCGGCGACGCCGATCTGGTCGAGGTCAGCGATGCGCGGGGCGCTCGCGTCATCGTCCGCGCCCTGCTGACCGACCGGCAGGCGCGCGGCAACCTGTTCGTCCCCATGCACTGGTCGGACGAGACCTCGGCGCTGGCCCGCGTCAACGCGCTGTTCCCCGGTCGCGTCGATGCCGTGTCGGGCCAGCCGGCGCTGAAGCACACGGCGGTCCGTCTTCGTCGCCATGTCAGCGCGGCGCATGGTTTTCTGGTGTCCAGCGAGAAACCGGAGGGCGTCGATAGTGACTATTGGGCGCTCGCCCGCACCGAACACGGCTGGCGGCTGGAGCTGGCTGGTTCAGTGCCGACGGAGGGCTGGGACGACTGGCTGCGCCGGGTCGCCGGCCTGCCGGCCGAGGCGGACACGATCGGCTATCGCGATCGGGCCGGCACCCGCATCGCCGCCTTCG
>Ga0316604_10002941_pt1 | contig 12442 bp, 12 predicted proteins | sample OWC_soil_day20_C_FD_207650 | JGI IMG/M metagenome (GOLD analysis project Ga0316604, IMG submission 207650) | Wetland soil microbial communities from Old Woman Creek delta, Ohio, United States - OWC_soil_day20_CT | ecosystem: Environmental > Terrestrial > Soil > Wetlands | place: USA: Ohio... | reverse complement strand
GGTTCAACAGCGTCAGGAACTGATAGTACAGCAACAGGCGAAGGTTCAAAAGCGTCAGGAACTGATAGTACAGCAACTGGTGTAAGTGCAAGTGCCACAGGTACAAACAGCACAGCGACAGGCGAAGCGTCAAAAGCGTCAGGCACTGCTAGTACGGCAACCGGCGTAAGTTCCACAGCGTCAGGGACGGATAGCACGGCAACAGGCGAAGGATCAACAGCGTCAGGAACTGATAGTACAGCAACCGGTGAAGGTTCAACAGCGTCAGGTACTGATAGTACTGCAACTGGTGTAAGTTCCACGGCGTCAGGTACAAATAGCACAGCGACAGGCGAAGCGTCAAAAGCGTCAGGCACTGCTAGTACGGCAACCGGCGTAAGTTCCACAGCGTCAGGGACGGATAGCACGGCAACAGGCGAAGGATCAACTGCGTCAGGGACAAATAGCACAGCAACGGGTGTAGGTGCAACTGCATCTAAGACGAATAGTACGGCAACAGGCGAAGGATCGACAGCGTCAGGTACAAATAGTACAGCAACTGGCGTTAGTGCAACTGCATCGAAGACTAATAGTACGGCAACTGGTGCTAGTTCAACAGCATCGGGTATAGATAGCACAGCAACGGGTGTAAATGCAACAGCTTCGCGCTATGCTAGCACGGCAACGGGTGAAGAGTCAACAGCCTCGGGTAATTATAGTACGGCAACAGGTGCGAGCGCAGTAGCCTCAGGTAATGATAGTACGGCAACAGGTGAAGAAAGCACAGCGTCTGGTGAAGAAAGCACAGCAACCGGTGAAAGTGCAACAGCCTCTGGTGACGGGAGCACGGCAACCGGCGAAAGCTCAACGGCCTCTGGAACGTGGAGTACAGCAACCGGCGAAGATTCAACGGCCTCTGGTATCGGCAGTACGGCAACCGGCGAAGGCTCAACGGCCTCTGGAACGTGGAGTACAGCAACTGGGTCAAGTGCAGAAGCGTCTGGTGTAGGGAGCACGGCAACTGGCGATGGGTCAACGGCCTCTGGAACGTGGAGTACAGCAACCGGAGCATTCTCTACGGCCTCTGGCAGTTATAGTACAGCAATGGGTGAAGATTCAACGGCGTCTGGTATCTACAGCACGGCAACCGGGAAAAGTTCCACAGCGTCAGGAACTGATAGTACAGCAACAGGTACTAGCTCAACGGCCTCGGGAACTGATAGTACAGCAACCGGCGTAAGTGCAAGTGCCACAGGTGAAGAGAGCACGGCAACAGGTACTAGCTCAACGGCCTCGGGTACTGATAGTACAGCAACCGGTACTAGTTCGACGGCCTCAGGTACTGATAGCACAGCAACCGGCGTAAGTGCAACGGCCACGGGTGAAGAAAGTACGGCAACAGGTGAAGGTTCAGCGGCGTCTGGAACCGATAGTACGGCAACAGGCGTAAGTGCCACAGCCTCAGGAACTGATAGTACAGCAACCGGCGTAAGTGCAAGTGCTACAGGTGAAGAAAGTACGGCAACAGGTACTAGTTCAACGGCGTCAGGTACTGATAGTACAGCAACTGGTTATAGTGCAACAGCGTCAGGAACCGATAGTACGGCAACTGGTGCAAGTGCAACCGCGTCAGGAACCGAAAGCACGGCTATTGGTGCAAGTGCAACAGCGTCAGGTACAAATAGTACGGCAACTGGTACAAGTGCAACAGCGTCAGGAACCGATAGTACGGCAACTGGTTATAGTGCAACAGCGTCAGGCACAAGTTCGACAGCATTAGGTAGCAATGCTTCGGCTACTGCTTCCAATAGCGTAGCCATAGGTGCCAATTCAGTGGCTGACCGGGCTAATACCGTTTCGGTTGGTTCAGCAGGTAATGAACGTCAGATTACTAATGTTGCAGCAGGTACGGAAGATACCGATGCAGTAAATGTACGCCAACTGCAAACGACTGGAGCAATGGCAGCGGCCTTGACTGGTTTGGCTCCGCTGTCATATGATCCTAATGCAAAATTACAGGTAGCTGCCGCTGTAGGTAGCTACGGACGTCAAAATGCTGCGGCTTTAGGTATTAACTACTATTTTAATGATGCGGTTATGGCTAATTTCGGTTATACCTTTGATAGCGACGATTCGATGGCTAGAATGGGTATATCCTGGAAACTGGGTCGGTCCCACACTAAGGGGACGGTTATGGCTCCGGACAGCTCAGTTATTGAGTCTTTAGAAGCTAAGGTTCAAGAACTTAAGGCTGAAGATAAACAAAAAGATGACGAAATTAAAAAACTACAAGATCAGATTAATGAGTTGAAAGATTTAATGCTTCTTAATTAGTCATCACCAGCAGAATAGCTAATTAATTAAGATAACTTAGTGAAACGCAAGTTTTGCCACTTGAAGAGGTGTGCAAGCTTGCGTTTTTTTTGTCCGGCTATGCTTAAATTTTTGATTATTCAAAATAATGACGAAAAAGTCTGCTGATAGCTGGATTTTGAAGAAGGTCCGGTTTGGGCGGTTTTTTAGATTTTGATGAAGGAGGTCATTGTTATGCCGACTGTAGAGTGTGATCGTAAGGATTGTGATCTGCATGGAATTGAAATTTGCATTGCCAAAAGGGTGAGATGGGAAAATGGGAGCTGTCTGGATTACCGGCCGAGGCTTGGACGGGCCATACTTGAGGCTCCGTTTAATGCAAATTGTTATCGCGTTGGTGGCAGATACCGGTCTAGCCGGGTTACGGGGGTGTTAAAGTAGCGGAACTCTATTTATCAGGGGAAAGGGGAACCATAAGTTGAATAGGTTAGAACTACAGGAAAAATTCACCAGCGAAAATATTTGGACTAACCTTTACCCACTTAATGATGCCCAGCCAAGGCAAGTGTTTTGTATAAGCAAAAAAAATAGCTGTTGGGAGGTGTATTATGATGATTGTGGTTTAAAACTTGGGTTAATGATATTTGATAATGAAGAAGCAGCATGTCAGTATTTGTATAACAAGTTGCATAAAATATTGCGGAATTTAAGTTTAACCTAAAGACAATCATTTATGCCCCAATTGTCCCGGTAAAAAAATGGCGCTGGCTGCAAAATCCCACAAACCCGTAAGAAGTGTATATGGTAAAAGGTTGCTCCCGTGTAATTAGCTGGAGGTGAGTACCATGTAGCTTTTTGGTAAAGCCGATGTACTAGGAGCGCACACAGACGCCTGCGGCGTCTATTTTTATTGGGGGGAGGGTATGGATGTGGTTGATAAGGAATTCTGTTTGGAACATAGCGGCTGCACGGCTAGAATCACCCAACTGGAGAAAAATGATGATGACATTTTTAAACGGCTTCGTGAACTGGAAAGGGCGGTTTGGAAAGCTGCCGGGACCAGCGGTGTTGTCACCGCGATTTTAGTAGCGCTGCTAGAAAGACTACTGCGATGACCATATGCACAGCAAAATCAAACCCACCATGCAAATTAGTGCTGCGTATATTGTCGGGATAGAAATACCATGTGTTAAAGGGAGAGTAGTAATAGCTTGAGGTGAACCAAATGTGGGATGACTGTCTAAGTTGGGTAAGCAGTGGAAGCATTATCGCACTTTTTTGACAATTGCTCTGTGGCGGTTAGGGGGGCCAACTATTGGCTAAAAATTTCAAAAAGATAGCTTGGCTAGCTTGCCACAAATAACGCTTGCTAAAAGGGTGGACCAGCCCGTTACCGGGACTTTAAATAAAAAAGTATCAGCCACTGGCGATGAATCAACAGTCGGTTGGGAGTGTGCTGGGGGCCGAAATACTCAGGGAGGATTAACAATGTTAGGCGATCTGTCAGCAAAGTATGAGTCGAATGGCGATCCGGGGGCGGTATCTAATGGTGATGGGGATGCCAGTGGAGTTTCCTATGGTGTATACCAGTTTGCAACTAACTCTGGAGTGCCGATGGAGTTTACTATGTGGCTAAGCAAGGAAGGCTACGCCTATGCAAATCAGTTAGCCGGTGCCGCTCCGGGGACTACTGCTTTTGGTCAAAGGTGGCGAGCGGTCGCTGCCACTGATCCAGACGGCTTTTTAGCCGCACAGCAAAAATATGCGACGTTGGTGTATTATGAACCGGCTAAAAATAAGTTAGAGGCTAATTATTATTTTCCGGACAACCATCAGGAGGCTGTTCGGCAGGTTATCTTTTCCGCTGCGGTTCAGTACAGCTCCTACTATTTACCGGAGTTGTTTTTTACTGCCTGTAATAAATTAGGTTATCAAAATTTATTCGAGGTAGATGCTGTTGATTTTGATGCTGCTATGATTTTGGCAATTTATGACGTTCGAGCGACCGATGAATGGATAAACGGCAGTACGGAATGGTGTGCGGCTTTAAGGAACAGACTTTTGGATGAATGTATAGATGCGTCGGCCCTTTTGAAGAATCAGGATTAAAATGCTGTATACTCTGGTCGATGATTGCAAGTTTTTATTTGTTATTATAAAAAATAAAAGTTTTAAGTAACGCCCTTTGGCTATTATTGCCAAAGGGCGTTACTTTTGTTGTATCGTTATATAATTGAAAGGATACTCGTCAGTATTTGCTGAGCTTATTAGAAGAGGGAAAGGTTGCTGGTTGGCGAATATATAGAGATAAGAACTATCAGGGAAGGTTGAAAGATAATGGCTATGAAAATCCCCCGGGGGCGAAAGCCAATTGCGTTGCTGTTAGTGATGTTGTTAGGTGCATTAGTAGTATTAACTGCGCGGGTTGCATGGATTCAGTTTGTTAATGGCTCTAAGCTGTCGGAAAAGGTGCGAAATCAGTTACAAGAGAGTCAGGTATTGCTTTCGTCACGGGGGACGATTTGTGATAGAAACGGACGCGGGTTGGCTATAAGCAATTTAACCAAGTCCTTATATGTTAATCCAGGAATTTTAAATAAAGATCCAGATACGTTGGCAAATGAATTGTCTGCAATATTAGGGATGCAGGCAAGTGAAATAAAAGAACGGCTGATGGTTCCTGGTGGTTTCGTTTGGATAAAACGAACGCTTGAGCCGGAGATTTATGACAAGGTAAAAAACCTGATTGACGAAGAAGGAATAAAAGGTTTAGATTTTATTGAAGAAAGTAAACGTTATTATCCCAGTGATCGGTTGGCTTCTCAGGTAATTGGTTTTGTCGGAACCGACGATGTAGGGCTAGCGGGCGTTGAGATGACGTTGGACAAGCAGATAAAAAGTGCGGAAGTGCGTCAGCCGATAGACACGGATAGTTATGGCATCCCCATTTTTAAGTCGATTTTGACTTTTAATCCGTTTAAGCAGGGCAAAAACGTTAATTTAACTATTGATAGCACTATACAGTTTATTGTCGAGCAGCGGCTTGACAAGGTTATGAATGATACCAAGGCTAGAGCAGCGACAATTATTATGATGAATCCCCACACCGGAGAGATTTTAGCCATGGCCTCGCGGCCTACCTATGATCCTAATTACTTTTATCGGGCTAATTCTGCAGCGTGGAATAACCGGGCCATATCTGTGGTCTATGAGCCGGGGTCAACGTTTAAGACAATCGTGGCTGCTGCTGCGCTGGAAGAAAAAAAGGTTCGGCCCGATGAACTATTGGTTGATAAAGGCTATATTGAAGTATCAGGACGGCGAATCCAAAATTGGAATGGCCAAAGTTATGGCACGGTTTCTTTCCTGAAGATTCTTGAGGAGTCGATTAATACCGGTTTTGTTCAAGTAGGAATGCGGTTAGGGGCGGTTTGCCTTAATCAATATGTTCGTGCCTTTGGGTTTGGCCAGCCTACAGGGATTGAATTACCTGGTGAAGAAAGCGGACTATTGTTTGAGACGAAGAACATGCGGGACTCAGACTTAGCAACAATGTCTATTGGGCAAAGTATTGCGGTTACGCCACTGCAGCTGTTGACCGCCGTGTCCGCGATTGCTAATGATGGAGTACTCTTAAAACCACATATTATTAAAGAAATTTACAATGCTGATGGCTCGTTGGTTTTATCAATGCCGCCTGAACAAATTCGTCAGGTGATTTCGCCGGAAACGGCTAGGGTGTTAGCAGAAATGATGGAAAAAGAGGTTTCTGAAGGCGGTGGTCAAAAAGCTGCCGTTACCGGTTACCATTTTGCTGGCAAGACTGGTACTGCGGAAAGACTTAATGAAAGCGGCTCCGGTTATGCGCCAGGGGAATATATCGCGTCGTTTATTGGTTTTGGTCCGGTGGAAGATCCGCAAGTGGCAATGCTGGTAGTGATTGATTCGCCTGAAGGCGTTTACTATGGTGCACAAATTGCCGCGCCGGTGTTTCATGATATAATGACAGAAGTGATGCGTTATCTAGGCGTGCGTCCGCTTCGAGGTACTCAGCCGGTTTTAAATCTTCCGGCAGCGATGCCAGGCTCTACTACAATTAAGCTTGGTCAGCCTGCACCAAACGGCAAAGCTTCAGTACCTGATGTTACTGGCTTAACAATTAGGCAAGCTGGAATTGCTATTAGTAATGCTGGCTTGGCGATTATTCCCCAGGGAACTGGAGTGGCGGTTAGCCAGAGCATTGCAGCAAATGCTATTGTTGATCCGGGCACAGAAATTATTGTAAATTTTGAACCAAGATAGGGAAAGTGACAAACTAAAGTGGGCGGCCTAAGCCGCCCGGTTTGATTCGTTACTGCATTGTGTTGCCGCTGGTGCTGGTGGTGCTGGCGCTGGTGGTACCGCTGACGTTGGATTCATACTGTTCAATCATCCGGCGGACCATGTGACCGCCGACTCTACCGCAATCGGCTGAGGTCATCGTGTTCCAGCCCTGAGAGCGAACTCGTTCGGCGATTCCCAATTCGGAAGCAACTTCGAACTTCATCCGGTCAAGCGCGTTTTCGGCTTGGGGATTGACTGTCTTTCTGCTTCTTGCCACAATATCACCTCCTTCAGGCACTATTATTATGACTCGCTTGGAGGTTATTATCCTGTAAAAAGGCCTGTTAGTTTGTGGTATCTATGGAAATTGGAGCTCACATGGCGAACTGTATAGACAAGACTGGAATTGGAAATAAATTCACATAATTAAGCTAATGAGTGAGTAATTATGGATGAATTCAAGGAGCTAGATTTAGCGGTGTTGGATTTAGTTATTATTGAAAATGATGGTAATCTTATGTGTTCGCTGAATTTAATAGCGGATAAGATGTGAAAATTACCGCTTTTAGTATAACCGAAGGTGAAGATAAACCATTTAAATATCCAATGGTATTTAAAGAATGAAACACTATTATTATTGATAAAATGGACTTATTGTCTTATACTAGCTTTGATATTGATGCAGTCAGAGAAACGAGCTATAGTAATTCATCCGATGGTTAAGTTGAGTGAGGTTTCTTGTAGGCCTAATGCGGATTTGGAAGAATGGTTTTTGGTTAAAGACTCAAATTGTGATAAAAGGTAGGGGTTAAATTTAAATGAGTGAGCTAATTGAAATTCAACAACAAATTGAAGAACTTCGCCAGGCACTTAACAAACTGGTGGTTGGTCCTAAGGGTATCAGTGGAGCTAATGACAATGATGCAGCATCCGTGAGTGCACAGTTAGATCGGCTGATAGTCCGCTATGAGCGACTTAAAATTACTGATGAGGGGAAGATGAAGTCGGCTAAAAGATTAAGTAGTTTAAAAAAAGAGTGGATTAGTACAAATTAATTTTGCTCAAAAAGTTAAATCATATTGAATTACCTATATATGCGCTTAAAATAGCGTCATGGGTACAGAAAAAAGTATTCTGTACCCATGACGCTATTTTAGTAGGGATTTGACAGTTGCTGTCGAATAAACTCAAAGATACAGATAAGTGCTGTGGATAGGAGTGATAGTTATGGCTAGACGGCGTATAATAGGCGGCAGTAGCGGTGGTCATGGCGACGCTGGGATGATGCGGTGGCTACTGACGTATTCTGACCTAATTACATTATTAATGGTTTTCTTTGTGGTTATGTATGCTATGAGCAAAGCTGATACGGTAAAGTTTAACGCGTTAAAAGAATCGCTGGCAGTAGCTTTGCAGCCGGATGGTGCTGGCGCAAGCCTTATTTTAGATCACCAAGGGGCTACACTAGTAGACCAAGGTAACCAAAATGCGAGTGCTCCTCAGAGTGAGGAAGACTTTCAAAAGATGATTAATGAAATAAAAGCCAAGAGCCAAGAGCAGAACCAGATGGGTTTTATTGTCGATGAGCGTGGGCTTACTATTCGCTTTTTAGACAGTAGTTTATTTGATTTAGGCAGTGCAAATTTAAGACCGGAAGCCTTTAAACTGCTTGATGCAGTAGGTGATTCGATAAAAAATAATGGCCGTTATGTACGGGTTGAAGGTCATACTGATGATTTGCCGATAAATACATATCAGTTTCCGTCAAATTGGGAACTGTCAGCGGCTCGTTCAATTGCGGTCACTCGCTATTTGATAGAAAAGCATAGACTTGATCCTAGGCTATTGTCCTCGCTAGGGTATGGTGAATATCGCCCGCTTTACCCTAATAACGCAGAGGCCAACCGGGCTAAAAACCGACGGGTCGATATTGTAGTATTACGTACTGAACGGGCGGGAGGTGAGATAAGTGCTAATTCTAGTATCGGACCGGTAACTAATTCACAGTAAAAATGAAACGGAGGGCATTCTGTGATTGAAGATAAAGACTGGGTAACTTTTAAACAAAAATTATTTAATAAATCAGCGATTGACCTAAACCAATATAAACCTGCTCAAATGCAGCGGCGTATTACAAATTTCTATACTCGTCAAGGTGCCAAAACCTATGTCGAATTCTTTAACATGATTGAGGGCAATAGTCAGCTATATAAGGAATTCGTTGATTATTTGACTATAAATGTAACTGAGTTTTTCCGTACGCCGGAGAAATTTGTAGAACTCGAAGAAAAAGTTATACCCGAATTATTATCCGCCAATTCTCGGCTTAACATTTGGAGTGCGGGCTGTTCTATTGGTGCTGAACCGTATTCGCTGGCCATGATTCTCAAGGATATAACACCTCAAACTAAGCATCGGATATTAGCTTCCGACCTGGATGTAGAAATGCTTGCGAAGGCTAAAGCTGGAAGCTACACTGCTAATGAATTGAAGAATATTGCGCCATCGAGGTTAACAAAATATTTTTGTAAAGAGAATAATAATTTCGTAATTAACGATGAAGTAAAAAGTCGGGTAGAGTTTGTTCGACATAATTTATTGCTGGATAAATTTGAGACTGGATTTGATCTAATTTTGTGTCGTAATGTAGTAATCTATTTTACCGAGGAAGCAAAAGATGCTTTATATCGGCGCTTCTTTGCTGCATTGAAACCGGGGGGGGTATTTTTTGTCGGCGGAACGGAAGCAATATTAAATTTCCGGGAAATGGGCTTTCAACATTATTTGCCGTTTTTTTACCGGAAGCCGCTATAATAGCCCCCAGCCGGAAAATAAGCGAAAAGTTTGGATGAGATTGTAAAGTAAAGTTTTTATAAGAGTTCGCTCAGCGACATCATTGGCGGCAACAAGATCAATCGTTTTGACTGCTTTGTCACCAACAAGAAAAATAATTTCACCGATTTTTTGGCCCTGATAAATCGGGGCTTTTATTTTTTCCGGTAAATCAACTTCAACCGTGACAGCATCATAGTCAGTTGCTCTAACTGTGATTGAAGCCGGTCCATCAACGATTGCGGCTACTGCTTCGCTTAGCCCACTTTCAATAGCAATATTCCCCAAAACGTCGCCGTCATTTGCATAATCATATAGATCATAATTATCAAACCCAAAATTTAATAACTGTAACGAATCGTACCAGCGGGAAGAATCGTTGAGAACTACGGCGATTAGTTTTTGATTGTCGCGGGTTGCGCTTGACACTAGGCAGGGGCCAGCTTCATTAGTTGTGCCTGTTTTTATGCCATCAACATCGTCGAGCATCCAAAGCAATTTGTTGGTGTTGCGTAAATTGACATCTCTATCCCGTCCTCTGCGATCGTGCCATTCAATCTGTGTTTCTCTAGTACTTACAATCGTGGCAAACTGCGGCAGAGTCAGTGCATAACGGGCGAGCGTGGCCAAGTCGTGAGCCGAGGAATAATGACCAGGTGCACTAAGACCATGTGGATTGCGAAAATGAGTATTGGTGGCTCCGAGTTCAGCGGCTCGCTTATTCATCATTTCAACAAAAGCATCTTCTGACCCAGCCAGGTACTCGGCGATAGCCACGGCTGCGTCATTACCGGAACGCATCAATAAACCGGTAACTAATTCTGCTAGACTGATGTTCTGACCTGGATATAGATGCATTGATGAGCCGCGCGTAGATGCAGCGTAAACGCTGATTTTAGCTGTTTCCTCTAATCGTCCACTTTCAATAGCAAGAATTGCCGTCATGATTTTTGTCGTACTAGCGGGTGCATTTCTGGCATCCATGCTTTTTTCAAATAGCACTTGACCGGTTTTAGCGTCCATCAAAATAGCTGCATTTGCCTTGACGGCAGGAGCCGCGAGCGCGGCTGATCCCCAAAGACAATATATTAGCCCTATAAATAATAAGAAAAACCGGATAATCGAAATAGATGACTTTCCCATAAATGTTTCCTCCTGCCTAAAACTAATAAAATTATATTGCGCCTAGCTACTGATAATGCCGAAAACCAGTAGGCATTGTCATAAGCTAGGCGCAATTGGCAGGCGTACAATACTTCATTTATGATTTTTTAAACGGTTTTAATTGTTGCCAATGAGACTGTATTAATTGGTCGTAACGTTTGATAGAAGCTGTCCTCTCATTGCGCAAAGCTTGGATAACACTGAGAAGGTTTTGATCGAAAGCATAGACTTTGTGCTTGGGTACAGAAATGGGCTTAGCATATTCTTTTAATTTAGTTGCAGCTTTTAAATTTGTCTTACACTCCTTAATAACCGTTGCTGGCTCTAAAAGATCAGACCCATCATAGCGGTGTATAAGGCAATTGGGCTGTACTCGATCAAGAATATTTTTACTCTCGCCTGTTACAATAATGTTACCACCACAACCAGGACAGGAAGTTGTATCTAAAGAAACTTGGGTATAGCAATTGGCACAAATTACATCGTCCATAATAGCACCTCCACCCCTAGTGTACCCTAAAACCATAAATTAACGCACAAATATCCTTGCAGTAGCAATGATAATTATACGGGATTAAGTGGTGCATAAATAAAAAATTAATAGGGTTTTTAGCCTTTATAGTACACACATTTTTGATTCTGATATAGTTTAGCCTGCTTAACACTTGGTTAATGATACTAAATATGATACTATGAATTCAGGAACTCTTTAGTGGAGTTAGTATTATTGTCAAAATTGGAAAAGTTATTAGGAACAATCTGAAGACAGTCCGATTTGAAGAACTGGATAAGGTACTTATTCGGGTTGGATTTGTGAGGAGACAATCTGGTAAATGGACAAGTCATTTCGTTTATAGAAAAGATGGTCAGAAGATATCAATACCTTACAATAATTCATATATTAAGCAGGTATACGTATTAGAAGCAATTGAACTACTAGAAAACTTTGGAGAGGATGATGAATGATGAGTAAGGAGAAAACTTTTCAATATTACATGAGTTTACCGTATACGATCATCCTAAAGGAATCTCCTGAGGGTGGTTATGTTGCAAGCGTTAAGGAATTACCGGGATGTTTAACACAAGGGGAAACTAAGGTAGAAGCCTTGGAAATGATTGAAGATGCAAAAGCGGGTTGGATTGATATATCTTTGCAAGATGGTGATGAAATACCAGAGCCTACAACAGAAGAGCGGTATAGTGGTAAATTCGTTGTAAGAGTTCCGAAGTCATTACACAAGTCATTAGCGGAAAGAGCCAAAGAGGAAAACGTAAGCCTGAACCAGTTGACAGCCTATTTATTATCATCAGGTGTTGGTAAGAAATCCAATTTATAATCATTAGTACATTGCCTTGCCTTAATTGGTAGGGCATTTTTCGTGTGTTGAAACAATAATACTTTTTTTCGCTACCAATACCATGACAACACATATTTAGAGAAGCGTCAAAATAGCATAGTGTTAGCACCAGACTCATCTGAGAGGATTGAGTTTCTTATAAATAGAATTGGCGAACAAACTGGTGGTATTAAAGTCGAGTTTGAAGAATGGTTTTAGCTAATAGCTAAGGACACTGTGCTTGCGAGGATAGTAACTAAGTTGTAATCTGGGGCTTTTAAAATATATTTATACACTTGATATCATATGGTATTAGGGGTATACTAATTATTGGTAACAGCGCATGATTCCATGTGATAGTTCAAAGGGAAAATACATAAGAAATGCTTTAGGCATAGCTATTATAAGGTTTTAAAAATGGGGTATTAGCTCAGTGGGAGAGCGCTTGATTCACATTCAAGAGGTCACTGGTTCGAAACCAGTATGCCCCACCA
>Ga0316604_10002939_pt1 | contig 12449 bp, 8 predicted proteins | sample OWC_soil_day20_C_FD_207650 | JGI IMG/M metagenome (GOLD analysis project Ga0316604, IMG submission 207650) | Wetland soil microbial communities from Old Woman Creek delta, Ohio, United States - OWC_soil_day20_CT | ecosystem: Environmental > Terrestrial > Soil > Wetlands | place: USA: Ohio... | reverse complement strand
GTAAGCCACGTGGAGTCCGGTAACTTCAAGCACCTAGGTAAGCCTCAATCACTCGTTGATCTTTCTGCACCACCGCCGGCACATCCTCGATGACCAGGGCGCCGTAATCGAGCACCGCGACACGGTCGCACAGGCCCATGACCAGCTTGACGTCGTGCTCGATGAGCAGGATGGTCGTCCCGTCGCGGCGGATGCCGTCGATCAGGTCGCGCAACTCTTCAGTTTCGGTGGCATTCATGCCGGCCGCCGGCTCGTCGAGGCAAAGCAGCTTCGGTTCGGTAGCCAGGGCTCGGGCGATCTCCAGCCGGCGCTGGTCGCCATAGGACAGATTTTTCGCCAGGTCGTCGGCCCGATCCTCGATCCGTACGTAATGCAGCAGGTCGATCGCCTTCTGGCGGATCGACGCCTCTTCGTCCCGGGTCGCCGCATTCTGCAGCATGGCGCCGAAAACGCCGGCCCTGGTCCGCACGTGGCGGCCGACCATGACATTTTCCAGCGCCGTCATGTTGCCGAACAGCCGGATATTCTGGAAGGTCCGGGCAATGCCACGCTCGGCTGCCTGATGTGGGGCATCGGCGAGCAAAGGTGCGCCGTCGAAGGTGAAGCCGCCGCCATCCGGGATGTAGAGCCCGGTCATGCAGTTGAAAAAGGTTGTCTTGCCGGCCCCGTTCGGGCCGATCAGACCGTAAATCTCGCCGCGCCGGATACCCAGCGAGACATCGCGCAGCGCCTTGACGCCACCAAAATGCTTGGCCACCGCCTTGGCTTCGAGCAGCAATTCAGCCATCAGGCATCCCCCTGCAATTCGCGTTTGCGTTCCGGCGACGGCCACAGGCCGGCCGGCTTGAAACGCATGACGAGCACCAGTGCCAGGCCGAAAATCAGCATGCGCAGGCTTTCCGGGTCGATCAGCATCTTGCCGAAGACGGCCATCTGCAACGGCCCAACGCCGTAGCGCAGGACCTCCGGCAGGATGCTGAGCAGCACGGCGCCGAGAATGACGCCGGGGATATGGCCCATGCCGCCAAGCACCACCATGGCGAGAATCATGATCGACTCGATTAGCGAGAAACTCTCCGGCGAGACGAAGCCCTGCATCGCCGAGAAGACGCCGCCGGCGACACCGCCGAAACTGGCCCCCATCGCGAAAGCGAGCAATTTCAGGTTGCGCGTGTTGATGCCGACCGCCTTGGCGGCGATCTCATCCTCGCGGATGGCCTGCCAGGCGCGCCCGATCCGCGAGTTCTGCAGGCGCAGGTTGATGATGATGACCAGGATGGCCAGCGCGACGAGCAGGAAGTAGTACTTCTGCGGTCCACTCAGCGAATAGCCAAAAATCTGCGTCGTCCCGGAAAACTTGAAGCCACCGATCGCCACCGGGTCGATCAGCGTGATGCCCTGCGGCCCGTTGGTGATATTGATCGGCGCATTCAGGTTGTTCATGAAAATACGGACGATTTCGCCGAAGCCGAGGGTGACGATAGCCAGGTAGTCGCCACGCAGCTTCAGCGTCGGCGAGCCGAGCAGGACGCCGAAGAAGCAGGCAATCACCGCGCCGAGCGGCAGGATCGTCCAGAACGGCCAGTGCAACCCGAAATGCGGGCTGGCCAGCAGCGCGTAGGTGTAGGCACCGACCGCGTAGAAGGCGATGTAGCCAAGGTCGAGCAGGCCGGCGAAGCCGACGACGATGTTCAGGCCGAGCGCCAGGAAGACATAGAGGATGGCGAAATTGAGGATGCGCACCCAGGCCTGGCCGCCCATTGCGGCGACGAAGGGCAGTGCGATCAGGGCCGCGGCAATCAGCGCGACGCCGAAGGCGGAACGGGGATTAAGCCACTTGCTCATGCGCGGTCTCCGGTCTTTTCGCCGAACAGGCCCGACGGCTTGAACATCAGCACGACAATCAGCACGACGAAGGCAAAGATGTCCTGGTAATGGCTGCCGAGGAAGCCGCCAGTCAGGTCGCCGATATAACCGGCGCCGAGCGCCTCGATCAGGCCGAGCAGGACACCGCCGAGCATGGCGCCGGCGAGGTTGCCGATACCGCCGAGGACGGCCGCCGTGAAGGCTTTCAGGCCGAGCATGAAACCCATCTGGTAATGGGCGATTTCGTAATAGGTGCCGACCATGACGCCGGCCAGCGCGCCGAGCGCCGAGCCGATGACGAAGGCGGCGGCGATGACGCGGTTGATATTGACCCCCATCAGGCTGGCCACCGCCGGATTCTGCGAGGTGGCGCGCATCGCCATGCCGAGCTTGGTGCGATAGACGAGGAAGAGCAGGCCACCCATGGTCGCCGCCGAAACCAGCACGATGACGACCTGGACCAGCGTGAAATTGGCGCCGGCGAACTCGAAATCCATTTTCGGCAGCAGCGGCGGAAAGGTCAGGTAGTTGCGCCCCCAGATGATCATCGCCAGATTCTGCAGCACGATCGACATGCCGATCGCGGTGATCAGCGGCGTCAGCCGGGGTGCATTGCGCAGCGGCCGGTAGGCGATGCGCTCCAGCCCCCAGCCCAGCGCCATGCAACAGAGGATGGCGGCGATCAGCCCGGCCAGGCCGGCCAGCGCGACCGGCATGCCGACCTTGATGAGCAGGCCGGCGACGGTGATGGTGACCAGGGTCCCGATCATCACCACTTCACCATGTGCGAAATTGATCAGGCCCATGATGCCGTACACCATCGTGTAGCCCAGCGCGACCAGGGCATAGATGCTGCCCTGGACCAGGCCATTGATGATTTGCTGGAGGAAAATATCCATTTTGTGTAAGTCGACCGCAGCATATGGAAACGGCACCTTGCGGTGCCGTTTCTGTTAGCCGTATGAAAGTGGTTACTTCTTCTCGACTGCTGCCTTGGTGGCCTCAGCCGCGCCCTTTACCGCCTCGGCGCCGGCCGCGGCCGCTTCCTTGACTTCCGCGACGGCTTCCTTGACGGCAGCCACTGCGCCACCGCCCAGGGTTTCAACGTATTCCAGCTTGCCGCCCTTGTACTGATAGACCGAAATCGCGCCACCCTTGAGGTCGCCGAATTCGTCGAACTGGATCATTGCGGTGACACCGTCGTAATTGGTCTGGCCGACGGCCGGCAGGTACTTGGCCGGATCAACCGAGTCGGCGCGCTTCATCGAATCGGCCATCACCATCACCGCATCATAGACATACGGCGCGTAGAGCTGGATTTCGGCGTTGAACTTCTTGGTGAACTTGTCCTTGAATTCCGGACCCTTGGCCAGCTTCTCGAGCGGCATGCCCGGCAGCGAGCAGTAGTTGCCTTCCGTCGCCTCGCCACCCAGCTTCATGAACTCCGGCGTACAGACGCCGTCGCCGCCGAGGAACTTGGCCTTGATGCCGAGTTCCTTCATCTGCTTGGCCATCGGGCCACCCTGGGCATCCATGCCGCCGAAGAAGACCAGTTCGGCCTTGGTGGACTTGATTTTGGTCAGGATGGCCTTGAAGTCGGTGGCCTTGTCGTTGGTGTATTCGTTGGCGACGACCTTGAGGCCGGCCGCTTCAGCCGCCTTCTTGAACTCGTCGGCCAGGCCCTGACCGTAGGCGGTGCGGTCATCGACGATGGCCACCGTCTTGACGCCCTGCTTGACGGCAAACTCACCCAGCGCCTTGCCCTGCTGGACGTCGTTGGCCATCACGCGGAAGGCGGTCTTGAAGCCTTGCTGCGTGTATTTCGGATTGGTCGCCGAACCGGAAATCTGCGGAATGCCGGCGTCGGAATAAAGCTTGGAGGCCGGGATGGTGGTGCCGGAGTTCAGGTGGCCGATGACGCCATTGACCTTGGCATCGACCAGCTTCTGGGCCACGATCGAACCCTGTTTCGGGTCGGCCTGGTCGTCTTCGGCCAGCAGTTCGAACTTGACCTTGGCGCCGCCAATCTCCATGCCCTGGGCATTGAGTTCGTCGATCGCCAGGCGGGCGCCGTTTTCATTGTCCTTGCCCAGGTGAGCCTGCGGGCCGGTCATCGGCGCGACATGGCCAAGCTTGACGACCACTTCCGGCTTGCTGATCGGGGCGGCCGGGGCGGCAACCGGTTTCGGTTCTTCCTTCTGGCCGCAAGCGGCGAGGGCAAAAGCAGCGGCTACGGAGAGGGCAACTACGGAAAGCTTGGCTTGCATCGGTGTTTCTCCTGATCTCTGGGGGGGTTAAAAAGTATGGGCTGATTGTCCGGAGGTGCCGAATAGCTGTCAATAACAAGGTGCTATGATGAATGCAGATATCCGTCTTCGTGGAGTTGCCCATCATGCGCCTTGTCAGCCGCTTGCGGAATTTTCTGCACCAGCTCGCACGCCGCATGTTTGCGCTGCTCCCCAAAACCCGGCGGCATAAGGTCTATCGCTCTTTCGTCGATTGCAACCCGGACCCCAACCAGCGCCTTGTCCTGAAAATTGCCGAAACGAAGGAAGAACTCGAAGCCTGCTTCAAACTGCTGCACGACGCCTATGTCGACAGCGGCTTCATGACCCCCGACCCGTCCGGCATGCGCGTCACCATTTACCACGCGCTGCCGACGACGACGACGCTCTGCGCCAAATACGACGGCAAGGTGGTCGGCACGATCTCGCTGATCCGCGAGAGCGCCATCGGCTTCCCGCTGCAGCGCATTTTCGATCTCAGCGATGTCCGGGCCAAGGAAGGCAACATCGCCGAAGTCTCCGCCCTGGCGGTGCACCCGCGCTTCCGGCGGACCGGCGGCACCATCCTGTTTCCGCTGATGAAGTTCATGTACGAGTACTGCACGGCCTTCTTCGACACCCGGCACCTGGTGATCGCGGTCAATCCGCGGCATATCGAGATGTACGAGTCACTGCTCTTTTTCCGCCGCTTGTCGGCCAATGTCGTCGAGAACTACGACTTCGTGAACGGCGCGCCGGCCGTCGGCGCCACGCTCGACCTCAAGCAGGCGCCGGAAATCCTCCGCAAGCATTACGCCAACAAGCCGGCCCGGCGCAACCTGTACCACTATTTCATTGAAGCGAAGCTGCCCAATATCCAGATTCCGCACCGCCGCTTCTTCACGACCAACGACCCGGTGCTGACCCCGGCCCTGATCGACTACTTCTTCAACGAGCGGACCGATGTCTTCGCGACGCTGAGCGAGCGCAAGAAAGCCCTGCTCCACCTGATCTACGATCTGCCGGAATACCAGAAGATCCTGCCGCCGCTGCCGAGCGCCGGGGAAAACCGCCAGGTCCGCCAGCATCGCCGCTTCTCGGTCAAATGCCCGGCCAGCCTGAACGCGACGGTGGCCAACGAAGGCACGATCCCGGTCGAGGTCAATGAAGTTTCCCGCTATGGTTTCCGGGCCCGCTGCGGCCGCTCGATTCCCGGCGAAGTCTGGCTGAGCGCCGTCGTCCAGCTCGGCCGCAACGAGATCTCGCGGCTCAGCGTGCAAGTCGTTCAGGAAACCGAGCACGAGCAAACGCACTATTACGGATTCCGCATCGGCGAACCGGATCTGGTCTGGCGAAAATTCGTCACCGCGCTTTATCACGGGCATACTCACTCCGATCTCGACCAAGCCACCCGTTTTCTCCAGTGACCCAGAACTCCCTGCCCGAAGCCCTCCGCCTGGCGCTCAGCCAGCAATTCCAGAACCGTTTTTCCTGTGGCGACTCGACCCGCCTGCAGCATGGCCGCGACGAATCGGTGCATGACCCGATGCTGCCCTGGGGCGTCGTCTTCGCCGAAAGCACCGAAGAAATCGCGTCGACCGTAGCACTCTGCGCCGCCCACCGCGTACCGATCATTCCCTACGGCGTCGGCAGCTCCGTCGAAGGCCATGTCCTGGCCCCGAACGGCGGCATCTCGCTCGACCTTTCCGGCATGAACAAGATCATCGCCATCCACCACGAGGACGGCGACGCCACCGTGCAGGCCGGCGTCACCCGCAAGCAGTTGAACGACGCGCTGAAAGGCAGCGGCCTGTTCTTCCCGATCGACCCTGGCGCCGATGCGACGCTCGGTGGCATGGCGGCGACCCGCGCCTCCGGCACCAACGCCGTCCGCTACGGCACGATGCGCGACAACGTGCTGGCGACGACGACGGTGCTGGCCGACGGCCGCATCATGAAAACCGGCGGCCGCGCCCGCAAGTCCTCGGCCGGCTACGACCTGACCCGGCTGCTGGTCGGCTCGGAAGGCACGCTCGGCATCATGGCCGAACTGACCGTCAAGCTCTACCCGATTCCCGAAGCCATCTCGGCCGCCGTGTGCACCTTCCCGGACGTCGACGCGGCGGTGCAGACGGTGATCCAGACCATCCAGCTCGGCGTCCCGGTGGCGCGCATCGAACTACTCGACACGCTGTCGCTGTCGGCCATCAACAAGTTCAGCAAGACGACGCTGGCCGAAGCGCCCACCCTGTTCTTCGAATTCCACGGCAGCCCGGCCTCGGTCGCCGAGCAGGCGGAAACGGTGCAGGCCATTGCCGGCGATCTCGGCGGCGCCAATTTCGAATGGGCGACCCGGCCGGAAGACCGCACCCGCCTGTGGCAGGCCCGCCACGACGCCTATTTCGCCTGCCTGCAGCTGAAGCCGGGGTGCCGCTGTTTCCCGACCGACGTCTGCGTGCCGATTTCGCGGTTGGCCGAATGCATCGCGGCGACCAACGACGACATCGCCCAGGTCAATATTCCGATCGCGCTGTTCGGCCACGTCGGCGACGGCAACTTCCACCTCGTCGTGCTGGTCGATCCGGCCAATGAGCAGGACATGCAGGAAGCGGCCTGGATCAGCAGCCGCGTCGTCGAACGCGCCATCGCGATGGAAGGCACCTGCACCGGCGAACACGGCATCGGCCTGGGCAAGCGCAAATACCTGCCGCTCGAACACGGCGAGGTCGCGGTCGACGTGATGCGGGCGATCAAACTGGCGCTCGATCCGCAGCAATTGCTCAACCCCGGCAAGATCCTGCCGCCGGCCGCCGAGAAAAACTGAGCGCCACGACCGTTTGACCGGCTCTTGCCGGAACCCCCGGCACAGGCCAGAATCCAATCTCCAAAGCGCGCGTCGCCACCACCCCCGGCGGCGCGATGATTCGCACGCGCTCACAAGGCGCAAAAAACCGGAGACAACAATGAGCAACATGGCTCAAACGGCCTTACGCGCCGCGCCGTCTGCGACACTGGACGACAAATACACCCGCCAGTCCGGTCGCGTTTTCCTGACCGGCACCCAGGCGCTGATCCGCCTGCCCATGCTGCAGCGCGAGCGCGACCTCGCCGCCGGCCTGAACACCGCCGGTTTCATTTCCGGCTATCGCGGCAGCCCGCTCGGCAATCTCGATCTCGGCCTGTGGAAGGCGAAGCAGCATCTCGCCGAGCACCACATCACCTTCCAGCCCGGGATCAACGAAGACATGGCGGCGACCGCCGTCTGGGGCAGCCAGCAGGTCGGCCTGTTTCCCGGTGCCAAATACGATGGCGTCTTCGGCATGTGGTACGGCAAGGGGCCGGGCGTCGACCGCTGCGGCGACGTTTTCCGCCATGCCAACGCCACCGGCACGGCGCAATTCGGCGGCGTCCTGGTCATCGCCGGCGACGACCACGCCGCCAAGTCGTCGACGCTGCCGCACCAGACCGAGCACCTCTTCAAGGCGGTGTTGATGCCGGTGCTCTACCCGGCCAATGTTCAGGAATACCTCGATTACGGCCTGCACGGCTGGGCGATGAGCCGCTATTCCGGCTGCTGGGTCGCTTTCAAGGCACTGGCCGACACCGTCGAGACCTCGGCCTCGGTCAACGTCGACAGTGCTGCGGTCGACATCGTTTTACCGACCGATTTCGCCATGCCGGAAGGCGGCCTCAACATCCGCTGGCCCGACCCGCCGCTGGTCCAGGAAGCCCGCCTGCTCAACCACCGGCTCTACGCAGCGCTGGCCTATTGCCGCGTCAACAAGCTGAACCGGGTGATCATCGATTCGCCGACGCCGCGCCTCGGCATCCTGACCGCCGGCAAGAGCTATCTCGACGTCCGCCAGGCGCTCGACGAACTCGGCATCGACGATGCGCTGGCCGCCGAGATCGGCATCCGGCTGTTCAAAGTCGGCATGGTCTGGCCGCTCGAACCGGAAGGCGTCCGCCATTTCGCCGAAGGGCTGGAGGAAATCCTGGTCGTCGAGGAAAAGCGGCAACTGCTCGAATACCAGTTGAAGGAAGAACTCTACAACTGGCGCGAGGACGTCCGGCCGCGCGTCATCGGCAAGTTCGACGAAATCGGCGAATGGTCGGAAGGCAACTGGCTGCTGCCGGCCACCGGCGAACTGCCGGTGGCCACCATCGCCCGCGTCATTGCCGAAAGGATCGACCGTTTCTTCACCTCGCCGACCATCGCCGCCCGCCTGAAAATCATCGAGGCCAAGCAGCAGGCGGCCAAAACGCCCATCGTGCTGGCCGAGCGCAAACCCTATTTCTGCTCCGGCTGTCCGCACAACAGTTCGACCCGGGTGCCGGAAGGCTCGCGCGCCGTCGCCGGCATCGGCTGCCATTACATGGTGACCTGGATGGACCGCAGCACGTCGACCTTCACCCACATGGGCGGCGAAGGCGTGCCCTGGGTCGGCCAGGCCCCGTTCACCGAGGAAAAGCACATTTTTGCCAACCTCGGCGACGGCACCTATTTCCATTCCGGCCTGCTCGCCATCCGCCAGGCGATTGCCGCGAAAGTGCCGATCACCTACAAGATCCTCTATAACGATGCCGTGGCGATGACCGGCGGCCAGCCGGTGGACGGCATCCTGAGCGTCGCCCGCATCACCCGCCAGCTCGAAGCCGAAGGCGTCGGCAAGATGGTCATCGTCACCAACGAGCCGGAGAAGTACGCCGAGGTCACCGACCTCGCCCCCAACGTACCGATCCGCCATCGCGACGAACTCGACAACGTGCAGCGCGAACTGCGCGAAGAGCCCGGCGTCACCGTGCTGATCTACGACCAGGTCTGCGCCACCGAAGGGCGGCGGCGCAAGAAACGCGGTCGCATGCCGGTGGTGGACCAGCGGGTCGTCATCAACGAAGCGGTCTGCGAAGGCTGCGGCGACTGCTCGGTGCAGTCCAACTGCCTGTCCGTCATCCCGGTCGAAACGCCGTTCGGCACCAAGCGCCAGATCGACCAGTCGTCGTGCAACCAGGACTTCTCCTGCGTCAAGGGCTTCTGCCCGAGCTTCGTCAGCATCGAAGGCGGCAAGCCGAAAAAGGGCCAGGCTGCGACTCCTACGGTCGACCACGAAAACTGGCCACTTTTGCCCGAGCCGGTGCTGCCCGCCACGGTCCAGCCCTACAACCTGCTCGTCACCGGCGTCGGCGGCACCGGCGTCATCACGCTCGGCGCCCTGATCGGCATGGCCGCCCACCTCGACGGCAAGGGCATTTCGACCCTCGACATGACCGGTCTGGCGCAAAAGTACGGCGCCGTCTTCACCCACCTGCGCATCGCCGACCGGCCGGAAGACATCCACGCCGCCCGCATCGCCACCGGCGAAGCGCATGCCATTCTCGGCGGCGACCTCGTCGTCAGCGCCGGCACCGAAGCCCTGTCGAAGATGCTCGAAGGCCGGACGCGGGCCGTCGTCAGCTGCACCGAAACGCCGACCGCCGACTTCACCCGCAACCGCGACTGGCATTTCCCGCTGGCCGGCCTGAAACAGCAACTGGTCGACACCATCGGCCAGGCACAGGCACACTTCATCGACGCCCAGCACCTCGCCAGCAAACTGATGGGCGACACCCTCTACGCAAACATGCTGCTCCTCGGCCACGCCTGGCAAATGGGCCTGGTCCCGGTCTCGGCGGCGGCCATCGACCAATCCATCGTCCTCAACGGCGCCGCCGTCGAGGCCAACCGCCAGGCCTTCCTGTGGGGGCGCAGGGCGGCGGTCGACCCGCAAAAAGTGGCAAAAATCGCCGGCCCGATCGAAGGCCAGCCGTTTGTCGAAGCGAGTCTGGACGAACTGATCGCCAGCCGCCTCGCCCACCTGACCGCCTATCAGGATGCCGCGCTGGCCGCCCGTTACCAACGCCGCATCACGGCCATCCGCGGCCTCGGCAATGACGCCCTGAGCCGGGTCGTCGCCACCCAGTACGCCCGCCTGCTGGCGCCGAAAGACGAATACGAGGTGGCCCGCCTGTATGCCGAAACCGACTTCCTGCAGCAACTCGGCGAACGCTTCGACGGCGACTTGCGGCTCAGCTTCCACCTTGCTCCGCCGCTCTTCGCCCGGCCCGGCCCGGATGGCCGGCCGCGCAAGATCCGCTTCGGCGCCTGGTTGGTCCCTGTCTTCAAGGGCCTGGCCCGGGTGCGGCGCTGGCGCGGCAGCTGGCTCGACCCCTTCCGTTTTGGCCCGGACCGGCAGGTCGACCGCCAGTTGCTGGCCGATTACGAAGCCGACCTCGATCTGCTCGAACAGCAGCGTCGCAGCGACGCCGCCGCCGTTCAGCTGGCTAGCTGGCCCGGTGAAGTCCGCGGCTTCGGTCCGGTGCGCGAAGCGGCCCGGGCAAAATCCACAAAAGTACGGGAAACGGCCAGAAACGCGCTTATGACATAAAATCGCGGCATGACCGCAACGCCAATGCGACAGTTCGCCCTGCAAGGGGCGGCTGTCATCCTCGTTTTATCCCTCGCCTGGCCCTATTTCGGCCTCAATGCCGAAGCGATGCCCTGGTTGCCGACCAGCCTCGCCATCGGCGGCGTCGCCTTCGTCTTTGCCACGCTGTCCCGCCAACCCTGGTGGTGGCGTGCCATCCACGCCGGCTTCATGCCGCTGGTCTGGTTCACGCACAGCCAGCAGATCGACCCCGGCTGGTTCCTGCTCGCTTTCGTGCTGCTGCTGCTCGTCTACCGCGGCGCCCTCAGCGGCCAGGTACCGCTCTACCTGTCCAACAAGCAGACCGTCGCCGCGCTGGCTGAACTGCTCGCCGAACGCGGCCCGAGCCGTTTCCTCGATCTCGGCGCCGGCGTCGGCAGCACCACGGTGCCGCTCGCCGACCTGCTGCCGGACAGCCACTTCACCGGTTATGAAAATGCCCCGCTGACCTGGCTGGTCGGCCTCGTCCTCAGTGTCGGCCGGCCCAATATCCGCTGGCGCTGGGACGATCTCTGGCAAGCCAAGCTCGGCGATTACGACGTCGTCTATGCCTTCCTATCGCCGGTGCCGATGCCCAAGCTGTGGGCAAAGGCGCAAAGCGAGATGCAGCCCGGCAGCCTGTTCATCAGCAACAGCTTTCCGGTCCCCGGCCTGAGCCCCAGCCGCATCATCGACGTGGACTGCACGCCACCCCGTCCGCTCTACTGCTACCAGCTCTGACCCCGTGCTCAAACGCAAGCCGGAAACCCTCGCCCTCTTCGTCGCGCTGATCGGCACGCTGACCATCCTGATGGTCTTCCTGACCGATCTGCTGGTCGCCCGCCACCGCGACATCGAGGCCGGCGAACGGCGTCTGCAGCACTTCGGCATCATGATGGCCGAACATACCGCCCGCTCCTTCGAAGCCATCGACGTGCTGCTCCGCGAAATGGCCACCGACCTGTCGCACAATCGCCGCAACTGGGAAAAATGGGAAGCCAGCCAGGGCTGGGAATACGTCGCCCAGCGCCACTCGCGCGCCATGCCGCAACTGCGCGACCTGATCATTTTCGACCGCTACGGCAACCAGCGTTTCATTTCGACCTATTTCCCGCCGCCGCACATCAACGTCAAGGACCGCCCCTACTTCATCGCCCTCGAAAACGGTGCCGAAGCCGCCAGCTACGGTCCCTACATCGGGCGCAACTCGGGGCGCTACAGCTACGCCATCGGCCGTCGCATCAACGGTGAGGGCGGCGCCTTTGTCGGGGTCGCCTTCGCCGCCGTCGAACCGGCCTTCCTGCAGGACTTCTGCTGGTCGAACCGGCTCTCCGACGATTTCGAATCGGTACTGATCAATGCCCGCGGCCAGATCGTCGCCTCCTGCCGGCCGACCGATCTCAGCCGCCAGTCGCCGGTGCTCGGCGCACAAGCCGCCGACATCCTGTTCGATGGCCAGTTGCGCGGCGTCGTGCCGGAAAGCGGGCTGGCCAGCGGCAAGAACATGCGGGTCTCGGTTTCCCCGGTGCCCGGTTTTGCCGACCTGCGCATCCTGACCGCCATCCCGGAAGCGACCTTGCTCGCCAACTGGCGCAGCCGGCTGATCGAACTCGGCACCCTGGCCCTGCTCGTCACCGCCGTGCTGCTCGTCGGCGGCCTGCTGGTTCGTCGCCAGGTGCGCGAAATGGCGGCCCTGACCGCCGAACTGGAAGCCGGCCACGAATTGCTCGAACAGCGCGTGCAGTCGGCGACGCAGGAACTGGCCGGGCGCAAGGATGCCGCCGAGCGGGCCAACAAGGCAAAGAGCCGCTTTCTCGCCGCCGCCAGCCATGACTTGCGCCAGCCGCTGCATGCCCTGTCGCTGTTTGCCGCCGAC
>Ga0316604_10002938_pt1 | contig 12454 bp, 12 predicted proteins | sample OWC_soil_day20_C_FD_207650 | JGI IMG/M metagenome (GOLD analysis project Ga0316604, IMG submission 207650) | Wetland soil microbial communities from Old Woman Creek delta, Ohio, United States - OWC_soil_day20_CT | ecosystem: Environmental > Terrestrial > Soil > Wetlands | place: USA: Ohio... | reverse complement strand
AGATTCTGACGTCATCCTAAAGAGGGTCCCCCAATAGAAATAGTGATGAGAAGTGATGTACCCATGCAGTGATATTCAATGGTGGAGCTGATCGGGATCGAACCGACGACCTCTTGAATGCCATTCAAGCGCTCTCCCAACTGAGCTACAGCCCCGAGTGGTTATAAGAATAACATATTTTTCGGCTTGATTGTCAATGCACCATATGGATTGTCTGGTAACTGTAAAGTAGGTTGAAGAAGTCTTAATCTTATATTAGAATTATCGTAAAACAATGAAAACAAAAATATTAACTTCTCTTATAATATTTCTTTATATTTTACCTTGCAGCTTTAACTCACAAGCAGAACCGAACCCTTATCAAAACCCCAAAAAGAACTTCAAATGTCTTTACAGGATATTCAAAATCAAGTAGATGAAATTAATAATCATTTGATTGAATTTGAATCGTATGTTGGGGAATTAGGAATTAGGAATGTTGACATCCCAATCAAAGAAAAAGGCGAAACTGAAGGATATTACCAAGGTGACCATGACAACCCTATAAACTATAAAAAATTAATCATTGTTTACTCTAGAAAAGAGGGTAATAAACCTTATATGGAAATCTACGAATATTACTTTATCAAAAATATAATGTATGTATTAATGATGAAAACATATGCTCAATTTTCACTGTTTGATACCAACATCAAAGATTATATGAAAATTAATAAAAGGGTAGTTAATAAATTTTACTTTGTTGATGGTGAGCTTGTTAAGTGGGTTGGAACTAATAATGAAGTTCGAGACAATCCTAATAATAAATTAAAAGAAAGAGGGAAGCTACTACTCAATCAAATGAATCTTGTTATCAAGCATGTTGTATTGGATTAAGAGTTCTCCTTACATTCAGGTCAGATGCCATTACGCTTCCCTTTTCAACTCAGTTTAAGACTGAGGGTTTCCTTTGAGGGTGTCAATATAGATTACCAAAATCTTCTTTCCCACGCCCCCTAAACGCCGGACTTTAGTTATTCACAGGTGTTGGTAACCTGTAAGTAACTATTTTCAAATAACTTTTGTCTTCATTGGTGAGCCTGGCTTCCTCATGTGATAAATTTCTATCACGAGAATCTAATAAAACAATGCGAAACGCCTTGTACGTATGTTAATAAGTATTCCTGCCGCGACGAAATTTGCGAGAAGCGACGTGCCGCCATAACTCATGAAAGGAAGGGGTACGCCCACGACAGGCATAATTCCCAGAGTCATTCCCACATTGACAAAAAAGTATATGGTGAACATAAAAGATATTCCCAGGGCTAAAAGGCTTCCAAATTCATCCTTGGCTTTGCTTGCGGTGTCAAGCCCACGGAGAATCAAGGAAAGATAGAGGAAAAGGAGAATAACGCTTCCCACAAAGCCCCATTCCTCACCAAAGACTGCGAATATGAAATCGGTATGCTTTTCGGGGAGAAACCGAAAGGGTCCCTGGGTACCCCTCAAGTAACCTTTTCCGATGACCTGACCTGACCCTATGGCCACCTTTGATTGGTTGATGTGATAGCCGATGCCCGAAGGATCGGACTCGGGCTCCAGAAAAGCGACAAGCCTGTTCTTCTGGTAGTCCTTGAGGCCCTCCCAGAGGATATTGCCAAGAAAAGGAACAGAGACCAGACTGATCAGAACCACCAATGCAACCGCCTTTCTCTGAAGTCCCTTCATTATGACGAGGGAAAGGAAAACGAGTAGCAGAATAATGGCGGTACCAAGATCGGGCTGTTTTATCAGCATGACCATCGGAACGAATGCGAGCAAAAAAAAGGTTTTGAGCAACGACGCAAGCCCTATCTTGCCCTGCATCTCGCTGAGGTATCGGGATATGGTAATGATATAGAATAATTTGAATACTTCAGAGGGCTGGAAAGAAACTATCCCGAGATTAAGCCAGCGTTGCGCGCCCATTCCGGTCTTCCCGAGGAGCAGGACCAGGAGTAACAGGAACATCCCGAGACCATAGAGTACATAAGAAGCCCTCTTCAGCCAGATGTAATCAAAACTGATGATGAGCAATAGAGCGAGAATGCTCATGATCACCCAGTAAAGCTGCCTTATGTAGTAAGACGCCATTGTACCGTGGGGAAGAGGGGGACGTGTGGCGCTGTAAATAGTCATTATCCCTATGATAGCGAGCAGGACAATGAGGAAAAACGTCACCCAGTCAAAGTTCTTAATGAGCCGTCTGTCGATTCTCAAGCCTCTGTCCCTTCATGTAAGCCTCTATCGCTCTTTTTGCGATAGGAGCTGCTGTAGCCCCTCCGTGACCCCCGTGTTCCACCATCACGGAAAGGGCGATTTCGGGTGCTTCATAGGGGGCAAAGGCAACAAACCATGCATGATCCCTGAACATCTCGGGGAGATATTTTGAATCTCTCTTCAGCCCCACCACCTGTGCTGTCCCTGTCTTACCGCAGATATTCACCAGGGATGACTTCGCTGCCCATCCGGTTCCCCCATTCTCATTCACCACCCCTGAGAGAGCTTTCTTGACCTCGTCTAAGGTCTCCTGCCTGATGTTTAGTTTTGTGAGAGGCGTAGGATTATTGTCTGCCATAAGGAGTGAGGGGCTATAGACATATCCTCCGTTTGCAACGATACTCATCATCTGAGCCATCTGGAAAGGGGTTGTGGCCACATACCCCTGCCCGATGGACGCATTGAACGTTTCGCCCAGATACCAAGGCTGTTTCCTCTTCTCCAGCTTCCATTTTGTGTCGGGGACCACCCCGCTTCGCTCTTTCGCCATCCGGAGACCCGTTTCTTTGCCGAGCCCGAACATACGGGCATAAGAGGCAACCTTGTCTATCCCCAGTCTTTTTCCTAAATCATAAAAATAGACATCACACGACTCCACCAGTGCGCGGTGCAACGATAAGGTTCCGTGTCCCTGCTTTTGCCAGCATCCAAAATGCCACCTGCCGTATACGATCTCCCCGGTACATGTAACCTTTGTATTGACGTCAATAGCTCCCTCTTCCATGGCCGCGATAGCGGTGATTATCTTGAATGTGGAGCCGGGCGGATACTGGCTCTGAAGGGATCGGTTAAGGAAGGGGAGTTTCTTGTTCTGATTCAAATCTTCCCATTGTCTCTGTTTTATTCCCCTGGCAAATAAGTTAGGGTCAAATGAAGGTCTGCTTATCAGAGCGAGTATTTCCCCTGTATCAGGCTTCATGGCGACAAGGGCTCCTGTCTTTTCCCCAAAGGACTCTTCTGCCTCTTTCTGAAGCTTGATATCCATCGCCAGCTTCACGTCGTCTCCCCTTATAGGGGATTTTTCCTTGATGAGTCTCAACTCTCTCCCCAGGGCATCCATCTCAATTATCCTTTCCCCCGAGGTTCCCCGCAGCTGCCTGTCATAGAGCTTTTCGACACCCCACTGACCGATGAATGCATTGGAAGGGATATCCTTGAAATCGGGACTGCTATACTGAAATTCATTTGGCTTACCAAGATATCCGATGAGATGTGCTCCGATGTTTCCAAAGAGATAATCCCTGCTCACATCCGCATCTACTGCCAGGCTGGGAAAATCCGAACGTCTGGCCTCTATGAGGGCAATCTCTTTTGTGGAGAGGCCTTCCTTGAGTCGTATGGGTTCATACAAATTCTGCTGGGGGCGATTCTTGATTTTTTCCGAGAGGACATCCCTGTCCATATTTAAGAGCGCCGCAAGGGCTGAGATGTCAAGGCCGTCAAGATTCTGAGGACTGATGGATACAAAATAGTATGGGGTGTTCTTCACAAGGGGAATGCCGGTTCTGTCATAAATTATTCCCCGCGGTGCCGCAACCCTTACAATACGCAGTCTGTTTTCCTCCGACAATTTCCTGTATTCACTTCCTTGAAGAATCTGTAACTGCCAAATCCGTATGGTCAGAATGAAAAATAAGGCAATGATCAAATATGCTGAGATGAGGACCTTTTCTGATGAATTCCCGTTAATCGACATTGCTTGGCCTTATAAATATACCTATGATACCATTGAAGAGCCCTTGCACCAAGAGAGCAAAAATGCCGCTGGACAAAGACGTGGGCATTGCATCAAATATTGCCCTTGATAACAGAATAATACTACCATCCATGAGGGTAAGGGTCACAAGAGATACAATTCCCAGAAAAGGAGTCCATCTGAACAGGCTGCCGGGCATGCCGGACATGAAGGATGAAAAGAAGCCCACCATACCCTTTCCCAGAAGGTTCGGACCCAGGATGTTTCCTCCCATGCTATCCTCGATGACCCCGATGAGGGAGCCAAAGAGAACTCCTTTTGTCGAGCCACCGGTTATCCCAAAATAATACGCCACTGCTGCGGTGAGATTAGGGGAAACCCCGAGGACGGAGATCTTTGTCTGAAAGAGGAAGGCAAGCATAACACCAAGGAAAATAAGGAACGGTTTCATCGTCTGACGATTATCACCTCATCCAGTTTCGTGAGGTCCTGAGATGGGGTAACCTCCACCTGCTGAAAGATGCTGGAACCTTTCTTGGATACCCTGGACACATAGCCCACGATGACTTCCTGGGGAAACACGTCATCAAACCCTGTGGTGACGACCATCTCTCCCTCCCGAATCAAGGTCTCTTCGGGAATATATTTCAGAATGCAGCGCCGCGTTCCCGCTCCCGAGAGTATGGCCTCCTCCCTGGTATTCTGGATTCTCGCCGCAGCGGAAAAATTGATGTCGGTCACGAGGAGCACATACGCGTAATGATCGGTCACCGCAGAGATCTTTCCCACAAGGCCGAGGGGGGTGATTACCGCCATATCTTTTGCAATACCTTCTCGCGTTCCCTTCCCGATGACGAGGATATTTGACCAGAGATCCGGTCCCCGTGAAATAATCCTCGCAGTGGCGACATACCTCCTCTCCCTCTCCCTGAGGGAGAGGATCTCTCTCAGTCGCTGGTTTTCGAGGAATAGGTCTCGGTATCTCTCTTGCTCAAGGAGAAGACTTTCTACCTGTCCTTTGAGCTTCTTCATCTCTTCATCCCTTAACATGATTTTTCTGAAAGGCTCTTTTAGCGAAGTGGATACTGAATGGATCATGTCATTCAGATGGTTAAGGGGATTGCTCAGAAATCTGAACGGTGCAATGGTTCCTTTATTGCTCTGATAGGTCATGAGGGTTAAGGAAAGCACCACGAGCAGGAAAAGAGGGGAAAGCCGCCTAATGGACATCAGGTTATAGCAATTTTCTTCAGGAGTTCCAGTTCGTCAAGCATTTTTCCTACGCCCCTTGCCACTGCGGTCAAAGGGTCGTCAGGGACAATAACGGGAAGTCCGGTCTCTTCCCTTATGAGGATGTCAAGCCCCCTCAGCAACGCACCTCCTCCTGCCAATACAATACCCCTGTCCACAATGTCCGCAGCAAGTTCGGGGGGAGTGTTTTCCAAGGTTACCTTGATCGTATCCAGGATAACGCTGACCGGTTCATGCAGGGCCTCTCGTATCTCGGTTTCTGTTACCAGAATGATTTTCGGGATTCCCGAAATAAGGTCTCTCCCCTTTATCTCCATGGTCCTTATGACGCCAGGGTCCACTACGCATGCCGAGCCGATCTCGATCTTTATCTGCTCAGCGGTTCTGTCACCTATGAGCAGATTATACTTCCGTTTTATGTAGGCAATTAACGCGTCATCCATCTTATCCCCGCCAACCCTGACCGCCTTGCTATATACAATCCCGTCAAGGGATATGACTGCGATGTCCGTGGTCCCTCCTCCTACGTCGACGATCATGTTGCCTGAAGGCTCTCCCACAGGAAGGCCTACACCGAGAGCAGCGGCCATGGGCTCTTCAATGAGATAGACCTCACGTGCCCCTGATGCCTGTGCAGCGTCCTTTACCGCCCTTTGCTCCACCTGCGTGATACCAGAAGGCACCCCGATGATTACCCGGGGAGAGAGGAAGCTCTTTCTGTTATGGACCTTCTTGATAAAGTATTTCAGCATCTCCCCGGTGGCGTCAAAGTCCGCAATTACGCCGTCTTTCATCGGTCGTATGGCAATAATGTTAGAAGGCGTTTTGCCCAGCATCCTTTTTGCATCGGCACCAACCGCGATGGTTTTCTTGTCTTCCTTCCTCACCACAACCACGGAAGGCTCATTACAGACAATGCCCTTTCCCTTGACAAAAACAAGGGTATTTGCTGTGCCCAGATCCACCGCCAGGTCATTAGAGAACATTCCCACCACTTTATGGAAAAGCATTATACCTCCTGACTGCTCTTGCTTTTAACGAGTTCGATTACCATGGTCTTTGCCAATTCATCTCCCAGGCGTTTCCCGTTTTTGCTCCCCAAGAGTATCAAAAACTCCATTGCAGAGATACCTGCGATAAAAATCCAGCCGATCCAGGGCAATTTCAAAAGTAGGAGTCCCGCACCCAGAGGGGCGTTTCTTACAATGGACTCTCTCATGGAGCATGGTCCGTCATGAGCCATTGAGATTACTCGCAGACCGATGAGGACTTTCCCAATGCTCCTTCCTTCGAAAAGACCATCACTGATGAGGAGATAGGATAACCCAGCATAAAAACCAGCCTTTGGTATGATCTCGGCCATGGCAGCGATGAGGATGAAATCAAGAATTTTCGCAAACACCCTGAGAAGCAGGCTGGCGCTCTTCACCTCATCAGACATAGATCATAATAATAACAAATACGGCTGATTTTTTCAATAATTGCACCCTGATAGGCACCCTTAGGGCCGCCCATCAACTGCGGAAGCCTATGCCTTATACCCGATCGTTCTCAGAAACTCCTTCCGTCTGAGCCTGTCCTCAGGGGTCTCTACACCCTTTGGGGGAAAGCCATCGACCACCCCTATAATCCCCTTCCCCTGTTCTGTGGATGCAACGAGGACTTCGAGCGGATTGGCGGTCGCACAATAGATTCTGCATACCTCTTGGCAATTCTTTATCGGGGTGAGCACATTAATGGGATATGCGTCCTTTAAAAGGATACAGAAGACATGGCCAGCTCCTATGTCCTCCAAAATGGCAGTACATCGGTGAACGAGCGTGGCATCGTTACCCTCTGTCCTTATCAGACACGGACCCGAAGCCTCGGAAAAAGCGATCCCGAATTTGGCCTGGGGCACGGTGGTGGCAACAATCTCGTAGAGGTCCTCAGCAGTTTTTATGAAATGGGTCTGGCCGAGGATGACATTGCATCCCTCGGGTATCTCTATCCTCATTGCGTTAAGTTCCATGCAAACCTCCTTCTCTTTTTTTCTCTAACTGCCTGCTACTAAATACTTTCTCCCTTTTTCGTTATGGTATAATGAAAATAAATTTTCCCGGAGATGTCAAGTCTTAAATGGTAAGGACTATTCTTTCTTTAGCCTTTTTTTCCCTCTTTCTCACTCCATTGAGCGTATCTGGTGCAGATATCATCAGACCCGATGCTCGGGTGATGAACGAAGAGATTGTGGTGAGTACGGGATTGGCCCTTGATGAAAAGAATATCAGTGACCTGAAAAACGGCATCGCAAAGGAAATCACCTTTTATATCGATCTCTTCAGATTCTGGCGTATGTGGCCCGATGAGTTCATTGCCGGGAAAAAGATCGTCAAGACCCTACGTTCTGATCCCATCAAGAAAGAATACACCGCAACGACCTTTGATGGTACTACCCTAATCGAAAAGAGATTCAAGCGCTTTGACTCCATGCTGGATTGGACATTAACCATAAAGGATCTCAAACTCATCAATATAAAAGAACTTCAGCCATCGAACTACTATGTGAAGGTTACCGTGGAATCACGGCTAAGGCAGCTCCCGCCGGTAATAGGGTATCTGCTCTTTTTTGTTCCTGAGAAGGACTTTAAGCTCTCCAAGGATTCTCTTCCACTTGGCACAGGGACTGAGAAATGAAAAAACTGAGCATGATACTGGGTGGACTCCTTCTCTTCCTCGTTTTCGTTTCCACTGTGGAACTGCACCTCATGCGTCAGACTTCCCTCTCAATCACCACGAGGGTTACCCTCCTGATACTGCTCAATGTGAACATTATAGCGCTCCTCACTCTGATGTTTTTTGTGGCAAAGGCACTCACCAAGCTTTATCTGGAAAGGAAGCGGAGAATCCTGGGCTCCCGGTTTAAGACAAAGATTGTGGTGGTGTTTGTAATTCTCACCTCCATACCGTCCGTGCTTCTTTTTTTGGGTGCCAGTGGCCTTGTGACGAACTATATTGACAGGTGGTTCACCCCACAGTTCAGACAGCCCATTGACAGTACGTTAGACATCGCAAGAGCCCTTTATGATATGGAGCGCAAAAAAACCCTTGAAGCAGCGCGCTCCATTGTGTCAAGAGGTACCATGCCCATGGAATACACGGTCACTCACCTTTCCGAGATTCCCGATAATCCCTCTGACGCGGTCACAGAAGCCTTTGGAGGAGAGGAAGGGACAGAGGTCATCTCAGGAGAGAACGGAGACACCGTGAGGGCGGTAGTTCCTGATATCACGGGAGGGAGGCGTTCAGGGATTGTGATTGTGGAATCCCACATTCCCATGGACATTACCCGCAATGTGGAGAAGATCAAGACTTCCTATGAAGACTATATACAACTTGAAGCATGGAAACAGCCCCTGAAACTTAACTATCAACTCTTTTTGGGATTCTTCACGCTTATCGTTATCTTCACCGCGCTCTGGGTCTCCCTCAGGGTCGCCAGGGGAATCTCGGAACCGATCCAGATGCTTGCCGAAGCAACAGGGGAGATTGCGTCAGGGAATCTCGATGTGGATATCGCCCTAAAGAGAGACGACGAAATAGGGATTCTCATCAATTCGTTTAATCATATGGTGAAAGAACTCAAGGAGGGTAAGGCATCTCTCCAGGAAGCTTACGTAGAGTCTGACAGAAGAAGGCTCTTTATGGAAAACATCCTCGAGAACATACAAAGTGGGGTCATCTCGCTTGATGCTGACGGCACTATTCTCGCCATGAATACGGCTGCATGTGCCATCCTCAATGTTGGGGCGGAGAATGTTATGGGAAAGAACTACAGGGAGCTTCTCTCTTTACTCCGGTCCGATTCCCTTCAGGAAATGATTCGGGGGATAAAATTAAGGACGCTGGGTATGGTGGAAAAGGAGATAAGGGCTACCATTAAGGGAAAGCGTACTATGCTGAGGGTCTCAATCATGGGATTGAGAAATAACGCCTCGGAATATCTAGGTCTTCTCGTTGTCTTTGACGACCTTACCAATGTAATAAAGGCACAGAAAGCGCTCGCGTGGCAAGAAGTGGCCAGGAGGATTGCCCATGAGATAAAAAATCCCCTCACCCCCATAAAGCTCTCCACAGAGCGGATGCTGAAAAAATGGGAACAAAAAGATGAAGACTTTCCCCAGGTGTTTGAGAGATCCATGAGAACCATCATTAAGGAAGTTGACAGCCTGAGAAACCTGGTGGACGAATTTTCTCGCTTCGAGAAAATGCCGGAAATTAATAAAGCGCCCACAATCCTTGCTGGTATAATAGACGAGGTGGTGAATCTTTACAGGGACTACAAGAGCTTTTCCATAAGGGTGTCGCTGCCTGAGAACATGCCGCTTATCGATATGGACGGAGGACAGTTCAAGAGAGTTTTGATAAACCTTTTTGAGAACGCCATACAGGCGATGCGGAGCGGGGGTGATATAGAGGTGACGGTTCATCTTAATGCGTCTTTAAACAGGGTGTTCATCAACGTGGCCGATAACGGACCAGGAATACGGGAAGAAGATAAAGAAAAGCTTTTTCTTCCCTACTTTTCGACAAAAAAGGAAGGGACAGGGCTCGGCCTTGCGATTGCGAACAAGATTATTAGGGAGCATATGGGACATCTGACGGTGAGGGATAACGAACCTCACGGAACGGTTTTTACCATTGAGATGCCAATAAAGGAGGGGTAGATTGAATCCTTTAGTTCTTATCATTGACGACGAGGAGGGCATCAGGGAGAGCCTTTCGGCTATTTTGGAGGATGAGGGATATCGTGTCGTGAGCGCCGGATCAGGAGAAGAAGCTCTTACAATCTTGCAGGAGCAGTTTCCTGATCTCATAATCCTGGATGTATGGCTGCCTGGAATGGACGGCATACAGACGCTGCAGGAGATCACGGCTCTAAAGAAAGAGTTACCTGTGATAATGATTTCCGGACACGGAAATATCGAGGTTGCGGTAAAAGCAACCAGGATAGGGGCATATGACTTCTTAGAGAAACCCTTATCCCTTGAAAGGGTTATCCTCAGTTCCAAGCGGGCGTTAGAGAGAGGCGCCCTTGAGAGGGAAAACAAGGACTTGAAGGATAACCTCACAAAAAAATGGAGACTTATCGGCGAATCCCCTTCCATGAAGGCCCTCCGTGCCCAGATAGAGATGGCTGCACAGAGTAACAGCAGAGTTCTCATCACCGGTGAGAGTGGTTCGGGCAAAGAGCTTGTTGCAAGGCTTCTCCACGGTATGAGCAGTCGATCGGGAAGGCCCTTTGTGGAGCTGAATTGCGCGGCGATGCCTTATGAACTTATCGAGAGTGAGCTGTTCGGTCATGAAAAGGGTTCGTTTACAGGTGCCTTTGAAAAAAAGAAGGGGAAGTTTGAGCTGGCAGACAGAGGGACTCTTTTCCTGGACGAAATAGGGGATATGTCCCTCCAGACCCAGTCAAAGGTGCTGAGGGTTATCGAGACACAGGATTTTCAGAGGGTCGGTGGGAATACCACTATCAAGGTTGATGTGAGGATTATTGCTGCGACAAACAAGGACCTCACGGAGGAGGTGAAGAGAGGGAAATTCAGGGATGATCTCTTCTTCAGGCTTAATGTAGTCCCGATTGTGGTACCCCCCTTAAGGGAACATAAGGAGGATATCCCGGCTCTCGTAGATCATTTCGTAAAATCTCTCGCGGCAGAATATGGACAACCACCAAAGAGGATCATGGCTGACGCGATAAAGAGTCTTCAGGAATATGGCTGGCCCGGAAACATAAGGGAACTGAAGAACCTCATCGAAAGGCTTGTGATCATGACCCCTTCTGCAGATATCCACGCAAAAGACTTTCACCTTGCCGGAAGACTTGAGGGTGCCGACTATTTCAATTGCAGGACACTGAAACAAGCGCGGGAAGCCTTCGAAAGGGACTTCATAGCGAGAAAACTGGAGGAGAATAGCTGGAATGTATCAAGAACTGCCGAGGTACTGGACATCGAAAGGAGTAACCTCCACCGGAAGATAAAGGCATATCACATTCAGGCTGGAGGGGATATCGCCCAAGAATCATGATATGAGACAGGGAAATATATACTCCCGCCTTAGATTGCAATGCTGATTACCCCCTCGTATCTTTCCTCACCTTTTCATATTAGGTTCCCTCGCCTGCTCTTTTTCAGCCTCTGGTTCCCTTTTTTGCTGGGAAACCGCTTGCTTTCCAGTTTCTTTAGGTGTGATTTCACTGCTCTGCCTTTTCACCTCTTTGCCAGTGGTTTGGCCAGGGGGCGTCTGTACTGACCTGCCCGTGGTCGTTCCACCGGATCTCCGCACTTCCCTGTTTGCAGGTGCATAGGCAGGTTTTTGCACCTCTTTGCCTCCCGGCCTCTGAGTTCCCGCAGACCCTGCATGTGACCTCTGCGTCTCTTTCCCATCGGTTTCAGTAGTTGGTTTTTGTATCTTTCTGTCAGTGGTTTGGCCAGGGGGCGTCTTTACTCCTCTGTCGGTGGTTCTTGGTTGCGTTCCTTGAGACTGAACAGTAGCTCTGGGTTCCTTTATGGTTGTCACCGACAGTTGCTTTGGAGTTGTGCCGGGCCTAAGCACAGACCGTGCGGGGTCCTTCACTATCGGTCTGCTTTCCTTCAATTGTCTCACCTCCATCTGTCTGATTGCCCTGGGAGGTTGCTTTGCCTCAGGAATGTCTCTGATGACCGGCATCCTGGTTTCTCTCACCGGGGTTATTTGTGGTCTGCCGGCGTTTATTCTCTGGGTGAGGAAAGGATTCTCCTTTATCCTCGCATCCATAGTCCTTCCTCTGATAAACGCATCATGACCAACCACGGTTACGGCATTGTTCACATGCACATTCCTGTACACATTAGTTACGTGGACGGTATTGATGTTCACATTAATGAGGTTGACACTGTGGGGACCGTAATACCCATAACCGTAGTATATTTCTCCGGGCGACAGAGGAACCCATGATACGTATGAGGGGGTATGGACCCAGCCCACATATCCAGGGCTCCAATACACTGCACCCCTTGCAGGCGGAACCCAGCACCAACCAAAGGATGCGACATGCGCCCATCTTCCATAATGGTACGGGGTCCAACCCCACGGCTCATAAGAAATCCACACGTAGTCTCCCCCTATCCATGTCCATCTCCCGAAGCGGTATGGCGCCCATCCCGCAGAAATTGCAGTAGGTGT
>Ga0316604_10002937_pt1 | contig 12454 bp, 10 predicted proteins | sample OWC_soil_day20_C_FD_207650 | JGI IMG/M metagenome (GOLD analysis project Ga0316604, IMG submission 207650) | Wetland soil microbial communities from Old Woman Creek delta, Ohio, United States - OWC_soil_day20_CT | ecosystem: Environmental > Terrestrial > Soil > Wetlands | place: USA: Ohio... | reverse complement strand
CGACGTGAATAAATCCCATTCGGTACGCCGCATCAGCCATTTTTTCAAATTGCTTTGGATGAACATAGTCAACCACCGGGAGATGGTCTCTTGATGGTCGTAGATATTGTCCGACAGTAAGACAATTTACCCCAGCATTTAATAAATCTTGGAATACAGTTAGTACTTCTTTTTCCGTTTCTCCCAAGCCCAGCATCAAGCCGCTTTTTACTCGTTTGATCCCGCATTGGGCCGATTGACGCAGCACTTCCAACGACTGCAGGTAATCCGCCTGCGGGCGGACCGTCAAATAAAGCCGGGGCACGGTTTCTACGTTGTGGTTGAAAACATCAGGCGTCTCCGCCAAAACAAGACCCAAAGCTTCGGCATTACCGGCAAAATCCGGTGTCAATACTTCGACTGTTGTTCCAATACTTGCAGCACGAATAGCTTTTATGCATAGGACAAACTGTTGTGCACCACCATCCGGCAGATCATCACGTGTTACGGAAGTAACGACGGCATGTTTCAAGCCCAGTTCTTTTACCGCCGCTGCCACATTGCCTGGTTCATCCGGGTCTACCGGCTTAGTCTGTCCTTTGGGTACTCCGCAAAACTTGCATCCGCGGGTACATACTCCGCCCAAAATTAGGAAGGTCGCCGTTCCCGAGTGAAAGCACTCCCCCTGATTCGGGCAGGAAGCACTTTGACACACCGTGTTCAGTTGCAACCCCGCTATCAGCCCCTGTACTTTTTCTGCGTTACTTCCCGCAGGAATCCTGCGAATCAACCACGGTGCTCTTTCTGCCATATCCGATTTCATTTTTGCTCCACACCTTTTCTTTTCACGTCTTCGCTTCTTTAGAGCTCTGGACTGAACATTACCAGTCCAGTAATCGGATCATACCGACGCATTAACTTTGCTCCATCAATTTCTACGATTACTAAATCGACGGTTGCCAACACCGGATTACTACCTGCAGAAAAATGACCGGCAAAATTTTCCTGATCAAAAGTCACACCGTGCGCATGCAAATGAATCATGATTTCCCCTTTTTCCGACTGGCAGATAACTCCCTGTCCACAAATAAGCTCGATGGGCCCCTCCTTAAGAATCGGCGCACAATATTTGAATCCGAGAGGAGCGTCTGGATTTGGTACAGGAATCATATATTTCGCTTTTTGCAAACTACCCATAACGCTGGCAAAATAACCGTAATTTAAATAATGCGCCCGACAAACTGCTTCAATCCCGGTGACCAGATCCGTTCCTGGCATCAGTCGAGCTGCGATAGTCCGACCCTTATGCGCTTCCACCGAAACAAAGTCTTTATTGCTCATCGTGTTTTTCACCCCTTCATCCTTGTCTCGAATGACGTGTTGAAAACATCGCAAAATCTTTTCGTTACTATTTCCGTTACTGCTGAAATATTGACACTCACTCCTTGTCTCTGAAGGCTGGTCACGCCGAATTCCTCGATACCACAGGGTACTATGGCTCGAAACAAATTCAGATCATTATGGACATTAAGGGCAAATCCATGTCCCGTAATCCAATGACGAACGCTGACCCCGATGGCCGCAATTTTTTGATTTTCCACCCAAACCCCAGTGTATCGCGCCTTTCTTCCTGCCGTAATTTCGTAGGCTGCTATGGATTGAATCAAAACTTCTTCTATATGTTCAACATACCAATGCACATCTTCTTTCCATTGGGTTAAGTCCAGAATTGGATACCCCACCAGTTGACCCGGATTATGACAGGTAATATTTCCGCCACGATCACTTTCAACAAATTCAATCCCAGCCGCCTGCAACTCAACGGGAGACGCGAGCAGATTTTCTCTGCCGCCACTGCGTCCCGCGGTAATTACTGGTTGATGCTCCAAAAGGAGTAATATGCCTTTATATTGTTTGTCCTCTATCATTGCACGTGCATGTTTCTGAAGCGACAGCCCTTCTTCATAGGAAACAAGGCCTGCTTGTAGACAGAGAAGCAATGACTTCATTGTTTCTTCATGCCGGGAGGCCAGTGAATCGCCTGTCCGTATATAGCCAACGCAGCTTCGCCCAATGCCTCGGATACTGTCGGATGTGCATGAATGGTCGTAATCAATTCGTCCACTGTTGCTTCCAGTCGCATGGCCATTGTTGCTTCGCCAATCATTTCTGTTACTCGCGGACCAATCATATGCACACCAAGTATTTCACCATACTTTGCGCCTGCCAGAATCTTTATAAAACCGGTTTCGCCTTCTTCGATCATCGCTTTACCGTTGCCTGCCAGAGGGAATACGCCTTTTTTATAGTCAATTCCTTGCTTTTTCGCTTGGTCTTCGGTAATGCCGACGACAGCGATCTCTGGACTGGTATAAACGCAGGCTGGCACGATAGGCCTGCCGTGACCGACCGAGCTATAACCCATGGCTTGTTCTACCGCAGCGACGCCTTGATGGGAAGCCGCATGAGCCAACATTGCAATGCCATTGCAATCGCCGACGGCATACACGCCAGGAACATTGGTTTGATAATTGGCATCCACCACAACTCTGCCCCGTTCCAGTTTTACGCCGGCAGCTTCCAACCCTGCTCCGTCAGTAACCGCTCGGCGGCCCACTGCAACCAGCACTATATCCGCCGCGATTTCCCTAGTGTCGTCACCGACTATAACTTTGACCGCCAAGCCACCAGTCGCCTGGCTCACGGAGTCCAGTTTTGCCCCGTTTAAGAACACGATGCCTTTTTTGCCCAAATTTTGTTTTAATACTATGGCCACTTCAGCGTCAATACCTGGCATTATTTCCGGCAATAATTCCACCACCGTTACTTTAGAGCCTAACGCTGCATACAGTGCAGCAAACTCGACGCCAATCACGCCGCCGCCTACAATGACCATTGATTCGGGCAGTTTGGGCAGTGATAGCGCACCGGTGCTGTCAATCACACCCGGCAGGTCGGCGCCTGGGAAGTTCAATTTAACCGGTATAGATCCTGTAGATACAATGATTGCATCAGCAGGCAGCACTTCTTCGTTCGCACCATGCACATTGACGCGTCCGGCGCCGGGTACTTCTCCTGCTCCCTTATGTATGGCTACCCCATTGGCCTTTAGCAACCCGCCAACACCGCCGACTAAACGCCTCACAACGCTTTGCTTTCGATTCATCAAGGCAGACCAGTCAATAGTTACTGATTCGCCTTTCAACCCAATGCGTTCCCCAAAACGAACTGCATGATACAGCTCCGCTGTATGCAAAAGGGCTTTTGTCGGAATGCAGCCTACATTGAGACACGTCCCCCCCAAATTTCCCTGTTCTACGAGATGTGTTTCCGCACCGAGTTGCGCCGCCCGAATTGCTGCCACATAGCCGCCGGGCCCCCCACCGATTACCACAATTTTTTTTGCCATATTGTTCCTCCTGTTAAAACGGGGCACCCGCAATGGATGCCCCGTTATTATTTCTTGTCCTGTTTCTTTACCCAATCAATAGTAGCAGAGGATTTTCCATCAATTCACGAAATCGGGCCATATATTTTGCTCCTACGGCGCCATCAACCAATCGGTGATCAAATCCAAGGATGCAGTTGCACATTGGGCGCACTACGATTTGTCCGTTTTGAATGATCGGTTTTTCTATGGTTCGACATACTGCTAAAATCGCACTCTCCGGCGGATTGATGATCGGAGTGAAATGATCAGTGCCAAACATGCCAAGATTAGTCACAGTAAACGTACCGCCAGAAATTTCATCCGGCAGCAATTTTCCTGTTCGTGCCCGGAGGCCCAAGTTCACAACTGCAGCCCTAATTTCCCGCAATGATTTTTTCTCCACTTCGCGGATAACAGGGACAATTAATCCGTCATCTAATGATACCGCAATTCCCACTGCCGCAGAATCGTGGTAAACAATTTGATTCCCGACAATACTAGCATTAACACCTGGAAATTCTTTCAGAACCTGCGCCGCACACTTAATAATGATTTCGGTAACAGACGCCTTTTGTTTCGATACTTTGGCCAGTTGTTCTTTAAGTGCAAGAGCATTCGTCATATCTATTTCAACAGTTAAATGAACATGTGGCGCCGTGTTCCAGGATTGACTCATCCGATCCGCAATAACTTTACGCATTCCACCAAGAAGTTTTTCCTGAACTGGCTTGGTCACCGCAGCTCCGACTTTGGCAGCAACCAAAACATCTTCTTTCATTATACGACTTTCTTTGCCAATTGTGGACAGAGCAACGCCAAAATCGCTGGCCATCTTCACTGCTAACGGACTAGCCTTAATTGTATCCAATCGACTGTCGGCAAAAGCCAATACATCCCGTTCCACTACACGACCTTCAGGGCCGGTCGCCGTCACTTTATCCAGAGCAACCTTCCTTTCCTTCGCAAGTTTTCGGGCGGCAGGCGACGCTTTTACCCAACCATTACTACCGATTTGGGCAGGTACACTTGTTTCAGCGACAAAAGAAACAACCGCTGGTGGTGTACTCGCAGTTGCCTTTGGACTGGTCGCTATCACTTCGCCAACTTCCCCAACTACACCGACCACTGCTTGAACCGGCGCAATTCCACCCTCTGGCACCCGTATTTCCAGCAATGATCCGGTTATTATCGATTCAATCTGGTTGGTGATTTTGTCTGTCGCAACTTCAAACAGAACTTCTCCCTCGTTGACTAGGTCTCCCACTTTCTTGAACCAACGGGTTACTGTTCCCTCTGTCATTGTCAAGCCAAGTTGAGGCATTTTTATTTCTGATGCCATGAGTCAGTATCCCCCTTTTGTTACATTCCGAGAATTCCAGGTAACCAAAGCGAAAGTGCCGGAATGTAGGTAATTAATAGTAGTGCAACAATTGATGCAAGCAGGAAGGGTACCACCGCTTTGGAGATATCTGTCAGACTAAGGTCGGCAATATTGCAGGCCACATAAAGATTTACTCCAACTGGCGGCGTAATCTGCCCAATCGCCACGTTGACGGTAATGATAACGCCAAACCATATCGGATCTACGTTGATCATTTTTATAATCGGCAGAAAAATTGGCAACATAATATAGAAGATCGAGATCGCATCCAGGAAACAGCCTGCGATCAATACAATGATATTGATAATCATCAATATTACCCACGGTTTCGAAGAGAACTCCACCATCGCTGCTGAAGCAGCTTGTGCAGTTCCTTCCGTCGTAAGCAGCCATGCAAATAGTGAAGCGCTAGACACAATTAGCATTACTACCGCCGAACCTACCGATGAATCGATCAATAATTTTTTTAATTTTTCCCAATTCAATTCTTTGTACACAAAGAAACCAACAAACAATCCATAAACCGCAGCAACTCCCGCTGCCTCGGTCGGAGTGAAAACGCCGCCGTAGATGCCGCCGAGAATAATGACCGGAGTCATCAATCCCCAAGCTGCATCCTTGAATGCCGCCCAAATTTCAGCCCCGGTAGCTTTTTTGCCACTGCCACCGTAACCACGCTTCTTTGAAATATAATAACTGACAATCGCCAACGCAAGCCCTACAATTAGTCCTGGTACAACTCCAGCCATGAACAGTTTTCCAATTGATACTTCGGCAATGACACCATACACTACGAAGGCAATACTTGGAGGAATGATGATGCCGATAGCACCTGCATTGGCCATTAATGCCGAAGAAAAGCCCTTATCATAACCGGCCTTGACCATCGCTGGTATCATAATGGTTCCGAGCGCGGCTACCGTTGCTGGACCGGAGCCTGATATGGCTGCGAAAAAGCAACAGGTGACAACGCCGACGATAGCCAGTCCCCCGGTAATGTGACCCACACAAACATTGGCAAATTTAATCAGTCTGCTTGACACGCCGGCCGCTTCCATAACCACACCAGCAAGAATAAAGAAAGGAATCGCCAGTAAAGCAAATTTTGCCGTGGCTGCGTACATGGTCAGTGGAAATACGGCCAGCGGCCCCCCTGATAAATAAATTGTGATTAGGCTGGCCATTCCCAACCCGACCGCAATAGGTGTATTCCAGAGCAGAAGAAAGCCAAAAAGAATGAACAGAAAAATACTAGGATCCATAAACATTATTTGGCGCCTCCTTTCTGCCACGAAATCCATCCGGCCTGCGCAAACCGGACAAAACAGAAGAACGCTCCTACCGTAATCGCCAAGCTGATAACCCATTCAGGCCACCCCAACGCTGGAGTTTCCTGCTTCAACATGATTTGAGTCTCAATCATGTCAAAACTCAAGAAAAACAAAAGTGCAAACAAGCTTAGCGTCAATAACGTCACCAGCGCGGTAACGATACGTTGAAATTTCCTTGGTAAATTCATAACCACCAGATCAAACCCAAGGTGCGCTCCCCTTTTAGCTGCCGCAGCTGCACCAATGAAGCAGCTCCAGACAAACAGGTTGGTGGTAATCTCTTCTGTAAACGAAATTGTACTGCTGAGCAGATAGCGGGAAACCACATTGGCAAAGTTCAGTATCAGCATGATCCCCAGCGAAATGATCATAAACCAATCTTCCAACGAATCGAAGATCTTCCAGAACAAGATTTCACCCCCATAAATATAATAATAGCGTGTAGAAGAAAGGGGGCCCCGGCTTAATGCTAGACGAGCCCCCTGCGGCTGCCATACAGCCAAATCAACAATCATTTACCGGCGGCGATAAACATATCCAACAATGCTTTCCCAATGATGGGTTCTTGTTCTTTATATACTGCAGTAGTTGTGCCCTGAAATACCTTGATCTGTTCCGGGGTAAGTACGTTAACCTGAAGACCATTTTTCGTCTTCATTTCTTCTAGTTGTTTGGCTTCATCTTCACGAGTCAACTTAATATTGAGCGCCATTGCTTCTTCTGCGGATTTTTTCAGGATATCCTGAGTCTCTTTATCCATGGAGTCATAAAGTTTTTTGTTGATACCAAGAACAAGCGGATCATAGGAATAGTTGCAAATTGTTAGGTATTTCTGAACTTCCTGCAGTTTGCTTGTATAGATAACGGAAATCGGGTTTTCCTGCCCATCAATAGTCCCCTGTTGCAAAGATGTAAACACTTCCGAGAAGCTCATAGCGGTCGGATCGGCGCCCATCGCCTTGAACAATGAAATATACATTTTCATGCCGGGAACACGCATTTTCAGCCCTTTCATATCTTCAGGCGAGGTCAGCGGTTTTTTACTGTTCGTCCAATGACGGAATCCGTTTTCGCCGAAAGCTAGAGGTTCAATTCCTTTTCCGCGGACAAGTTTCTTGATTTCTTCGCCGGGAGCGCCTTGCATTGCTTTATCCACAGCAGCATTATTCGGCAGAATCCAAGGCATACTAACAACTGCCAGTTTAGGTTCAAGCACCGAATAGATGATCGTGGAGTGAATAGAGGCTCCCGTCACACCGGCCGCAACTTGCTCAATCCCTTTTTGCTGATTGCCGCTGGAAAGCTGTTCATTAGGAAACGTACTGATTTCTACGCGCCCTTTTGTTCGCTCTTTGACGAGTTCTGCAAATTTTTTCGCAGCAATATTCCAAGGAGATGAATCTGACGGAGTCGTAACGCTCATTTTTATGCTGATTTTTTTACCTTCTTCTTTTTTGGGTGCGTCTTTTTGCCCACCACCACAACCGGCAGCAACAAGGGAAAATGCGACTACGAGACACATAACAAAGATAATGATTTTCTTCACTGACTAGTCCCCTCCTCCTGTTTTTTGAAATCCTAAGCCGATAGTTATCGGCAGATCTCCTTGACAGTTTTGGCGATGTCCTCGGCGGAAATCTTCACAAGCTTTTCCAACGCAGGACTAAACGGAACCGGGACAAACGGTGCGCCAAGTCTTCGAATAGGTGCATCCAACCAGTCGATCATTTCTTCTGCAACCAACGCTGACAGTTCGGCGCCAACGCCGCCTTGTTTCACAGCTTCATGAACAATAACCAAGCGCTTGGTTTTTCGTACGGATTCAAAAACAGTTTCTTTGTCTATCGGACTAATCGTACGTAAATCGATGCACTCAGCCTGAATGCCTTCAGCAGCCAGTGTGTCCGCCGCTTCCAATGCTCGGTGCATCATCAGGGAATAGGAGACAATCGTAACATCCTTACCGGTCCTGGCCACATTCGCCTTGCCGATCGGAACAAGGTGCTCGCCATCAGGAACTGGCCCTTTCATAGGGAACAAAACCTTATGTTCGAAAAATAAGACCGGATCATCGGATCGGATCGCCGCTTTCAATAACCCTTTGGCATCAGCCGGATTTGAAGGAATCACGACTTTGATTCCCGGAATATGCATGAACCATGCTTCCACGCTTTGAGAATGTTGAGCCGCCGCCGAGCGGATAATTCCGTCAGGCGCTCGCAACACAAGAGGAACCTTACACTGCGCCCCAGTCATGTACCGAATTTTTGCCATTTGATTGAACACTTCATCCATGCAAACTCCAATGAAATCGGCAAAATGCATGTCAGCTACAGGCCGCATCCCCGCCAATGCCGCCCCGATTGCAGCCCCAACAATGGCCGTCTCGGAAATCGGCGTATCACGAACTCTTTCGATACCGAATTTTTGCGGCAACCCTTTGAATTGTCCAAAAATACCGCCTTGTCGGGAAATATCTTCACCAAGAAGAAACACCCGCTCGTCACGTTCCATTTCCTCGCTCATTGCTTCCAGTGTTGCCTCTGAAAAGCTTAGTTGCCGCATCTTACTTCACCCCGCCTTCAACATAGTAATCATTAAACAGTTCACTATCGGCGGGGTATGGATCTGTCCTAGCATCTTCGACAGAGGAAATAACTTCCTGCTCAACTTCGGCATGAATAGCATTCATTTCTTTTTGAGACATCATTTTTTTTGATAAAACATCCTTAACAAAGTTTTTCAATGGGTCATTTTTTTCAAAATGTTCCTGCACTTCTTGCTTAGTTCGATACATTTCGGGATCTCCCACAAAGTGCCCTTTAATTCGATAGGTTTTAAATTCCAACATATACGGCCCCTTCCCCGCGCGGACATATGCCAGCGCTTTTTTCGAGGCTTCATTGACGGCAAACACATTATTGCCATCTACTATGGCCGAAGGCATCCCGTAGCCTTGGGCGCGGATTGCCACATCCGGAACAGCCGTTCCATAACTGCTTGGCGTTGTAGACGCATATTGGTTAAATTCGCAAACAAAAATCACTGGCAATTTCCAAATCGCGGCCATGTTCATCCCTTCGTGTACCGTCCCGCGATTAGCGCCGCCATCCCCAAAAAAAGTCACGGCAACCTGACCGCTTTTTTTCATTTTGGCGGCCAATGCCGCGCCGACAGCTAAATTAATGCCTCCTCCGACTACTCCATTTGCGCCCAGCATTCCCACAGAAAAATCGGCAATATGCATGGAGCCGCCTTTCCCTTTGCAATAGCCCGTTGCTTTGCCAAAAATCTCGGCCATCATTGGCTTTATTTTTGCTCCCTTGGCGATACAATGTCCGTGTCCTCGATGCGTACTTGTTATATAGTCATCTTTTTTCAGCTCCACGAGGAGACCGGTTGCAATTGCTTCTTCTCCAATATAAAGGTGCACAAACCCCGGCAACTCCCCACCTAGAAAACACTCGTTAACTTTCTCTTCAAACAGTCGGATTCGTACCATGGTTCGGTAGAGGTTCTGTAAAAAGTCTTTCTTGTATGCCAAATTGTACCCCCCCCTTATGAATTTGCATCATTTTCATGCAGTACTAAAAATGATGCACGAACCATGCCAACTCTGTGCAAATAGTTTGTCAGCCCTAATTTATATAGGCTTTTATATAAATTAGTTCTTTCTGTTTTTTATAATCGTTCTAAAACAGGACACTATTGCTCCAAAACTGAACGGGGAGATTTTTTCGTATCAAGCTGATACTCTCGAATCTTTCCATAAAGAGTATTTCTGCCCACACCAAGCATTCGAGCACTGCGCGAAACATTCCATTGTGTTTTTTTTAATGTATCTTCAATTGCAACTCGCTCAATGTCGCGCAAAGATAGATTTTCAATATGGCTGCCGCTGTTTCGAACAGACAGATTCATCGGCAAATGTTGTTCGGTAATTTCTTCACCTTCGCAAAAATGAGCAGTTCTTTCAATAATATTTTCTAGTTCCCTTGCATTTCCCGGCCACTCCTGACGCCGTAAAGCCGTAATGGCCGCATCCGAAAGTTTTTTCAATGGAACTCCTAGTTGCTCACAGGTTTTTGCCATGAAATATACAGCCAAACGTTCAACATCCTCACGTCGATCACGCAACGGAGGAACATTAATTGGCAACACATTTAATCGATAATACAAATCCTGACGAAAACTGCCCTCACCAACAGCGTGCAGTAAATCTCTATTTGTAGCCGCTATAACGCGCACGTCAACTTCCATATATCGGACTCCGCCTACTCGTAATATTCGCTTGTCCTGCAAAACTCGCAATATTTTGACCTGAACATCTAGCGACATTTCTCCGATCTCGTCCAAGAAAATCGTTCCTCCCTGTGCCAGTTCAAATTTTCCTGGCCGTCCGCCCTGACGTGCACCAGTAAAAGCCCCATCTTCATAACCAAATAATTCGCTTTCTACGAGATCTCGAGGCAATGCCCCACAATTTATTGCAACAAAGGGTCCTTCTGCTCTTGCACTTGCTTTGTGAATCGCTTGGGCCACCATTTCTTTTCCGGTTCCGCTTTCGCCCTGAATCAATACTGTTGCCAAACTATTGGCTGCAATTTTCGCCAAACGCTTGATCTCCATCATACAAGCGCTTTCCCCAACGATATCATCAAACGAAAACATTGCGGTTGCCCCAACCATACGATTTATCAACCTTCTAACCTGCTTAATTTCACGGAAAATATCTACGACGCCTTCTATCTTGCCATCTTTATCTCGCAAAGGGATAGCCGTTTTAATAAAATGTAAAGTGCCTCGCTTTGTTTCAATAAAAAACTCCTTGTCTGTGTATCCCTGTCCAGTTTCAAGAACTTTCAGTACAACCGGCTTAAAGTCTACCAGTTCTTGAATATGCTTCCCAAGCGCCTCTGACCCATTCACGTTAAGAATTTTTGCTCCGGTTGGATTGATGAAAGTAACGATTCCCTGAGCATTAATCATAAGTAATCCATCTGACACAGAATTAATAATAGTTGCATGCAGACGGGCAGTATCTTCAAGCTGCTTCTGCGCCCGTCGCACCTTGATCGTGTTGTTGATCGCCGCGGCAGCGGAAACTACCATTCCGAGTGTATGAGAATGAACATTTTCCTTACTTCCAGTTACACTCAACACACCTATAATTGCACCTTGATCATCAATCAATGGTGCGGCGGAACAGGTCCAATCTTCATAAGCCTTGCAAAAATGCTCTTTCCCGGCTACTTGTATCGGCCCATGACCAAGAAGCGCGAGCCCCAAGGCTGAAGTTCCGACTAGTTCTTCTGTCCATTTTACGCCACAGGCATAATAACGCATCCAAGATGAATGTATCGCATTCATCTCGCCAATAACTTCTATAATGTATCCTTCTGCATTAAGTAACACAACCACAAATCCCGAACTAGCGACAAGTTCATAAAGACTTTGCATTAAAGGCCGCGCAGCAGCTATGAGTTCCTTACTTTCTGTCAATAATGCATCACGTTCTTTTCCTGTAACGACCACCGCTGGATTCCAGCCGGTCTGCTCAATTCCATATTTGCGACAACGTTCCCATGATTCGTGAATCAATTTTTGTTTTTTTTCCACAATTTATCCTTTCTTTGACATCTTGCCGATACTTTTTTGCGCATTTTTTTGAGCATGTAATTTTTTTAATATAGAAATTATTCTCTCTTTTTAAAAATTACCCTGCAATATCACTAGAACTGTTCATCTTTTTATCAGCGTTATTTATTTGCGCAATAACTTTTTACATTTTTTGTTTTTTGTGCCAGAGTATGTTTTTTTATTCATCAATTATTAAAGCTTTCTATACTTTATTTTTCTCCGCTTTTTGTTTCATTTTTCTAGCAATTACTTATTTAACTGCGTTTTTATAGTACAGTTGAATAAAAAAAGTAGCGGCAATGATATATTTCATTGCCGCTACTTTTTTTATTCAACTGTACTTCTATTTTCCGCCATCTTTTGAGAAAGCCCCAACGACTGCCTTTGCAACTTCTCCTGCACAGCGAGCATACAATAGCGCTGTTTCCATTGTCTCCTGCACTTTATCGGCAGTATCAGTAAAGTTGTCTTCCAACGTTGTTACTGCAGCGCTGGCAGTGTCAACGGTTTTGCGTACCCCTAACAGCACTTCATTGCTGTTTTCTAAAAGGTCCGGCAACACATCTAAGGTTGCCTCAACAGAATCCCTGTTTTCCTCAATCATCTCACTGACCTGCGTCACAACCTCAGCGATTTTTCGCAGAGCCGTAATGAGATAATAGCCGATAGCTAATGCAACGGCAAAAAGAATAA
>Ga0316604_10002936_pt1 | contig 12457 bp, 9 predicted proteins | sample OWC_soil_day20_C_FD_207650 | JGI IMG/M metagenome (GOLD analysis project Ga0316604, IMG submission 207650) | Wetland soil microbial communities from Old Woman Creek delta, Ohio, United States - OWC_soil_day20_CT | ecosystem: Environmental > Terrestrial > Soil > Wetlands | place: USA: Ohio... | reverse complement strand
AGATGGAGGAGATTGTAAATACTCGGCTTGGACACAATATAAAACAGGAAACAGAAGCAGAACGTTGGTTTGGAGATATGAGCGAATATCGCCGCTATCTTCGCCAGAAGAGGTGAACTATGCAAAGAAGTCCGGTTAGACCAGTTGTTGAAGGCGGTGTACTTACTGCTGTTGCGATACTATTTGCGCTCATTAGCACATATTTGCCAATAGTTGGCGCTTTTGTCAATTTACTTTGGCCTGTGCCGATCGTGCTTTTGGGTGTGCGGCATGGCTATAAATGGAGTATTATGGCTGTGGCTGCCTCAGGCATTATTATTGCCCTTATCATGCACCCGCTTACGGCGGTATCGGTAGTGGTGGGCTTTGGCTTAATCGGTATTGCCTTGGGATATGGTCTAAGGCAGGGTTATTCTCCTACTAAGACATTGCTCCTTGGGGCATCAGCATCCCTAATTTCTAAGATTGCAGTACTTGCTATTACTGCTGCTGTAATGGGATTTAATCCCCTTAATCTACAGACTGAAGCCATGACCACGGGTCTTGAGCAGGCTATGGACTTTTACCGGGGGATGGGCATGCCGGCAGAAGAGCTGGCTCGCATAGAAGCGACCATGAAGCCCATGCTGGAGCTTATGAAAGTTATTATGCCGGCGGGTTTTGTGTTAGCTGCATTTGTTGATACTTTCTTAAACTTCCAAGTTGCGAAAGCTGTGCTGGCTAGACTAGGTCAGCGTATCGAACCATTTCCCCCTTTTCGGCGTTGGTCGATGCCGCGTGCTACTGTCTATGTTTTAGCAGTGTCACTTGTTGCTATCTATTGGGGTAAAACTAGGGAGCTTGAGTTATTGCTTAATACCGGCATGAACCTCCAGGTAATTACCACCATGCTTTTATTTGTGCAAGGGATGGCGCTGGTTTACTTTCTTACCGATAAATACAATTTGTCAAGAATTGTCCGCGGTATTATACTATTCTTGATACTGTCTAACGGTATATTCATGCAGGCGCTGATTATTGGAGGAGCCTTTGATCTTATTTTCGACTATCGTCAACTGCGTACTCCAAAACTGGAGTGACAGGAGGAATAAATAATGCCGCAGGGACCCTCATTTTGGTTTGATACTCGTATCTACCTGGCTGTAACTACTGTCCTTGTGTTGATTATCGGCTATTATAATCTTTACGCGGCCGCTTTGGGCGTGGTTCTATTATATGTGCTTTATCTATATGGACGGGAACGCTATTCGGCCAGGCAACGGGAAGTAAAGAATTACTTGGAAACTATGGGACGTTGTGCGGATACCGCCGCCGCCCAGGTTTTTAATAAATTGCCGCTTGCCATTGTGGTTATTGATGACCAAGGAAGTATTCACTGGCGTAATAAATTGCTGACAGAATGGGTAACAGAACCGGTAGAACCCGGTCAGTCGTTACTAAAAATCTGGCCAACACTGCCACTTGAGAAAATTGTAGGTAAAGATGGACAAATCAAGTTTTCGGTAGGCATGCGTCATTATGAGATTATCTACCGCGTGGCTGAACCAACAGTTCTTACGGCGCTCTATCTATCAGATGTTACTGAATTTGAGGCTGATAAGGAAGCCGGTAACCGAATTCAGACAGTCTTAGCCTATATTCAGATTGATAATTACAGTGATGCCTTAACTGGACTGACAGAGAGTCAGCGTACGGCTATCTTAGGCGAGGTTAACCGGATGCTGGCAGAATGGATGACAGAGCTGGATGGTCATCTGAAAAAGTATACCGAAGATACGTATATCGCTGTCGTAACCCGCTATGCACTTGACCGCCTTATGACTGGTGATAAGTTTGAGATTTTAGACAGAATTCGCGGCATCCAGGCAGGCAACAAAATTCCTGTGACCTTAAGTGTTGGCGCAGCAACTGGGGAAAACTCAATGGCAGAACTGGGCCAGCGGGCGCAGGCCGGGTTGGATTTAGCCTTAAGCCGTGGTGGTGACCAGGCAGCCGTCAATATTAGCGGGAAAGTCCAGTTCTTCGGGGGAAAAGCCAAGGCGGTTGAAAAAAATACTAGAGTGAAAGCCAGAATTGTAGCGCAAGCCATTAGGGAACTTATTGACCAAGCGGATAGTATTGTGGTTATGGGCCATACGGGTGAAGATTTTGACAGCCTGGGGGCAGCCCTAGGTGTGGCCAAAATGGTTCGCCATATGGGTAAACAAGTAAAAATTGTAGTTAGTCAGCCAGGAATGGCTATTGACAAATTGTCGGAGTTACTGCTCGACTATGAGGAATACCGGGATCTATTCATATCGCCGATGCAGGCAGGGCTTTTAGTTAACCCTAGAGCACTGGTGTTTGTTGTTGATACCCATCGCCCTGAGCTGGCGGCAGCGCCGGATGTCTTAGCCAGAGCTGAGCGAACTGTTATTATTGATCATCACCGTCGGGCTGAGACGATTATTGCCAATACCCTGCTGGTTTACCTGGAACCGTCGGCATCTTCGACAAGTGAGTTGGTCACAGAACTGTTAGGTTACTTTGATGACAAAATCGAATTAAATCGACTGGAGGCATCGGCGCTGTATGCCGGTTTGGTCGTAGACACCAAAAACTTTGCTGTTCAGACCGGAGTCCGAACCTTTGAGGCTGCTTCCTACCTGCGGCGATCTGGGGCAGACCCTACACTGGTTCGGCATTTATTCCGAGTTGATTTTGAGACTATGAAGAGCCGGGCCGCTATTATTGAAAATACCGAAATGCCACATGACGGGGTAGTGATTGCCGTCTGTCCGGTTGATATAAAAAATGCTCAGGTAGCTGCTGCTCAGACAGCGGACATGCTGCTAAATATTGAGGGAGTACGTGTAAGCTTTGTTTTGTTTAACATCGAAGATGGTATTGGTATCAGTGCCCGGTCTACCGGCGATATTAATGTTCAAGTAATAATGGAACAGTTAGGTGGCGGTGGTCATCAATCGGTTGCTGGTGCTAAAATAAAAAATATGGATGCTATAGCTGTTAAGACCAAGCTTATTGAGATTGTTGATAGTTATATAAAGGAGAGTGCAACACATGAAAGTAATTCTGCAGCAAGAAGTGAAAAAACTCGGTAAAAAAGGTGATATAATTGAAGTATCAGAAGGCTATGCCCGCAATTATCTTTTACCGCAAAAACTGGCCATTATGGCTACTGCCAATAACGTGAATAATGCCAAGATGCAACAGGTTGCCGAGGAGCGCAAGAAAGAACGTGCTCTTGATGAGGCTAAGCTACTGGCAGCGCAGATGACTAAAATTGCTGTCAGTATTCCTGTAAAGATGGGAGAAGGCGGCCGCTTATTCGGCTCAGTTACGGCAAAGGATATTGCTGATGCTTTGGTTAAAGAACATAAGCTTGAGCTTGACAAACGCAAAATTGAACTTAAAGATGCGCTCAAGTCGTTAGGAACCTTTACCGTACCCATTAAACTGCATCCGGAAGTAAGTACTCAGATTCAAGTGACCCTTAAAGCAGAGTAAGTTTTATAATTAGAAAGGTACAACCATGAAAGATTTTTTTAACAAACTAGTACGCAACGGTAAATCTGACCGCGCTGCCAGCGGTTGCAGCAATCAGGAAGATCAACTTAAACGCCAGGTAGCCGCACTGTACGGTTTGTACACCGGTGTTCTAGGTGCCGAAAAAGTCGTGCTTAAAGCCGGGAAGCTGGGTGCGTTGGACCTTATGCGTTCTGCCCGCCTTGACGAGCGGGTGCTGGCGCTACAAAAGCTCGTATTTGAGGATCCTACTCTTGACCAATTGCCGGTTTTGGAGAATATTCCTGAAATACTTAGTGAAATTGAAGATGAGTTGGCAGATCTTTGCGCCCGCCGTACGGTCGAAGACCGTATCGAAAAGAAAATTGCAGAAAAAATGGAAGAGCGCCATCAAGAATATGTACAGGAAATCCGCACGCAGATTATTAAGGAAGAAAGTCCTGCTAATGTGGAAAATCCCCAGACACTCAAAAAATACGCGCAATTGGAAAAGCTTGAGACCCGCAAATTAACCAGTTCGGCTATGGAACTGTTGCGTCCGGCCACACTTGATGAAATTATTGGTCAGGAGCGGGCGGTCGAGGCTCTAAGAGCCAAACTAGCCTCCCCTTATCCTCAGCATCTTATTCTCTATGGGCCACCCGGAATTGGTAAAACTACGGCGGCCCGACTGGTATTAGAAGAGGCCAAAAAGACAAAAGGTACACCTTTTGCCCAAGAGGCACCCTTCGTGGAGATCGATGGCACGACCTTGCGTTGGGATCCCCGTGATGTCACGAATCCGTTGTTAGGCTCAGTTCATGATCCTATCTACCAAGGAGCTCGTCGCGATTTGGCAGATAGCGGGGTGCCTGAACCGAAGCCAGGACTGGTTACAGATGCCCATGGTGGTATCTTATTTATTGATGAAATTGGTGAAATGGATCCTATGCTGCAAAACAAGCTGTTAAAAGTGCTTGAAGATAAACGGGTATTTTTTGATTCGGCTTACTATGATCCATCAGATAATGGTATACCTAAATATATTAAAAAGCTGTTTGAAGAGGGTGCACCTGCAGACTTTATTCTTATCGGCGCTACCACCCGGGATGCCAGTGATATTACACCAGCCGTGCGTTCACGTTGTGCCGAGATCTACTTTGAGCCTTTAACCCCCAAACATATTCAAGAAATTGTGTACAACGCAGCAATCAAGCTTGCTGTGGCTATAGAGCCGGAAGTGCCGCAACTTATCAGTGACTATACGATTGAGGGCCGAAAAGCTGTCAATATTCTATCTGATGCCTATAGTATGGCGTTGATGCGGGTAGGGCAGGATCCACAGCATGTTAGTATTACCAAAGGAGATGTCTACCGGGTAGCACAGGTTAGCCGCCTGTCACCTTATGTGAACCTCAAGGCAGCAGCTACATTGGAAGTAGGTAAGGTCTTTGGTCTTGGGGTCAGCGGTTATCTAGGTTCTGTATTGGAAATTGAGGCTGTAGCATTTCCTACAGAAAAAGGTAAAGGTAGTATCCGGTTTAACGATACAGCCGGTAGTATGGCCAAAGACTCGGTATTTAACGCAGCTGCGGTTGTTAGGAAACTTACTGGCCAGGATCTGGCTAGCTATGACTTGCATGTCAATATCATTGGCGGCGGTCGCATTGATGGTCCGTCAGCTGGTACAGCGATAGTTTCGGCCATTATTTCCGCCATTACCGGTAAACCTATCCGCCAGGACGTAGCCATTACGGGAGAAATCTCTATTCAAGGCCGAGTCAAGGCGGTTGGTGGTGTATTTGAAAAGGCCTATGGGGCAAAACAAGCCGGTATTGTGACTATGATTATTCCGCAAGAAAACAAGGCAGATATTCCGGAAAATCATTTAGGGCTTATTATTCGACCTGTTGTCACAGTCGAAGAGGCCATGGCAATTTTGTTTGATGAAATTGAGGTTGCTAGCGCCTAGAACGTTATTATATCGGAAAAGTCGCGCAGAAACAGGTATGCACTGTAGTACTATGCCTGGATAAGCGTGGCTTTTTTTATTAAGTGAGGAGAAATTACATGATTGACCGCGTTCCCCCCCAAAATGTTGAAGCTGAGCAGTCGGTACTGGGCGCTATGATGATTGAACGCGAAGCTATTTCGAAGGTATCCGAAATCATAAGACCAGAGGATTTTTACCGCGAGGCGCATCGCCTGATTTATAATTCCATGATGGAGTTGTTTAATAAAAATGACGCCGTGGATTTGGTAACCGTTGTTGAGATATTGCGCCGGGATGAAAAGCTGGAGGCTGCTGGTGGTATTTCTTATGTGTCCGCATTAGCTAACAGTGTGCCGACAGCGGCAAATGTCATGTATCATGCCCGGATTGTTGAAGAGAAAGCACTGCTGAGGCAGCTCATTACTACTGCTACTTATGTAGCTGGTATGGGTTATGAAGCCAATGAAGAAGTGGCCGTCATCATGGATAAGGCGGAAAAGATGATTCTGGAGGTATCCAAGCGCAAGGTTGGTCAGGAATTCGCGTCTATTAAAAATATTATTTTTGATGTATTTGACAGGGTTTCTGAGCTGTATTCCTCCAAAGGTGGTATTACTGGCTTGGCTACAGGCTTTAAAGACCTGGACAAGCTGACATCAGGCTTGCAGCCTTCAGACCTTATCCTGATTGCTGCCCGTCCCAGTATGGGTAAAACGGCCTTTGTTCTTAATATTGCCCAGAATATCGCCATTAAGGAAAAACAAGCGGTTGCCTTTTTTAGTCTGGAAATGTCCAAAGAGCAGCTGGTACAGCGGATGCTCTGTTCTGAGGCTCCCATCGATGCCCAGCGCCTCCGAATTGGGGAACTTGAAAATAATGACTGGGATAAATTAGTACGGGCTGCTGACCGTTTGGCTGCTGCCCCGATCTTTATTGATGATACGGCTGGCATTACCATTATGGAGATGCGCTCCAAAGCCCGCAGACTCAAAATTGAGCATGATCTAAAGCTTATAATCATTGATTACCTACAACTCATGCAAGGTGGCACCGGCAGCTCACGCAGCGAAAACCGCCAACAGGAAATTTCTGAGATATCCCGATCGCTAAAGGCCTTAGCCAGAGAGCTCAAGGTGCCGGTTGTTGCCTTATCTCAGCTCAGTCGGGGCGTAGAATCCAGACAAGTAAAAAAACCGATGCTCAGTGATTTGCGGGAATCAGGTTCACTTGAGCAGGATGCTGATATTGTTGCCTTCCTCTACCGTGAAGACTACTATGAACCGGAAACCGAGAACAAGAATATTACCGATGTTATTATTGCCAAGCACCGGAATGGCCCTGTTGATAGTATCCAGCTATTCTTTCACAAGCAATTTACCAAATTTAGTGATTTGTCTAGATTGCCAGGATAGTACATACTGTTTGCTGGGATTAGTGCTGATAAACTACAAAGCATAAATGAAATAAATATGTACGATTCCGTGGTTTCACCACAGAGCAGTAGAAAACGGATATAAGTATAGTAGAATTTAGAAAATTAACAATAAAATAACAAAAAATATATAAATGAACATAAATTCGACAGTAAATGATAAAGCAAATGTTTTATAATGATATAAAGATAAATATTTGGTAAATTTGTCGAAAGACAATGACACAAAGCTATGGGTCTAAGGACGAAGAGTCTATGACTGCCAAGCCGCCAACTAGCGTATGGTTGATTTTAGAGACAGGCGTTAGTCTGTCTACTTTGTTGCCCATTTTTAAGCATAAATTCAGACTGTATTACGAACAGGCGTTTGATAAAATAAAAATGATAACAAGGAGTTGCTGGAGTGCTTGAGTCATGCTTTGATAGTGATGGTTGTGTTAACAATGAAGAGTTTGAAAAAATCGCAATACAGTATAATAAGGTGATCTTGCGATATCTCAAAACCTATTACTTACCTGGCGGCGATTATCAGGATATGTATCAATGGGGCTTAATTGGCTTATATAAAGCCGTGCGCCATTATGATGAGCAACGGGGAAAATCGTTTCGGCTGATAGCAGAGCTTACTATTAAAAATACAATTAAATCGGCTGTAACCATGTATAACCGCAAAAAGCACTGTTTCCTCAATGAAGCTGTTTCGTTGCATGGAATGCCAGATTCACCCGGTATAAGCCTGGAGGCGGTATTTATTGATACCAAGCAAACAGACCCAGCAGTTCTTATTATCGAAGAAGAAATGGTAGAACGAATTGAGGATGAGCTGGAACACGGTTTGTCCTGCATGGAAAAGCAGGTCATCGATCTATATATTGCCGGCTATAAGCAACGCGAAATCGCTAAAAAGCTGAACCTACAGGAAAAGGTTATCGATAATGCGATCCAAAGAGTTCGCAGCAAAATGTCGTTAAAGTTGAAAGTCAGGGGTAGCTATGGCAAGAAAGGCGGGCAGCTTAGTAAGCTCGGGTAGCGGCAGACCTTGCTTAGATGGCAATACAGTACCAGGAACATAGTTTTATCAGTAGCAAGCAGGCACTTTTTCGTCAAAAGTGTCTGCCTGTTTATATTCAGGAAGCAATCTTAACTTTTATGGTTTGCTTTACAACGCCGCATTGCAGTACAATAATTTTAGAATAAGGTAGGACAACGGGGTGAATGGTTGTGGATAGTAGCAAACAGGCCGTTATTGCCCATGAAAAGGGGCTGCATGCCCGGGTGGCTGCCACGATTGTGCAAAAGGCGCATGAACTGGAGCACAAATGGCAGGTTAAGCTGTACCTACGCCGACCAGAGGGTCTGCCAGTGCGAGCTGTAAGTATGATGCCTTTGGTATCGCTCAGGGTTAAGCAGAATGATTTGCTATGGGTAGAGGCTATAGGTCAGTCGGCAGCAGCGGCGGTTAATGAGTTGAAGGCTTTGTTAGAAAGTGATTTTCAGCAAAGCGATGCTAACACAATGAGTCAGGTGGACAATCTGTTACAAGACAATGCGGTCACGGCTGACCAGATATTCGTTAGTATGGCAAATGGATTGATGGTCACTGATGAGAATGACGTGATTACCGTCTTTAACCCAGCAGCTGAACGTATTTTGGGTATTGCTGCCAACCAAGCTATCGGTAATAAGGCCCAGGTCGTTATTCCTGGTTCACGCTTACATATTGTTGCCCAGACGAGCCAGGCGGAAATTGGCTGTCGACAGTCTATCGGCAAGCTGTCGATTATTACTAATCGGACGCCGATTATTGCCGATGGTCAAGTGCGGGGGGCGCTGGCTATTTTTGAAGATATATCAGTACTGGAGGCTATGACTGATGAGCTTACAGCGGTAAAAGAACTTAAAGAAAGGCTGCAGTTGGTATTGGAGTCAGTGCGAGATGGTATTTGTGTGGTTGACAAAAATGGATACATAACCTATGTTAATCCGGCCTACGTAGAGCTTGTTAATCAGTCGAGGCAAAAAGTAATCGGGCAGAATGTTCGGCAGTTATCCCCTAATGGCGCGCGCAACCGGGTACTTACTACCGGTCAGCCGGTTATTGGCAGTCTTGCTGTCAAAACGGGCGGGGTTACGCTGATCGCTAATGTTAATCCGATTATCGTGGACGGGGAGATTACCGGTGCTGTGTCGGTCGTAAAAAATGTCAATGAAGTACATAAGTTAATGGATACACTTAGTCATGTTTCGGCCAAAGCCGAATATCTGGAGCAGGAACTAAGGCGGACGCATAAGCCGGGGCCGGCTTTTCAAAAATTCATTGGTCAAAGCGGCAAAGTATTTGAAGCCTTGGCTATTGCCGCCAAAGCAGCAAGCAGCAGTGCCACGGTGTTAATTATTGGTGAGAGCGGTACTGGTAAGGAATTGGTTGCCGAGGGCATTCATTATGCCAGCCACCGCGCGGATAGACCGTTTATTAGAGTTAACTGTGCCGCTATTCCTGAAAGCTTATTAGAAAGTGAGCTATTTGGTCACGAAAAAGGGGCATTTACTGGTGCCGTACGTCAAAAGCCTGGGAAGTTTAGCCTGGCCGATAAAGGAACAATTTTTTTGGACGAAATTGGGGAGCTTAGCAAGAGTATGCAAGTTAAACTGCTGCGGGTGCTACAACAAAGGGAGTTTACCCGGGTCGGCGGTGAAGCGGTTATTAAGGTCGATGTTCGGGTTATTGCCGCCACCAACCGTGATTTGGCGCAGTTGGTGGCAGAAGGTGGGTTTCGGGAGGATTTATACTATCGTCTACACGTTATCCCAATCCTCTTACCGACGCTCAGGGAACGGGTGGCAGACATTCCGCTATTGGTGGATCATTTTTTGCATAAGACTATAACGGAGCAAGGCAAGGGCGTTATGGGAATTGCCAGTGATGCGCTTGCTGGATTGATGGCTTACCGCTGGCCGGGTAATGTGCGGGAACTGGAGAATGTGATTGAAAGGATGGTTACATTAGCTGACGGCTCGGTGCTGGCAGTTACCGACTTGCCGCTATACCTTCGCAGCGAAGGCGGGGAAGTGGCCGCAACTGAGCCAACCACATTGGGGTTACCGCCGAACCCCAAGCAAACAATTGTTTTATCGTGGATAGAATATGAAAAACAAATTATCACGATGGCCTTAGCTAAGTACGGCAGCTTTAATGCCGCAGGTAAGGCGTTAGGTCTAACTCATAAGACGGTAGCATCCAAAGCCCAAAAGTATGGAATTAATAAAGTTGTCTCTTGGGAAAATAAGGACAACATGGTAAAAAGTATCAACTGGGATGAACCTAGTTGATACTTTTTACCATATTGTTGTATGCAAGCGTGACATAGGATACTGGAAAAAGAGAACAAACTAGGTTGTGGTTAGGCGAGAAGCGTTCAGCAGGGTGCTCGCCCTTTTTGGCATGTTTCTTGCTATATTTATTAAGATAGACTGTACGCGGGACAGTAATATATGCGAGGGGAGTTTGGATTAATGAAAAAGGTTATTAATAATGCCGAGCATGTAGTAGAAGAAATGTTGCAAGGCCTGGTTTTGGCTCATCCCCAGTATGTTAAACGGGTAGCTGGGTTTGATGTACTGGTGCGCGCCAATTCACCAGTACAAGGCAAAGTGGGATTAGTTTCAGGCGGCGGCAGTGGACATGAGCCATCTCACGGCGGCTATGTAGGGCGCGGGATGCTGGATGGTGCAGTAGCTGGTGCCGTATTTACCTCGCCAACACCTGATCAGATATATGAGGCTGTTAAAGCCGTTGATGGCGGGAAAGGGGTATTGCTTGTCATCAAAAATTACACTGGTGACATAATGAATTTTGAAATGGCTGCCGAAATGGCAGAAGCAGATGGCGTCAAAGTGGCCAAGGTGGTTGTTAATGATGATGTGGCAGTAGAAAACAGTACATGGACTACCGGACGGCGTGGCATTGCCGGTACTGTATTTGTACATAAAATTGCCGGTGCTAAGGCTGAGCAGGGCGCGAATTTAGTCGAGGTACAGAAAACGGCAGAAAAGGTTATTGCCAATGTGCGTTCCATGGGAATGGCGTTATCACCATGTACGGTACCGGCGGCAGGCAAACCTAGTTTTACGCTGGCTGATAATGAAGTTGAAATCGGTATGGGTATTCATGGCGAACCAGGTACCCATCGGGAGTCCATCCGAACAGCTGACGAGACAGCCGAGCATTTACTCAATAAAATTTTGGGTGATAGTGAGCTAAATACTGGCGATGAAGTGGCTGTAATGGTCAATGGATTAGGCGGCACGCCACTCATGGAACTGTATGTAGTTAATCGCAAGATAGCAGCCATGCTTGCTGAGAAAAACATCGTGATTGCTAAGACGTATGTTGGTAATTATATGACCTCGTTAGAAATGGCCGGTTTCTCTATTACGGTATTGAAACTTGACAGTGAGTTAAAAGAACTGCTGCTTGCACCAGCAGACACCCCGGCATTCGTTCAATTCTAGAAGAGAGAAGGAATATAAATGGCAAATGGTATTGCGGCAATGGAAGCCCTAGCTGATGTAATAATTGCCAATAAGGAAAAACTTACCGAGCTTGATGCGGCAATCGGTGATGCCGATCACGGGATTAACATGACACGTGGTTTTGAAGCAGTACGCGTCAAGCTGTCAGCTGCCGAGCAGATGGAGGATATCGGCGGTGTGCTCAAGTTGGTTGGTATGACGCTGATATCGACAGTGGGTGGCGCCTCCGGGCCGCTTTATGGTACCGCCTTTATACGGGCTGCTGCGGTTGCGCAAGGGAAAACCGTCATAGATAGTGACATAGTCGCACAGATGTTTAAGGCGGCTATTGGTGGGATTAAAGACAGGGGTAAGGCCGTTCGCGGCGAAAAGACCATGCTTGATGCGCTTGAGCCTGCGTATGAGGCTTTTACCCAAGCCATGGTCAGGGGAGAGTCGCTAACAGACTGTTTGACATTGGCGACTGCAGCTGCCGCAAGTGGGGTTGAATACACTAAAACTATTATTGCGACAAAAGGGCGAGCCAGCTACCTGGGGGAACGCAGCATCGGACATCAGGATCCAGGTGCGACCTCCTCGTATCTTATGCTAGCAACACTTACTGCGTTTGCTATAGAGCAGGAGGTGTAAGCATGGTAGGAATTGTTGTAGTTTCACATAGTGCCAAGATCGCAGAAGGCATCTGCGAATTGGCCGCCCAAATGGCGGCTCCAGGGCAAAAGCTTATTGCCGCTGGCGGCATGAATGATGGCGATACCGGCACAGATGCTTTTAAAATTCAGGCAGCTATTGAAGCAGCTAATACCGGTGATGGCGTTCTTGTTATGGTTGATTTGGGCAGTGCTGTTCTCAGTGCCGAACTGGCAGTAGATATGCTTGATGATGAGATAAAAGGCCGGGTAACTATCGCGGATGCCCCCATCCTGGAAGGAACTGTGGCTGCTACTGTTGATGCATCGATTGGTCAGTCCCTGGTAAGTGTGGTAGCTGCCGCG
>Ga0316604_10002935_pt1 | contig 12458 bp, 7 predicted proteins | sample OWC_soil_day20_C_FD_207650 | JGI IMG/M metagenome (GOLD analysis project Ga0316604, IMG submission 207650) | Wetland soil microbial communities from Old Woman Creek delta, Ohio, United States - OWC_soil_day20_CT | ecosystem: Environmental > Terrestrial > Soil > Wetlands | place: USA: Ohio... | reverse complement strand
GGTATCGGTAAAAGATCCGATCGTCCTAAAATGGTAAATACCAACTGGGGCGGTGTCACTGAAGACAACTCCTTCGGTACCCACGAATTCATGGACCTCTGCGAACTGCTGCACACGGAGCCTTACATCTCTGCGAATGTAGGTAGCGGTACTGTTGAAGAAATGTCTAAATGGGTAGAGTACTTCAACTTCGACGGTGTAAGCCCAATGAGCAAGCTCCGTGCTGAAAACGGTCACCCTGCCCCCTGGAAAGTCGGTTTCTGGGGTGTAGGCAACGAAAGCTGGGGTTGCGGTGGTAACATGACCCCCGAATTCTATGCCGGCCAATTCCGTCGCTATGCTACTTATGCCCGCGACTATCCGGGTGCAAAACTGAAAAGAATGGCCAGCGGCGCCAGCGACTTTGACTACCACTGGACGGAGGTTTGTATGAGAGATATTCCGCTGCACATGATGTGGGGACTGTCCTTACACTATTACACCCTGCCTGGCGACTGGGGCCACAAAGGTTCTGCTACCAGCTTCGACGAAAAAGAGTACTTTACCACAATGCGGAAATGCCTGGTCATGGACACGCTCGTGACCAAACACTCCGCTGTCATGGATAAATACGATCCTAAAAAGAGAGTAGCCCTGGCTGTTGACGAATGGGGTATCTGGACAGATGTGGAACCAGGCACAAACCCCGGTTTCCTCTATCAGCAAAATAGCCTCAGAGACGCCCTGATCGCCGCCTCTACACTCAATATCTTTAACAACCACAGCGACCGTGTAAGATTAGCTAACCTGGCGCAGACTGTAAACGTATTACAGGCCCTGATCCTGACCGACAAGGAAAAAATGCTGCTGACTCCTACTTACTATGTATTTGACCTGTTCCAGGTACATATGGACGCCGCTTACCTGCCTATTCAGCTGAATAGCCCATTATATACCAATGGCAACGAAAGCATCCCTGCGGTAAATGCCTCTGCATCCAAAGATTCTACCGGAGCAGTGCATATCTCTTTCGTCAACCTCGATCCATCCAAAAAGATCACTGTAAAAGCAAATCTGCAGGATGTACAATGGAAGACCGCAACCGGTCAGGTACTGACCTCTGGTAAATATACCGACATCAATACCTTCGAAAAGCCAGACAAGGTGAAGATCGCTACTTTCAATGGTGCGAAGAAACAAGGGAATGACCTGGTCGTAGAACTGCCAGCTACTTCTGTCGTAGTAGTCACCTTAAAATAAGTGAACCTTAAAAATAAGTCGCCTTGCAATAAGTAACCTTAAAACAAGCCGTCTTAAAATAAGTTGTCTTGCAATAAGTAACCTTAAAACAAGCCGTCTTAAAATAAGTTGTCTTGCAATAAATAACCTTAAAACAAGCCGTCTTAAAATAAGTCGCCTTGCAATAAGTAACCTTAAAACAAGCCATCTTAAAAACAAGTCGCCTCGTAATAAGTAATCCTAAAGCAAGGCAACTTCATAATAAGTAATCTTAACCTAATCAACCTTAAATAAGTACCTTTTAAATAATTGCAGTTCTTTAACAATCCAATGCCCCGGAGCACCCCTCCGGGGCATTATTATTGCAGCAGTATTTGCGTCAAAAACAAATGCTTATGAAGATATTGTTAGTAACCACAACCCACCATCAGCCAGGTAACACAGGTCTATGGCTTGATACACTGGCAGCCCCTTACTATGCATTTATCGAAACCGGCGCAGAAGTTCAGGTCGCTTCACCCAAAGGTGGCCGGGTTACCTTAGATCCAACCGCTGAGCAACACCAACAGTTATTGGCTGATCAGGACGTCGTCTACTGGCTGGCCAACTCGCTCAGGTTGTCTGAGGTGAGTGCCGAGGATTTTGATTCCATCTTTATTGCAGGTGGGAGAGGAGCAATGTGGGACCTGGTAGATAATAAGGAACTGAATGGTTTATTGCAGGATTTCAACAAGGCGCATAAGCCCATCGCGGCTGTGGCACACGGGGTGGCAGGGTTGTGTTGTTCAAAAGATAAGAGTGGAATGAGCTTACTCGCAGGGAAGAATATTACGGCAATTTCAAATGATGAAGAAAAAGGAGAAGTCCCTTTCCCTTTGGAAACAAGATTGAAAGAAATCGGCGCCGTATTTTATAAAGGAGAAAAGGTCGTGACGGATGAAAATATTATCACAGGCCGGAATGCAGCCGCGGCTGTAGAAACGGCGGAAGCAGTGATAGAGCAATTAGAAAGTAATTATTATGTGCATTTTAAAATATAGCCAATGATTGCGAAGCAATTACTGGCTGCAGAATTACAAAGGGTCGGTGCACTGCACCGACCCTTTGTAATATTTAGAATACATAAACTTCTATTTTTAAAATACATACACTTCATCACAACACACCGAAGCCTTCTTCGTAGCCGGCGCTCCCCGCCACCCCGGCACCGCAGCCTGACACTGCCCAGTCACTCTCACGTACCTCGCATGCACTGCTGACAATCCAAACTTAAACGTATTAATACTCGTTGTATAATCCTCTTCTGCAGGAAAAGCACTCTTCTGCGTACCCGCAGGTGTAAAATGCACACCATCCACAGATGTCTCCACGGTAATCGTAGCAGGATTAAATATATAATGCCTTGGATCATTCAGGAAATTCATCTGTACTGTATTCACCGTCTTTTCTCCCCCTAAATCTATCGTCGCCACCAGATCTTTTCCATAAATAAACAACCAGTTAATACTAAAATCTTTCGTACCCAATAACCCATCCGTCAGCGTCCTTTCTCTCTTTGCCGGATATTCATCCGATGGCGGATTCACCAATGTAACTTTCGCACCAAACGCCAGACTATTCACCCACTTCTTCGAAAAAATACTATCCCATTCCTGCTGATACGCATCCGGCGAAGCACCTCCCTCTGATATCTCCTTTACACCCGCCACCTTACACTGCGCCACAAATTTCTTCACCCGCTCAGGCCAGCGTGGATTCACCACATACCCATTTCCGGAAGCCTGTAAATACCCATACTTATCCGTTCCAAAGAAACGTGACTGCTGCAGCACACAATATTCCAGCCCCAATCTTGCATTATATACTCTCTTTAAATATGGATCTTCTACCGCTGCCTCTGCTTTATCCAAAATGGTAGAATATTTATCAATAGCCTCCGGCGATAAATAGTTCTTTGCACTTGCCACAGGATTTCCATAAATATCCAACTGCGCCTTAGACTCACTTAACGTCTGCACATATTCCAACATAGCCGCACCCGCTTTACCATAATACCCGTTAAAAAAATCCTTCGTAACCGCCGCTGCATCCACCGAAGGATCCCACAGTAATTGAGCCTGCAAATAAGCATTATAAGCCCCCATATCCCCATACGTATCCCCACTTCCCTGTGAGAACACCCCACGCACTTTATGCGCAGTCATGTATTGTAAGTTCGGCTGTAAATTATTGTAATCAGGAAATGGCGCCAGGTAATTCGTAAACTGCGTTGTATAATCCCATACAAAAAGATTATCTGTCAATGCCCCCCAGCTTTCAAGGTTCTTCCTGAAATCCGCTGCAGAAGGAATCGTGCTCAATGGCTCCTGCCTGTAAGCATCAATGCTACTCAGCATAATATACACATTAGCAGCTGGCTTCGTCTTTAATGGCGCCTTTGCGGTATAGGTATACGCCAGTGTCGTAAAATGCTGATCCGGAAATTGAGCAGCTACTCTGTTAATAAACCGGATCAATGTTCCAGCCGCACTCCCTTCGTCCTTATTCACCTTACTACACTGATCACAGGTACAAAATCCCCCTCCATCTTCTGCCGCAATCGACCAATACAAAGCATCCGGGTTATCAGCAATCGCATGCCGTAAATAATCCACCGTTACTTTAAACACCCCCTCATTACTCAGACACAACTGCGTAGCCTGTCTCTTCCCATCTACCAATGCATAGTATTCCGGATGTGCAGAAAAATAAGTCTTTGGTGGCACAATCTTAAAGAATGAATGCCCCCATACCCCCCACAGATCTTCAAATCTATGCAGCTTATGCCATTCCAGGTATTCATTGTCAAACGCAGCGGGGTAATACGTCTCCCTGTACACCAGTGTCGGTTCCTCCTTATCCATCAACTGCTGCGGCACGCTAACATCTTTTGATGCTGGTATAAAAGCCGGCCCCTCCGCATATTTCCGTGCGCCAAAGTATTTCTCTATTAATGTATACACCCCATACACCACACCTTTTCCTGTACCGCCTTTGATATATACATCCTTCGCATCAGACGCAATTATAAATCCTTCTCCTTTTAATTTACCAAAAGAAACCCCATGCTCCGTATTCCCCACAAAGATCGCCGCCTGATTCTTCTGGTAACTGTTCTCTTTTACAATAGCCAATGTCACCCCCGATATCCGCTTCACGTAATCCTGCAATACGGACCCTGCATGCGTTTCATTCTTTGTCGGTTCTACGGGTAACACTATCACATGCTTCTTCAGATCTATCCGGGAAACCGTAGACTGACATGAAAAAAGGGTCAATGCTAATAACAATGAGTGCATCATTCTGAACATGAAAATTTAAAATTAGACTGAAAAAAAACTCCCTCTGTATCAGGGAGGGAGTCAGTATATTTAAAACTTACGTTGTAAAGTTATATAAAGATCATATTGGTTCTGGAAGTCCGTATCAGTAATCTTCTGATTGATCCAGGTGGCATTAAGTCCAACTGTAGTCCGGTATTTGAATGTCTTCATATAACCGGCGCCCACACTTCGTGTCAATAACCCGGCCAGTTTCGGGAACTGCACCAACCTGCTCTTATCATCCGGCGATGTACCCAACCCTGCCACAAACATGAGATAATCCTGGTTGCGGTTCATATAATACCTGCTCGTCAGGTTAAAGGAGGTATAGAAGTTAGGCGAGTCGCTGATAAAGTACGCCCTGAAGTTTACCCAGAAATCCTTCCATGTTTTAGCCACAGAAGCGAGCCCTGATATACTGTTGATACTATCTCCTTTTAAATAGCGCAGCCCCAGTTCCCCTTCTATATTATGCCTGAAGGTTTTGAACAGGGAGTACCCCAGTCTGAGCTGTGGAAACACAATCCCATTGGAGTAGTTCACCAGACCATAAGAATACATCTTAGGCGTATGGTTATAATAGATCTCCGCTTCACCCATCAGCCCCGTACCCTGTGTACGACCTGCATAGTTCAGCCTGGCAGCCCAGGAACCGCGCGGTATATAGTGACGGTATTCCAGTGTTGCAATGTTGTATTTCGTATCAGAATAATCATAATTGGTATGCAGGTAATACATGCCAAACTGATTCTTCAGCGTTTTACTCTTCAGGTAGTCTGCATAATCCACATTCACCGGGTTATTCTTCAACAATACTACAGAATCCGCAGCTGCGGCTGCCGCCACCCATTCCTTTTTATTCTCAAGGGTCACAGCACGCTTTTGTACAAAAGCATCATTATTAGGATAGTACCTGATCCCTTCATTTGCATATACCAGTGCACTATCATATTGTTGTTTACCATTCAGCAGATTAATGCTATACAATAAACCCAATGAATCACGTCTGTTCACAGCCAGTACCTGTTTGAATACTGCCAGTGCGCTATCCGGCTTACTGTTCCGCTGATAGGATGTACCGAGTGACAATAAACCTTCTGTATAGGCATTCCGGTATTTCACGGTAAATGGATAACGCTGCATCAGCTGATAGGTGATGTCATTCGATTCATTATACCTGTGTAAACTGGTTAATACACCTGCTTTCTTCAGTAAAAGATCTTTATTATCAGGATAATATTTCAATCCCTGATCAGCATAGAGCAATGCGCTGTCTGGTTGCCCTACCGCAGTTTCCATATTGATGAGGTAGTTAATAGCATCGGGGTTGTTCGGCTGTTCTGCCAGTACTGCCCTGAATTGCCCTGCTGCCATATCATACTCTTCTGATTGCATCAGGATACGACCCGCTGTAAGACGTAAATCCACAAGGTTCGCCTGATAGCGTTCATCACCCGGATTACGTTCCAGCAGTTGGGATGCAATCGCTGCCGCTTCATCATATTGTCCCATGTCCGCCAGTACACTGCTCTTCTTTATGAGGAAGCGGGTATTATTTGGATATGTTTGTAGTGCTTTATCTAACACCTGCAACGCACGTACGTTATCCTTCTGGATGATGTACGTATTTGCAGTCATGTCCAGCGCAGCGGTATCTTTAGGATCTGCCTGTAACGCTTTGTTGAATTCAGACAATGCCAGGTCGTACTGCTGCTGTGACAGATAATCCCTGCCACTGGCTATTTTCAGGGCAGTATACCTGCTTTTCAGATCCGCATTCCCCGGATTGCTCTGACGCAGTTTTTCTGCCAGCGCAGCGGCTTCAGTGAATTTCCGGTCGCTTTCCAGTACATCCATTTTCAGTGCCAGCAGGCGCTGATCATTCGGGCTATTTTTCAACCCACGGTTTATCCATGCCAGCGCCTCGCGATATGCACCACGAGACATGCTTAAACCAATTACTTTATCCAGTGCTTCACGGTTGCCGGGATTCTTTTCCAGCACACCTTCATACAATAAGTAAGGATCTGTATTGGCATACCACGCAGCAGCTTCCATACGTAATGGGGCATCTATACTACGTGCTTTACCATCGTTCGGGAATCTTTTCAGTATGATCTGTAAGTATGCCAGTGCGCCGGCATAGTCATGTGTATCCTGCAACAATCCCAGTTTACGCATCATCAGGTCATAAGAGCCCGGATTCGTTGCCAGTTCTGCATTGATCCGTTCCATGGCGCTGGTATAGCTGCCACTACGGATATACATACTGGTGATTGCCTCTTTTGCTTCCCTGTTATTCGGATCTACCAGCAGTGCTCTTTCATAATTCTGCTGTGCCAGTGGCTGGTTACCTCTTACCTGGTAAAAGTGGCCTGCCTGCATATAGTGGCCGGTATAAGCACGGGTCACTACAGTATCGGAAGAATATTTTTCTAATAATGACGTCGCATAGATGCCGCCCTGGAAGAAGTTTTCACCGGCATCCAGTATACCCAGCTTTTTCAGCATCAGGTCTCTGTCTGCAGGAAAGTGGTACAATCCTTCATCTACATAGCACTCTGCTTCATCATATTTCTTTGCGCCCAACTCAATATTGATCGCATACAGGTAGGCATCTCTGTACAACGGATCTTTGGTCAGTACTGCTTTTACATGCTTACGTGCTTGTTCTGTCTGACCAGTGAGCATATACAACCTGCCCAGCAGCAATTCCTGATCAGTGAACTCAGGCCTTTTTGCCAGCGCAGCCTTAGATAGCTCTATCGCTTTTGCATAATGTTGCGCTTTAGTTTCTTTCACCGCCTCATTATAGAGGTCGTCCGCATCCGGGCCTTTCTTAAATAATTGCGCTTCTACCTGTAAGGACAGGCATATCAGGATACCTGATAGTATATGTTTAAAAAGAGACATCATCTTACGTGTTTGCAGGTTTTTTCTTACCAAATCCCTGACGCTGCATATTTCCCCATGTGTGTTTCTTACCCGTAAGGAAGTTGAAATAACCTCGCAGGGCAAAGAATACGATGAGCGGATGGTATATGAAAGGTTCAATAAAAGCCATGAGTGCCAGCCCCAATACCTCTCTCCAGGTACGGTAGTATTGATAGGTCTTATGGTCCCATAATATTGCGAGTGTCGTGATCATCACAGAATAGAAGTACACGAACGCCAGCAGTATCAATGCATATTGCCAGTTGATCTGGTTGGTAATAATGAGGTATATATAATAAATGATCCCTGTAAATTCGATAATGGGAGCAAGGAATTCGAAGAACAGGTTGTACGGTAATACGACCATCCCCAACTGTTTGTAACGGGGATTGAAGATGACCTTTCTGTGTATCGTGATGATCTCTGCCAGACCGCGACCCCAGCGGGTACGCTGACGGCTGAATACTTTCATGTTTGGAGGACCCTCCGTCCAGCATTGTGTTGTAGGAATGTAACGGATGGCGTACTTCAGATTATTGTCAATCATGTACGTACACATACGTGTAATGATATCCATATCTTCCGCAAATGATTTACTGTCGTAACCACCGGCTTTGATCGCGATTTCCTTGTCAAACAAACCCAGGCCACCAGATACGTTCGGCACACAGTTGATCACACTCCACCCCATTTTACCAAGTACATAAGCACGCAGGTACTCCATTTCCTGGAAACGTGGCAGCCACTTTTCCGGTGGACGTACACGGGTGATCACCCCTTCGTCAATTTCACAGCTGTTGGCAATACGGAGAGTAGCCCCTGTTGCAATTACACGGATACTGTCTTCTTTCACATGTACAAAACCACACTCAGGACAAGGCTCACCAATTTCTTTGATCTTATGGTGCTCTTCATCCATGAAAGGCTTGATCATGCGCATCAGGGTATCCTTCTCAATGATACAGTCCACGTCCGTACAGAGGAAGTAGTTGTAAGCAGCGGCATTGATACCCGCATTGGAAGCATCTGCTTTACTTTTACCATTTATCTTGTCGATCACTACAAGCTTGTCATAAGCCGTGTTGGTCGATTTAAACAGGCGCTTTACCGGTTTACAGTTGATGCGCGCATTGTAAGCAAAGTCTATTTCCACCAGCTCAAACTCATTGATCAGTTTCTGAAGCGTATCATCCGTACTGCCATCGTTCACAATGATCACCTCAAAGGTGGGATAGTTGAGCGTAAGCAGTGAGCGTACGTTCTGAATAATAGTCACCGCCTCATTGAAGGCCGGAGCTATAATAGAAATACCGGGTGCCAGCGGTGACTGCAGCATCTTGGTATAATCTACATAGCTGTTCTTACGTTGGAATTTCCGGATGCCTCTCAGGGAAAGGAATGCCAGCAACGCATACATAAACAGCATTGTACAACCATAAATGAACACAAAGCCTTCGTAAAAATTTCTTATCAGTTCCACAGGCGTATTTATTTAGCTGTAGCTGCTGTAGCAGCTGGTTTAGGTGTTTGCTGAAATCCGCGTCGCTGCATGTTGCCCCAGGCACTTTTCTTCCCTGTCAGGAAATACCAATATCCACGCAGGGCAAAAATCACGATCAGCGGATGATAGAGGAAGAATTCCATGAATGGTGTGGTACACAGAAAAGCGACTTCCTTCCACGTACGGTAATATTTAAACGATAGCTGATCCCATAGGATAGCGATGGTTGTGATCATTACCGAATACGTATATACAAATAATAGTAATATCAGTGCCGTAGGCCAGTTGATGAGGCCGAAGATGGTCATTACAATATAGTAGATGATACCAGTGAACTCAATGATTGGCGCCAGCAGCTCAAAGAAGAAGTTGTACGGGAAAATGATCATCCCCATTCTGCCATACTTTGGATTAAAGAACATCCCGAAGTGGGCATACATCAGCTGTGCAAGACCTCTGGCCCAGCGGGTACGCTGGCGGTTAAAGATCTTAACGGTCACAGGTGCTTCTGTCCAGCAGAGGGTCTTTGGTATATAGCGGATAGCGTAGTCAATCTTGTTGTCATGTGCATAGCGGCACATACGTGTCATCAGCTCCATGTCTTCCCCAAAGGAACTATGGTCATAGCCCCCGCTGCGTATCGCGATTTCCTTATCAAAAAGGCCGAGACCACCTGATACATTCGGAACGCAGTTGAGCAGGGTCCACCCCATTTTACCTAACACGAATGCACGAATATATTCCACTTCCTGGAAGCGGGGGAGGAGCTGTCGCGGAGGCCGCATACGGGTCATCACACCCTGGTCGAACTCACAGGAGTTCGCAATACGGAGGGTAGCACCTGTTGCGATTACCCGTTTTTTCTCTTCCTGCATCACCGGTTTGATCAGTTCCAGCAGGGTGTTTTTATCCAGAATACAATCCACGTCTGTACATACAAAGTGAGGATAACTAGCGGCATTGATACCTGCATTCACAGCATCGGCCTTACTTTTACCATTCACTTTGTCTATCACCATCAGTTTGGCGTAGGCAGGATTCGACGATTTAAAGATCTTGCGTACCGGCTTGGTCTGGATCTTGGCATTGTAGGCGAAGTCAACTTCCACCAGCTCAAACTCATCGATCATTTGTTGCAGACTGTCATCCGTACTACCATCATTGACAATGATAATCTCATATCGGGGGTAGTTCATCGTGAGCAGTGAGCGTACATTAAATATAATGGTAAGACCTTCATTGAAGGCAGGTGCCAGCACGGTAATGCCAGGGGCTAATGGAGAGCTGAGCAATGTATTCAGCTGATCCGCATTGTCCCTCTTGGCATATGCACGTACGGATATCATTGAGAAGATAGCCAGCAAGGCGTATGTTACCAGCAGTATTGAACCATAAATGAAAACGCTATTCTCATATATTCGTCCGAGAGTTTCCCAGATATTATCCATTCACAACTAGAATTTTATTAACGGGTTCATGCTATGTTTCAGGATCAGCTTGTTTTCTGACGTAGCAGTATCAATCAGCTCCTGTATCAGTCCTTTGGCCGCCCATTTATTATTAATCAGAGATTTGGCCGCATGTTTACGAACTTCGAAATCGGTGGCGTGCAGGAATTCCTGACGCAGAAAATCTACATACTTTCCACTACTGATCCTACCGAATGCCTTCAGTATTTCCAGCCGGCAATTGAGGGGCTGGCTGTTATACATGTGTACCAGTTTCTCTTCCACATCTTCAATCTTCATCTTACCCAGGCAGTTAATGGCATCGGCACGAACATAGTGATCTTTGGTATCCAGCAGTTTGATTACAGCAGGTACGGCACTTAACTGATTATAGTGCACCACCAGCTTCAGACAGAAAGATACAATCGATTTATTGGAAGAATAAGTGATCCATTGTGCAAAATTGGGAATAGCGATGTGCTCAGTTGTAGAGATGATCTTAAAGAGCTCTACCTGGTCCCAGAGCAGCAGCGGCTCTGTCACCACATCAAAGAACTTGAACGGCTCGTTTTTACTCAGCTTGATATAAGCATGACGCGCAGCGGCACGAAGCTCACGGTTATTACTGTTCGTAAGCGGAAGGATGCTTACGTCAGCAATAGACATGTTCATGTTGCTCAGCTCTGCCAGCGCCTGCACCTTTCTTTCCCATTTAGGGGATTTCATTTTCTTCAGGGAATCCTTGTCCAGATCCAGCTGAATGTACAGGTTACGCAATTGTTCCCCCATCGCCCCTCTTACATTATTTCTATAATGGATGAGACGGTCAATGAGCGCCTGACGGGCCCATTTCTTTTCAAATATGGGTTGTTGAAAGCTTTCAAGAGGAAGTTGTACATGGTCAGCAGGCACGTCGCTGGCCAGCTCTTCATTCAGGAGGATGTGCTCCATGAGCTGGTCATCGATGATCGGGTGCAGGTTCTTCAACCTTTCTGACTGGCGGTAGGCTTTGTACCTGCCGACCAGTATAGAGAGGTACGCAAAGAACGTACACACAATGGCAACAACAATAAAAGTGGATGCAATCTGTATACTCAGGGGAGCATACCTGAATTCGTAAAAGCTAAATTCCATAAGGATTGGTCAATTGGTCATCAGTCACATAGAATATCCAACGGTAATTACCGGCTATATTGCATCAGAAGCCTTTTTACCCTGATCAATAACTCTCCGGGTATCACCGGCTTTTTCAGAAAATCGTCAGCTCCCAGTTTGAAGCCTTCGAGGATGATATCTTCGTTCCCTGCATTAGAAACAATAATCACGGGAATTGGTTTACCCTCTTTGCGGTTTTTTACTTTACTGAGTATTTCGAAACCATTGGCATATGGCATCATAATATCGGTAATGATAAGATCAAAGTCGTAGTTGGTATCTTCCAGCTTCTGGAAGGCTTCCTTGCCATTCGTCACATGTTCTATCTTGTATTCTTCTTTGTGCAGGATCCTTTCTACAATCTTCGGCATCACTTCATCATCTTCAATAAGCAGAATTTTACTACTCATATATTGGCTTTTATTTTTGATGAATGGCGGTACGGGATGTACAACCGTATGTTTTTAGTGTATGATAAAAAATTGTTCACGTTTTTGTTGAAGTGCAGGCGATTTTGCATGGTCTACTAATGGCTTACCATATATACTCGAAATCACCCCTAAAGGTTTTCACCTTTTTGCAAACGATTCGTTAATTTTTTAACATTATAAATTATTTAAAATTATTCGGGGCGGTAAATGTTCTGTTTACGATTTTATGCACTCGAATATAGCTGCAAATTACTACCAACAAAGGAATTATAGCCATATAATTGAGATTTATATACGTAAGCCGTATCACAAACTCATCATTATAAGGTCTCCAATAGGGCATCTCATTATCCAAAGGATATTGAAGTGACCTTTTGATGCCCTTATAGTGCCCTTACTATATCGAATC
>Ga0316604_10002934_pt1 | contig 12461 bp, 9 predicted proteins | sample OWC_soil_day20_C_FD_207650 | JGI IMG/M metagenome (GOLD analysis project Ga0316604, IMG submission 207650) | Wetland soil microbial communities from Old Woman Creek delta, Ohio, United States - OWC_soil_day20_CT | ecosystem: Environmental > Terrestrial > Soil > Wetlands | place: USA: Ohio... | reverse complement strand
ATAATCTAATCGACGGCTATGTCTTTCCCTATAGCATTCCTCAGACTGATGTCAACTACATTGTACCGGTGGAAACAATCGGCGATCCGGAAGGCATTGCATCCGGCATTCTGAAGATCACCAAAAACCCGATCCAATTATTGCTGGCTGAAGCAGCGGCCAAAGTCATCGAACACTCCGGGTACTTTAAAAACGGGTATTCCATTCAACTGGGCGGCGGCGGTTCGGCGCTGGCGGCGGGACGCTATATTCGTGAGAAGATGATCAAGCAGCAGATCAAAGGCAGTTTTGGAGTCGGCGGTGTAACGGGCGTATTCGCCAAAATGCTGGAAGAAGGACTGTTTGAAATTTGTTATGATACCCAGACGTTTGATACAGCGGCGATTCAGTCGCTACGGGAAAATCCCCGTCATGTGGAAATGTCGTGTTCGTTCTACGCGAACCCGTGGAGTCCGGGCCCGATCATCAATAATCTGGACGTTGCTATTTTGGGTGCAACGGAAGTTGATCTCGACTTCAATGTCAATGTCATAACGAACTCCAATGGGCAGTTGATGGGGGCTTCTGGCGGCCATTCCGATATTGCTGCTTGTTGCAAGTTGGCCATCATTGTTATGCCGCTAATCCGGGGGCGGTTTCCCATGGTGCTCGACCGGGTGCAAAACATCGTTACACCGGGTGAAAGTATCGACGTGGTGGTGACGGACCGTGGGATTGCCGTCAATCCGCGTCGTCAGGATCTCATCGACAACCTGCGCAAAAGTGGACTCAAGCTAATGACGATCGAAGAATTGCAGGCCTTGGCCCACCGGCTCATCGGCAAGCCCAAAGCACTTGCTCTGAGTGAAGATGACAAAGATATTACGGCGATTATAGAGTATCGTGACGGCACGCTCCTTGACGTTATCCGCAAACCGTTTTAAACAGAGCAGGAAATCACAACCTGACCGCGAAGGTCTTTGGTAGATTATTACTTCCTTTGGATGTCGTGAGTATGTGTCCACTCCATCTTAGGTGGATCGAGGCGAGAAAAATGGCAAAAAAAATCAGCGGCTACATCGTTTGGCCGCCAAGGATTTTATCCTTACTCTTTATTATCACTATTGCATTGATGTCCATGGATGTTATAAGACCGGAGTTGAGTCCCCTGCAGATTCTGGCCGGACTGCTGATGCACAACATTCCAACCATTGTTATGATTGTTGTTCTGAGCATAGCATGGAAGCATGAAATTGTCGGGGGGCTCGCTTTTTTGCTGGCCGGGTTGTTATACATTTTTATGACGGCGCGAGCGAAAATCGACTGGAGTGTGGCCTTGTCATGGAATCTGACAATTGCCGCTCCGGCGCTCCTTATCGGAATATTGTATTTGATAAGTTGGTATAAAAAACGCCAAAAATAATTGTTAAGGGGCTGTTTCAATCAGGTATAAACCTGCGTTGAGACAGCCTTGCTTACGTTTCCGCCATGTTTTGACAGCAGTGCAAACATGCGCTGCTGCTCCCGAATGAAATCTGAATTAAGAATCGGCAAAGGCGGAGTTATAGCTGAATGACGGCCAATTTTAAGCAGTCCAAGAAATCATCTGCATGGCCTGAGGCTGGGCATTCGACTGCAGGCAGTAATAAAGAAGATTTATCCAGCCAGAGCCAAAACCCTTGCTGAAATATTTGCTCCGATTTTACCCGGATTGAAAGGCCAGCCGGAAGAAGCGGGCCAAGTTGGTTGGTCGAACTCGCCTTTACTACCCCCCAGTTTGGACTTTTTGCTGAGTATGGCTCCGATCAATGCAACCCGGGATCTAGTGAAGACAATTTATCAAGACTCCATGTAATTCAGGTGAAAAACGACTGCCATGCCCGCCGGTCTTGTGAAGTCGATATAACCTATGCCAGAAAAACCTCGGCCTGGTCATTTGTTTCAGCGGTTGACCGGGCTATTTTCATGTTAGAATCGGTTCAACTAACAGGAACTGTTCCATTACGAATGGTCGTGACTGGTTGCTTGTAAAAACGTTGCAAGCCTATATGAATATAACCCCTGCCGCAAAGATTTATTTATTTCACAAACGTCGCTTACCGCCCGCATTCGGCAGATTGAAGACGAATTTGGTGTAAAGATGATTAGCGTTTTGTTATTAGAAATTAGGGGTATCCTTCGTAACTGCCTCGAATGACGTTTCAGTGAATACGTATATTAGTGCATATAGCAAAAGGCTTCCAACCGCAAATGGCTAGAAGCCTTTATTATTAAAATTCACAAGATATAAGCACTTCAATATTGAATGAAAAACTACGTAGAAAAAAGCATTAAAGTCATAACAGCTCCAGTTTTCAACTAACGCTACTGGTCAGGAGTACAGTCTGATAGAATATCTAAAAATCCTTTAATAACAGAGCCATTGTCATTAAAACTAATTTCTTTGCCTGCTTCAATCAGCCCTTTTGAAACCTTTCCTCCGCAAACATAATATAACTCTTTAGCTTTCGACAATGTTCCTCGCATTATTGAGCCATCATCACGAACGTATACAGTGGTTGCGGCTTTAAATGGTGCATATTTCTGGTGTTCAGTATCAATGAATAAATCTGCGTTGTCCAACAAAAATTTTTTATTTGCCTGATCGCCACAAGCAATATCCGAAAATCCCATAATGGCTGAGCCATCGTCGTTAAACCCAATTTCTGTTCCAGCTTTCAGCAATTGCTCTGAAGGAACATCACCGCAAACGGACTTCAACATTTTATCTTTTTGCAATGTTCCTCGCATTACTGAACCGTCATCACGAAAGGAGATAACTGACCCCGCTTTGAAATCTTCTGATATAGAGTGGTTTATGTCTACCCAAAAAGGTGAAGAACCTTGCAAAGTTCCCTGATTCACAGATTTATTGTGACGGAAGAATGTCTCTGAGCCCGCTTTAAATAATGCAGATATTGTTCCAGCCTCATCAATCGCCAACTTCTCATCTTTAAGCAACGTTCCAGTCCAAACAAGACCGTCGCTAAAAAAACCAACTTCTGTACCAGCTTTAAACGTCAAGAGAATATTGGCTTTCTTATCAATCAATAAAGGTGTATCCTTCAATAGCGTCCCGCCTGCCACAGAACCGTTTGGACGAGTGAAGATTTTTGTCCCTTTCTTGAACCACACAGGCGCTTGTTCACTTCCGCCAATCGAATATTTAGTATCCTCTTCGATAACCTTTGACTCGTAAGAAGGCGATGGATTAACTAACAATTTCAAGTTGGGATCTGGTCTGATAAAGTTATCGGCATAAGCAATATTCACGGAAGAAAAGAAAACCAACAAAAGTGTCATTAGCCCAATTCTGTCCCATTGCCGTTTCATAAACAATCCCATCCTTTCAATTTTGTTATTTTACGGACTAAATAATAGGTTGTTTCTTACTCGTACCCACTTGCGCTATTGGGCTGCAAAATATTCTTCTGTATTATGGCGGAAACTCCTGCATGTTTTTTGATTATTTAAAAAAAATTATTCTATTATTCTGATCATTCAAACTGCCGAAAAGTTTCCAAGTAAAAAACTGGACATGACAATGGCGTGACGGAATCGAAGCATCCAAGGATAATAAAGGATAATATAAGAGCATTACAGACGGATTTTAAGTAATAAATTTGAAATTACTACATTCACAAGCCGAAAACAATCCTTTTTTCATTTGGGCTTAAGAGACCTTCAATTAAATCACATAAATCACAAGTGAGGGAAAAATAATCCACCTGATATTTTGGCGTAGCAATAGCCGTTATAGTTAGAGGAATTCAATAGAATGAATGTGATTTACAAATAATGAAATGCCTTTAAATGGACTGCTTAATACTTGATGGAAGATGGTAAAAATGCTTCTAATCCGTTGCCCATAAGCTTGAGTCCATAACGGTATTTACGATGGCGTCGACAGCTCCGCGAAAAGAGTTTAAAATGGACTTAAACATTGAAAGGGTTAGGAGCGCTATGAGCTTTCGGATCGTCGCCGCCGGTAGCAATACACTTATTGCCGAAGAAGTATTGAATGCAGTCAAAGTCATTATTGGGAACATTGCCGATATTACGGCAACCACTACCGCGTCGCTTACCGATGATCGGAGCGGTGATATTTTTGTCTGTGGGGTTACGCAGAAGGAACCATTGTCCAAAGTTGTACCGGCTGAAAAGATGGTCGTTTTGGATCTGCGTCCTACATCGCAATTCTTTATGCAGATTTCGCGTATACCTGCCGGTGAAACGGTCTACATTTTCAATTCCAATATCAATTACGCAAGATTATTGAAGAAATCTTGTGAGTCCTTAAATATCAAAGAAGTTGAATTTATTCCCATCGCTTATGAAGATATGCCTAGCGAAGAGGTTATCACGAAGCTGCGGCAAGCCCGGTATATTATTGGTGTAGGCAAACTGGTTGAAAAAGAAGCGCTGTTGTCTCCGAAGTACAAAAAGTATCTACGTCCGGATGTTACGATTATCGGCAATACCAGAGTAGCAACGATGCAATCGGCCTTTCTTTTGATCCAACGGGTTACGGAATATTTTCATACGACTGCATCACAACAAATTGCTTCATTGGCCGCTGAACTAAAAACCCTGTCTGACTCTTCCGCTATAGATCGGGAAAAATATGTTCGGATTGCTACAGAGATCGAAAAATTGATTTCGGAGAGCGATAATTCAATTCTGATGCTGCGGGATACGATTATGAAATCTTTCGCGGCGCAAATCGACTTGAATATTACGATGACAGGTGAGGAGCACCCTTCTGCCGTATCGGTTGATTCCAGCGGCGATATCGTAAATGCGTTGGAAGATATTAATATGTTGAGCGGTAACGTGATGAATTTTGGGAAGAATAACAGTTAACCTTTCTTTCCATCAATAAGAATGGGGCTGGGTAAACCCTTGAGCAAAAGGTTTCTCCCAGCCCCATTTATTTATCCCGTTAATGAGTTCTCAAAAAACTTAAATAGCGTTTGCGCGGCATGAGACAGATGCTTGTTCTTCTTTTTGGCAACTCCGATCGATATTTCCATGGGGGGTGACAGTGCGACGGAGTGTAAGGAACTGCTGTCAAAAGTCCCTTTCGGTAGCAGTGCAACGCCGGAGCCGGAAAGAATCAAGTGCTTAATCATCTGAAGGCAATTCGTCTCAAAGCTAATCCGAGGAACGAAATTTTGCTTGGTCAATTCAGTTATTAAGATATTGCGCATGGAGCAGTTTTCTTTGGGTGCAATAAAGAATTCGTTCTTTAGCGCAGTCAAGGAGACGCTCTTTTTATTTTTCAAAAAATGAAATGGCGAGAGATACGCGACCAGTTCTTGCTGCCCAAGTGAAAGAAAATCCAAGTTCTCCAGCGTATCATCGCGAATGATTAGCCCCAGATCGATTCGTTCTTCTTCGATCATTTTTTTGATGTTATTGGACCCATCTTCAACGAAATTAATCTTCAAAGCCGGATAAATTGTACAGAATTTGGCTAGGAGAAAGGCCGAGACGGATAGGGAAGTAATCGGTGATATTCCTACATTGATATTGCCGCTGTTTAAGTTTTTTAGTTCAGCGGCTTTTTGTGTTGCTTTGGAAACATCATCGATGACGACTGAAATATGACTGTAAAAGATTTCTCCTTCAGGGGTCAAAACGGCCTGCTTTTTGTTGCGTTCAAACAATATGATTCCCAGCTCATCTTCAAGTCGGCGAATGGCTGTCGTTACGCTGGGCTGAGAAATATACAGTTGTTCCGCTGCGCGCGTAAAGCTTTTTAAGTTGCTTGCCGTTAAAAAATATTCCAACTGTTTGAGTTCCATGCCGCACTCCTCAAAATGCCAAGTTGTCCTTCAAAAAATGTTCACGGTCATAGTATAACATTTTATTTGGCGGGAAATAGTGAGGAGTTCGCAGGGCGAAATAGGCATCATAGTTTCTGTAAATGATAGGATAGCAAGTCCGTATCATCGGCTACCTTTCTTTGTGATACAGTGAGGCTGCAAAATTCAAACAAATCACACAAAAGGGAGAGATGGTTTTTGGACAAGGCGTGGGTGCAAACGATGTTTGAAAAAATGGGCCAGATCGGCAAGGTTGATCCAGGCTATAATCGCTTGGCATATTCCGAAGCAGACTGGCAAGCCAAAGAACTGATCATGGATACGATGAAAGAAATGGGCTTGGCGGTACGCATGGATGCGGTCGGAAATATCATCGGGCGTTTGGAAGGGAGCGACAGCAAAGCTCCGGTAGTGGCGGCGGGTTCGCATGTCGACACGGTGCCGGAAGGTGGCAATTTTGACGGATCTGTTGGCGTTATCGGCGCATTGTGCGCGGTGAAACGCCTGCAGATGCGGTGGTCGCTCAAGAACCCGGTTGAGGTGTGGGTGTTTGCCGGGCATGAATCAAGCCGTTTTGGCTTTGCACATCTTGGCAGTCGCTCGATTTGCGGGATTGCTGATCCGGCGAAATGGGCGACAATGAAGGACCCCATGGGGAACACGGTGCCACAAGTTCTGGCATCCCGTGGTCTGCATTTTGATAAAATCGCCGAAGTGAAGCGTAATCCAGAGGAATTGAAAGCTTTTATTGAGCTGCATATCGAACAGGGTCCCATTTTAGAAAACGGCAAGATTGCGATTGGTATAGTCACTGACATTTCAGCGCCCATCCGGTTGTCGATAAAAGTCAATGGAACTCCGGCTCATTCGGGAACAACGCCCATGAATGTCCGTCATGATGCACTAGTAACAGCAGCGAATATTGTTGCTGCGGTGCGTGAACATGCAGCCGCAGCCGCGAGTGAAGGCGTCGTCGGCACCGTTGGCATGTTGAAGGCGAGTCCCAATGCGATGAATGTTGTACCTGGGTTTGCTGAAATGTGGATTGATGTGCGTGGCATAAATTATGAAAGTGTCACAAAAGTAATTGAACAAATCAAAACAAGTGCGGCCCGGTATGCGGAAGCGGAAGGAACAACGCTTGAAATTGATGTCATTTCTTCCGCCAAGGCGGTTCATTTGGATGATAACCTGATGAGAATGGTTGCCAATGCTTGTGAAAAATTAAAGGTTTCCTGTACACGCATGATCGGTGGCGGAGGGCATGATTCGCAAAATATCACCCAAATTGTTCCGACAAGTGTTATGCACATTCCCTGCCGGAATGGCGCCAGCCACACCCCGGAGGAATATGCCAAAATCGAAGACATCATGGCAGGCGTTGATGTACTAACCGAGGTCATGGCGCAACTGGCGAATGGTAACGACGACGGCAAGGAGGAAGAAAAACAATGATTTGGCTTGGACTGGCAATTGTAATTGCGACGTTTTACGCAATTATAAAAAATTATGAAACACGGATGGTTTTGTTTATATCCGGTGCTGTGATGGCGATTCTCGGGGGAGGGCTGGCCGGGGCATTTGAGAGCTTTGTCAAGACGATGGTTGAAGGAGGGTTGGTGCCAACAATCTGTACTGTAATGGGATTTAGCTACGTAATGGATTGCACGGGCTGTACCAAACATCTTGTTACATTTCTGACCAATCTGCTGAAAAAAGTGAAGATTTTATTGGTGCCGGGCGCAGTACTCGCCACGTTTGCCATAAATATCGCGTTGCCGAGTGCAGCGGGAGCGGCGGCGGCAGTTGGCGCCTTGTTAATTCCCACCCTGATTGGCACGGGGGTGCATCCCGCGCTTGCCGCCAGTGCGGTTTTCCTGGGAACCTGGGGAAGTTCCATGAGTCCTGGACTCATGTTTAATCCGCAAATAGCGAAAATGGCTCAGGTGGATGTGATGACTGTTATTGCCACTTTCAGTGCGCAGGCAACAGCTGCTGCCTTTGTTGCTGCATTGTTGCTCGCAGTGATTGCTCATATCAAGAAGGAGGGGCCAGGAAGTCAGCATTCAGGAGAAGCGATTGATGACAAAGACAAATTCCACGTTAATTATATTTGGGCGATTACGCCTGTTGTTCCGCTTGTTCTATTAATTTTGGGCAGCAAACAGGTGCATATGATTCCGGAATTCAGTGTGCCGCAGGCAATGGTTATCGGGACGATTATAGGAATGCTGATAACTCGTTTCAATGTCAGTGAAGCAACAAAAAAGTTTTTCAAAGGCAATGGGGATGGATTCGCCGACATCGTATGCTTGATGGCGGCCGCAGCGATGTTTACTCAAGGGATGACGGCAATTGGGATTACCGGCGCGCTTATTGATGTCATGAAAAATTCCCAACAGATTGCCCAAGTTGCTTCTGCGTTTGGTCCTTTTATTATTGGGGTAGTGTCAGGGTCAGGCAATGCTGCGGCCCTTGCGTTCAACGGAGCGGTTACGCCACATGCTGCACAATTCGGTTATGGAATCATCGAACTCGGTTCGATGGCCCAGATTGGGGCTGGTTTGGGACGCACCATGTCGCCGGTGGCAGGGGCGGGGATCATTTGCGCTAAGATTGCTGGCGTCAATCCGATGGAATTGGCAAAACGCAATGCGATTCCGACGATTGTTGCAACGCTGATCGTCATGTTTACCTTGTTGTGATTCGAGAGTAAAGGAAGAAACTCATATTCGGAATTTGCCAAGTGAAACATAGAACCAGGCGGGCATGAAAATGCCCGCCTGGTTCTATGTTTCACTTGTGTAGTTTGAGTCGCTAATTAGTGCATGTCGGCAAGCAATTTGTCCACTTTCTTTTTGTTCGCTTCATCCAATTCTCCCAGCGGTTTACGGGGTAAGCCAACATCCAAACCTTGCGCTTGCAATGTATATTTGCAAATTTCCTGCCAATGCGGCACGCCATTCACTTTATCGTTGAAGAAATAATCAATATATGGCTGGATATTGTTTTGTGCTTTAATAGCCGCATCAACATCCTTCGTGAAACAGGCATCCATCAAAGCCCGGCATTGTTTTGGCAGTACGGCTGGGAAGCCGGACAACCAACCATCAGCGCCAACCAACAAACCTTCCAACGCGCAATAATCATGCCCATAGAATACACGCAATTTATTGCCGTTATGGAACTTCAATTCATGTACACGGTTCGGATCGCCATGCGCGGCTTTGATACACTGTATTGTGCCATCGTTCACAAGTTCGGTAACTTCTTTCGTTGTTAATTCGTAACCGGCAAACCATGGATTATTATATATCATAATTTCAATATCGAGAGCTGCTCGTAAATCACGGAAGTGTTGCATAACAGCTTTTTTATGCGGATTCAAATAAAATGGAAGAATTACCATAACGCAGTCCGCGCCATGATCTTGGGAAAATTTACTCATTTTAATCGTATTAAGGGTATCATATCTGCCTGTACCGCAAATCAACGGCACTTCACCAGCCAAGAAGGTAGCTACATGAGCTATAATTTCGCGCTGTTCTTCCATGTTCATGGCAATATTTTCCCCAGTACTGCCGCAAATAGAGATAGATTGGGCGCCATTGTCGAGCATCCACCGAAGGTATTTTTCCATGCCTTTTTTGTTATAAGTCTGATCGGAATTCCAAATTGTCATAGAGGCCGGACAGAGTCCAAACGGGGGCTTGATTCCTTCTTTCACAGCGATAATCTCCTTTTGTGTTAGATTAGTTAAAGTATTTTAACTTGTCTATTTTATATCATGCCCGAAAATAATAGTCAATATTTAAATTTAAATTTAAATATTGACTATGTTGCGAATTTAATCTATAATGTGTTTCAGTAAGACAACTAGCAAATTACAAATAATGAGGTTGCGTATGAAACATAAAAAAAACTTAGACATTCTTTTATCTGAAAATATTCGGGAGAGCTTCTTGCATGGTACATTCCATTTCGGTGAGAAAATTGATATTGATCGGCTGGCGGAAGAATATAATGTCAGCCGTACACCGGTCGTTCAAGCTCTCCACCGTTTAGAATGCGAAGGTATGTTGGAGATCGGTCCGACAGGGAAGTTGATTGTCCCGGAATTTTCTATAGCGATCGTAAAAGAAATTTATGAAATTAGGGCATTGATTGAGCAGTTCGCGATCAGGAAAATTGTCGGGGCTAATAAAAAGCATGATTTCAGTTTAATGAAACAATACGTGGTTGAATGCGATGTCGCATATAAAAATCGCGACATCTTTGCTACCAGTAAAGCTGACATGAATTTCCATCGCGAAATGGTAAAAATAGCTGATAATGGTTGCTTACTGAACCTTTATGATAAAGTTCAAGGCCAATGTATGATAGTAAATTATTTGCTGTATCCAAACTTCGATGAATTTTATAAAAGATATAAAAAAGAACATAGCGATATTTTAGAGAGTATCGAAGAGTATGAAATGGAAAAAGCGCTTTTTCTTGTGTCGCATCATCTAGAGCATATAGCGGAACAAATCATCGCGGCGTTTCCAAGTAACGTGCGAAAAGCAACTGCCCAAAGCGTTCTTCGAAGCACTTTGTCTATGATACCGGTATTGTTAAACTGCCTCCATAACTAAAACCATCTGCTAGCAGGTCGAAACCCAAAAAATATAAAAACTCACTTATTTTCGGTGGCTTGAACAATGACAAGCTGGCGTCTTTAAGTGTGGGCAAAAAAAATAAAAATTCAATGAAAACCACCCGCTTGACGGGTGGTTCTGATTTATCAATCACTTGCCTGCTGGTAGAGGAGGGGATAACAAATTTTCCATTGCGAAAATGCTCTAAAGGGAGGGGCGCGATTATACATTGTGAAGTGATCTTTAGGTGAATGGGAAAGTGCGCTATCGTTATAGTTGGTTATAGTATTTATTTATTCTGAGGTGAAATTACAAAAAAATGGAGGAATAAATCATGCTCTCAGCTGTTTTTGTATTAGTGGCTTTTTTATGCGTGGCTGCTTTAATGATTACGAAACGCTTATCAACAATGGTGGCACTGCCAGTATTGGCATTGGCAATAGCTTTTATCTGCCAAGTTCCATGGGTGGAAATGAGTAATGGTAAAGATGCTGGTACAGGCATTATGAAAGGTATTATTGAAGGCGGTTCAGTTAAAATGGCAACCTCGTACGCGGCTTTAATGATTGGTGCGTGGATAGGCCAGTACATGAACCATGTAGGCATATCGAAAACGATTATTAAGACAGCTGCCGAGCTCGGTGGTGACAGGCCGTTTTTAGTTACTATTTTTGTATGTATTGCCGTCGGTATGCTGTATACTACGGTTAGCGGTTTGGGCGCTGTTATCATGGCGGCGACTATCGCACTTCCTATTATGGTATCGGTAGGCGTACCGAAATTCTTGGCTGGTTGTATTTTTTTGTTCGGTTACGCTATCGGGTTATCAATTAACTTGGCGAACTGGACTTATTTTACTTCTGTCGCCGGGATAACCTATGATTCGGTAGCTAAATTTTCTTTTATCATGCTGGGCTTAACTGCTTTGACCACATTGGTATTTATAGTAGTCAATTTCAAAAGTGAAGGTATTAAATTTGCATGGGCAGCAGAAAATGAGTTTGATCCAGAAGAAGATTTTCAGAAAGCTCCATTGATGGCTATGTTAACGCCGATTGTACCGATGGTTCTGGTTGTTGCGCTAAAATGGACAGTCATCACTTCGTTCTTGGTCAGTATCGTATACTGCTTCCTTGCAATGTTAATTTTCGGGAAAGAGCATAACGCTAAAAAATTGTTGTCACTCTTGCCACGTTCTGCTATTGATGGTATTTCGGACACCGCGGTCGCGACGATGATTATGATTGGCATTGGTATGCTGCAATCCTCGTTGAATCATCCGCTTGTTGTAAGTAAAATCAGTGGTTTCGTATCAATGGTAATTCCGTCTAGCCCTTGGACATTCGTTGCTTTTTTTGCATGCTTCGCACCCCTCGCGTTGTATAGAGGCCCGCTCAATATTTGGGGATTGGGCAGCGGCATCGCGTCCATAATGGTTGGCCTACATATTTTGCCGCCGCAGGCTATCTTGGGGGCTTTCGTTGCCTGCGAGCGAGTGCAGGTAATTGGCGATCCAACCAATTCCCACAGCGTATGGATTTCCAGCTACATCGGCACAGATACCAATCAAATTTTGGTAAAGGTATTCCCTTATATTTGGGCGCTTGCCGTAATGGGCATTGTAGCTACGTCCGTATTATTCTTGTTCTAAATATAAATAGTCGATAACAGCATGTCTTTGGCATGGTAACTATATTAATGAATGGTTGCTATGCCAAAGGTTTAATAGGACACAGAAAAATTTATGTAGGGGGCTACATTTTGAAGGTAAGAATTGGCATAGATGTCGGTGGTACATTTACGGACGCTGTAGCCATCGACAATGATTCTTATGAATTAATCGGAGCGCTAAAAATTCCAACAACGCATGCATCCGAAGAGGGTGTGGCTGATGGCATAATAAAAGTCATAAACAAAATTATGGACAAATATGATATTAAGCCGGAAGATGTTGTTTTTATCGCTCATGGCACTACTC
>Ga0316604_10002932_pt1 | contig 12467 bp, 10 predicted proteins | sample OWC_soil_day20_C_FD_207650 | JGI IMG/M metagenome (GOLD analysis project Ga0316604, IMG submission 207650) | Wetland soil microbial communities from Old Woman Creek delta, Ohio, United States - OWC_soil_day20_CT | ecosystem: Environmental > Terrestrial > Soil > Wetlands | place: USA: Ohio... | reverse complement strand
AGGATCAGCGCATAGTACTCTCCGTGGTTGATGCGCAGCTCGGCGAGATACGCGATCGAAAACCAGCACACCAGGAACGAGGCGAGCCCGATCAGCACCGTCGCGTAGGCGGCGAAGCCGTCGAGGCGCAGCATCGGGTTGTCGATGTCGAAGGTGATGCTCGCGCCGCCCGCGAACGTCGCGCCGGCCGCGTAGATCGCGAGGCCGAGGAAGACGGCAGAGACCAGCGCCAGCACCGTGCCGATCCAGACTTCGGTGACCTCGCGGCCGAGGAAGCTCTTGCGGCGCGAGAGCCACACTTCGCCGAGCAACACGACGAGCGCGCCAATACCGGTGAACGCGATCGGCGCGATGGCGGCGAGATCGAGGCGCGGGGCGTTCATCGCTGCGCCTCCGCGGGGATCGCGAGTTCCGCGATCAGTTCATGGGGTCCAGCGTCACGCGCAACTGCCTTCTTCTGCTCCATCTGGTGCAGCAACTCGCCGACGGAGGCGTCGAGGCGGCGCAGGAACGGGCTCGGAGCGACGCCGATCCAGACGATCGGGATCAAGATCGCGAGCACCACGAACATCTCGCGGAACGAGAGGTCCATCAGCGAGCGATTCTCGGGTTCCTCGACGGGACCAAAGAAGACGCGCCGATACGCCCACAGCAGATAGGCCGCCGCGAGCACCACGCCGAAACTCGCCGTCGCGCCGACCCACGGGCTCGCCAGGAACGCTCCCGCCAAGATCAAGAACTCGCCGACGAAGCCGTTGAGCCCGGGCAGGCCGATGCTCGACATCGCGACGATCCCGAAGAGCAGCGCGAACACCGGCATCGGCTTCGCGATGCCGCCGAACGCCGCGATCTCGCGGGTGTGACGTCGCTCGTAGACCATGCCGACGAGCAGGAAGAGCGCGCCGGTCGAGAGCCCGTGGTTCACCATCTGCAGGATCGAGCCTTCGAGCCCCTCTTCGTTGAGCGCGAAGATGCCGAGCATCACGAATCCCAGATGCGCGACCGACGAATACGCGACGAGCTTCTTGATGTCGGTCTGCACCATCGCGACCAGCGCCCCGTAGAGGATGCCGAGCAGCGCGAGTGCGAACATCAGCGGGACGGCCTGCTCGGTGGCGACCGGGAACAGCGGCAGCGCGAAACGCACGAAACCGTAGGTGCCCATCTTCAGGAGCACGCCGGCGAGGACCACCGAGCCCGCCGTCGGCGCCTCGGTGTGTGCGTCGGGAAGCCAGGTGTGGAACGGCACGATCGGCACCTTGATGCCAAAGGCCAGCGCGAACGCCGCGAAGAGCCACGGCTGCGTCTTCCACCACACCGCCTGACCCGCGAGCGGGATGCTGGTGTCGAGCAGCGCTGGCGAGCTGTTCGATGCGTGCTGCACCAGGTCGAAGTTTGCGACGCCGAACTGTTGCTGGTGCAGCGAGTAGATCACCAGGATCGCCACCAGCATCAGCAACGAGCCGACCATCGTGAACAGGAAGAACTTCACCGCCGCGTAGACGCGCCGCGGTCCGCCCCAGATCCCGATGATGAAGTACATCGGGACGAGCATCAGTTCCCAGAACACGTAGAACTGGAAGACGTTCAGCGCGAGGAAGGCGCCGAGCATGCCGGTCTCGAGGAAGAGGTTGAAGAACACGAAGTTCTTCACCTGACGCTTCGGGTCGTTCCAGGAGCCGACGAGCACCAGCGGCATCAGGAAGGTCGTGAGCATCACCAGCAGCAGGCTCATGCCGTCGATGCCGACGAAGTAGTGGACGCCCCAGCTCGGCAACCACGTCGCGTACTCGACGAACTGGTAGCCGGTGCGCGTCGGGTCGAAACCGAACCAGAGTCTCAGCGAGAGCAGGAAGGTGAGCGTCGTCGCACCGACCGCAGTGATCTTCCAGACCTGCTCGGGTAGCCCGCGCAGCAGGATCAGCAGCAGCCCCGTCGCGAGCGGCAGGAACGTGACGACGGTGAGCAGGTGCGCGTCGAGCCAGTTCATGCGCGCGCCCCCGGCCGTCGCATCAGCGCAGCATCCACACCACGATCGCGAGCGTGCCCACGACCATGGTGATGAGATAGCCCTGCGTGAGGCCCGACTGGCCGTACTTGAACACATGGGCCGCGAGGCCGCGGACGGCGCGCGCGCTGCCGTTCGCTCCGAGCCCGTCGATCAGGCCTGCATCGACGACGCGGAAGAGCAGCTTGTCCGAGACGGCGACCAGCGGGTGCACGATCAGCGCGTCGTAGAGTTCGTCGACGTAGTACTTGTTCTCGACTAGGCGCGCGACGCCGCCGAGCGCCGCGCGGATGCGCGCCGGGACGGCGGGACTCCACAGGTACATCCAGGCCGCGACGAGCGTGCCGAGCGTCGCTGCGCCGATCGCGAGCCCTGCCAGACCGAGTTCGGTGGCGTGCGCGATCTCGTGCTCCGGATGCGGCAGCACGCCGTGCAGGAAGTTCGCGAGCGCGTTCGAGTCGGGCACGCCGAGCCAATCGCCGTAGATCTGCGGCAGCCCGAGGAAGCCGGCGCCGAACGAGAACGCCGCGAGCACCACGAGCGGCCCGAGCACCACCCAGCCCACCTCGTGGATGTGACGCTGGCTTTCGGGATCGGCGCGGCAGTCGCCAAAAAAAGTCCGGAAGTGGAGCCGCCACATGTAGAAGGCAGTGATCGCGGCGGTGACGAGGCCGATCGCCCAGAGCCACTGATGGCCGGGGATCTGGTCCGCCGCGTAGGCCGAGAGCAGGATCTCGTCCTTCGAGAAGAAACCGGAGAACGGCGGGAAGCCGGCGATCGCGAGCACCGCGACCAGGAACACCCCGTGCGTCACCGGCAGTCGCATGCGCAGGCCGCCCATCTTGTCGATGTTCTGCTCGTGGTGCATCGCCATGATCACCGCACCGGAACCGAGGAAGAGCAGCGCCTTGAAGAAGGCATGCGTGCCGACGTGGAAGATCGCCGCCCCGTACGCGCCGCAGCCCGCCGCGAGGAACATGTAACCGAGCTGTGAGATGGTGGAGTACGCCAGCACCTTCTTGATGTCGGTCTGCGCGATCGCCATGGTGGCCGCAAAGAGAGCCGTCGCCGCGCCGGTCCAGGCGATCACCGCGGATGCGCCCGGCGCCTCGACGTACAGGAACGACATCCGACACACCATGTAGACGCCAGCCGTCACCATCGTGGCCGCATGGATCAGCGCCGAGACGGGCGTCGGGCCGGCCATCGCGTCGGGGAGCCAGGTGTAGAGCGGAATCTGCGCCGACTTGCCGCAGGCGCCGAGGAAGAAGCAGAGCCCGATCAGCGTGGTGAGTCGCCAGCTCTCCGGCCCGGGCAGCCACGCCGGCACCGAAATGGTCTGCTCGACGATCTTCGGCAGCGCGGCCTTCAGCTCGACGAAGTTCAACGTCGCCGCGTCGCCGAGCGACCCGAGCAGCAGGAAGATCCCGACGAGGAAGCCGAAGTCGCCGATGCGATTGACGACGAAGGCCTTCATCCCGCAGTAGGCATTCCAGCGGTCGCCGTACCAGAAGCCGATCAGCAGGTACGAGCAGAGCCCCACGCCTTCCCAGCCGAGGAAGAGCACCAGCAGGTTGTCGCCGAGGACGAGCAGCAGCATCGCGCACAGGAACAGGTTCAGGTACGCGAAGAAGCGCTGGAAGCCGCCGTCGTCGCGGTGGTCGTCGTCCATGTAGCCGATCGAGTAGATGTGGATCAGCGAGCCGACGCCCGTGACGATCAGGCACATGATCGCCGCGAGCGGATCGAACGAGAAACCCATCTCGGCGGAAACGCGACCCGCCCCGATCCAGGTGAAGACTTCGTCGACCAGCACGCGGCTCTCGCCCGCGCTGCCCAGTATTTGGGCCAGGGCCAGGCAGGTGACGGCGAACGCGGCGATCGGCGCGCCGCACGAGATCGCGACGACCAGCCCGCGCGGCATCTCGCGGCGCAGCAGGCCGAGCCCGACGCCGTGCACCAGCGCGCCGAGCAGCGGCAGCGCCGGGATCCAGCGCAGCAGATCGGAGCTGACGCCCGTCTCTACCATCGCAGCAGACTCACGTCTTCGACGTTCACGGACTCGCGGTTGCGGAACAGCGCGATCACGATGCCAAGCCCCACCGCCACCTCCGCGGCGGCCACCACGATCACCATCAGCACGAAGATGTGACCGTCGACCGAGTTCCAGGCACGCGCGAAGCCGACGAAGGCGAGGTTCGCGGCATTCAGCATCAGCTCGATCGACATCAGGATCACGATCAGGTTGCGGCGCGTGAGCGCGCCGACGGTGCCGATCGCGAACAACAGCGCCGAGAGACCGATGACGTGTTCGAGGGGAATCTCCAAGCTACGAGAGCCTCCGCTTGGCGAGCACCACGGCGCCGACGATCGCGGCGAGCAGCAGCAGCGACGAGATCTCGAAGGGCAGCACGAAGTCGCGGTAGAGCGCACGGCCGACCGCGGCATACGAACCGAAGTCGGCGGGAATCTCCTGCACCGTCGGCAAGGAGTTCGGGACGAGCTGCAGGAACGCGAACGCAGCGCCGAGCGCGAGCACCACGCCGGCGAGCTTCACGAGCCGCTCGCGCCGCTGCGCGAATACGTCATGGCGCAGATTCAAGAGCATCACGACGAACAGGAACACGACGACGATCGCGCCCGCGTACACCATGATCTGGAGCGCGGCGACCAGGTGGGCGTCGAGCACCACGTAGACCACCGCCAGCGAGATCATCGTGACGACCAGGCTCATCGCCGCGGCCACCGTGTTGCGCAGGTGCAGCACCATCGAGAGCGCCGAGAGCACGGCGGCTGCGCCGAAGGCGTAGAAGAAGACTGCCGGCGCGCTCACGCCCGGGCTCCCTGCAGCACGAGGATCACGAGACCCGTCACGAGGATGTTCGCCAGCGAGAGCGGCAGCATCACCTTCCAGCACAGGTCCATCACCTGGTCGTAGCGCGGGCGCGGCAGCGTCCAGCGGATCTGCATCTGCAGCCAGATCATCAGGATGACCTTCGCGAAGAAGGCCACGACGTGCAGCAGCATGCAGAGGCCCGTCGCCACGCCGACGCCGAAGATGGGAGTCACCCCGCCGATGATGTCGGCCTGCGAGAGCCAGGGAATCGTCCAGCCGCCAAGGAAGAGCGCCGTCATCAGCGCGGCGATCACGACCACTTCGATGAACTCGGACATGTAGAACAGCCCGAAGCGCATGCCCGAGTACTCGAGGAAGTAGCCCGCGATGATCTCGGACTCGCCTTCGGGCAGGTCGAAGGGGGGGCGCTTGTTCTCGGCCATCACGCAGGTGAGGAACAGCACGAAGGCGAGCGGTTGGAGCAGGATCCCCCAGGTGGGCAGCGTCAGATGGCTGAGCCAGCCGAGGCTTTCGACGAATCCGAAATGCTCGAGGAACCCGAGGATCCGGAACGTCGAGTCCTGCGCGACGCCCATCTCGGTGAGCCGCAGCGTCTGGAAGCACATGAAGAGGCCGACGATGGAGAGACCCATCGTCACTTCGTAGGAGATCATCTGCGCCGACGCGCGCAGGCTTCCGAGCAGCGACCAGTTGTTGTTGCTGGCCCAGCCGGCGATCACCGTGCCGTAGGTGGCGATCGACGCAATCGCGAAGATGTAGAGCACGCCCCAATCGAGATCCGCGACGACGAGGTTCACCGTCGTGTCGCCGAAGTGATAGGTGCCGCCGTACGGGATCACGCCGAACGACGCGATCACCGGAATCGAGGCGATCAGCGGCGCCATCAGGTGCAGCGCGCGATTGGCGCCGGTGGGCACCACGTCTTCCTTGGTGAGCAGCTTGATCACGTCGGCCACCGGGTGCAGCAGACCGAGCACGGTGATGCCGGCGATGTCGGCGCGGTTGGCCCCGATTCGGTCCTGCATCACGGCGCTCTGCTTGCGCTCGACCCACGTGATGACGGGCGCGAACGCCGCCACTGCCACGAGGATGATGAAGAGCGTCTTGATGAGCACCGGGACGAGCGCTTCCAAGCTACGCCCCCGTCCGATCTTGAGGATGGGGCTCTTCGAAGCCGCGCAGGCCGAGCAGCTGGCCGAGTCGCCACAGCGCTTCGCCCTCGGCACGCGCTTCGAAGACCGGCTCGACGGCGGGCTGCACGGCCTGCACCAGTCCCGCGACGTTGGTGAGCGTGCCGTGCTTCTCCGCGGCGTGGCGCGCCGGCAGTACGACGTGCGCGAGCGCTTCGAGTGGCGAGCGGTGCGTGTCGAGCAACACCAGCGTGTCGACTCCTTCGAGCGCGGCGCGGGCGTTCGCGTAGGCCGGCGCCAATACGTCGTGCCCCATCACCAGCAGCGCCTCGACGGCGCCGCCTCGCACCCGTTCGAGCAGCGGCGCGGCGTCCTCGAAGCCGGCTGCGCGCGCGCCCGCGGCATTCGCCGCCTTCTCTTCCTTGATGAGCAACGCGTCCTTGCGGCCGCGAACCAGCGCGAAGCCCGCCTGCGTCGAGCCGAGCGCGTCGAGAAAGCGGCGCGCAACCGCGAGGTCTTCGTTGGTGGCGTGCGGTGACACCAGCATGCCGACCGCGCCGGCTCCCTTCGTCTCGATCACGCGGCGGATGCGCGCCACCGCCGTCTCGAGCGCACTCTCGTAGGGGACGGAGACGAGGTTGCCATCCGCGTTGCGCACGGCGGCGTGGTCGATGCGGTCGTCGGCGTTGATGCGCTTGTAGGAAAGCCGGCCTTCGTCGCAGAGCCAGGTCTGGTTCACGGCGTCGTTGCGGCGCGGCGTGTAGCGATAGACTCGGTTGTTCGCGACGCCGAGGTGGACGTTGCAGCCGTTCGAACAACCCGTGCACACGCCCGGCAGGTCTTCCGTGAACCATACGCGGATCTTGAAGCGGAAGTCCTTGGTGGTGAGCGCACCGACCGGGCAGATGTCGGCGACGTTCATCGAGTAGTCGTTCGAGAGCGGCATCTCCGGGAACGTCTCGATCACCGAGCGGTCGCCGCGCGCGAACACCGCGAGTTCGCTGGTGCCCGGCACTTCGCGGCAGAAGCGCACGCAGCGGCGGCACAGGATGCAGCGCTCCTGGTCGAACATCACCGTCGGACCGAGATCGACGCGCTTCTTCCCGGCGCGGCGCGGCTCCTGCGTGCGGGAGTGCGGGACGCCGTACGCGAAGGCGTAGTCCTGGAGCTTGCACTCGCCGGCCTGGTCGCAGATCGGGCAGTCGAGCGGGTGATTGACGAGCAGCAGTTCCATCACGCCTGCGCGCGCGTCCTGCACGCGCTGGCTCTTGGTGTGGACCTTCATGCCGTCCTGGATGGGCATGCTGCAGGCGATCTGGAGCTTCGGGATTCCCTCGATCTCGACCTGGCAGAGCCGGCAACTGCCGTCGATCGTGAGCTTCGGATGCCAGCAGTAGTGCGGGATGTCGACGCCGTTCATCAGCACGCCGAGATCGTCGAGCGCCTGGAGGAGGGTGCGGCCTTCCGCGACCTCGTACTCGGTTCCGTCGACGGTGATGCGCGGCATTACAACTCGAAGCTCTGTGGGAAGGGACACTTTCCGTGCGTGATGTGGGCCTCGAAATCTTCGCGGAAGTGGCGCAGCAATCCCTGCACGGGCCACGCGGCGGCGTCGGCGAACGCGCAGATCGTCTGGCCTTCCATCTTGCCGGCGACGTCGAGCAGGATGTCGAGATCCGCGAGCGATCCGGCTCCGCGTTCGATGCGCTGCATGATCTTGTTCAGCCAGCCCGTGCCCTCGCGACACTGCGTGCACTGGCCGCACGACTCGTCGCGGAAGAAGTAGGTGATCACGCAACCCACGCGCACCATGCAAACGGTGTCGTCGAGCACCATCACGCCGCCGGTTCCGAGCAGCGTCTTGCGCTCGCGCAGGAACTCGCTCGCCATCGGCACGTCGAGCTGCGACACCGGCAGGATCGGCATCGACATGCCGCCGGGAATCACGCCCTTCACCTTGCGACCGGGCAGCGGTCCGCCGGCGTGCTGGAAGACGATCTCGTCGAGCCGCGTGCCGAGCGGCAGCTCGTAGAGACCCGGCCGCTGGACGAGACCCGAGACGCCGAACACCGTCGCGCCGGGGCTCTTTTCGGTCCCGAAGCCGCGGAACCAGGCCGCGCCGTTCTTCACGATGTGGGGCGCGTGCGAGAAGGTCTCGACGTTGTTCACCGTGGTGGGCATGCCGAAGGCGCCGAACTGCGCCGGGAACGGCGGCTTCTTGCGCGGCTGGCCCTTCTTGCCTTCGAGCGATTCGAGCAGGCCCGTTTCTTCGCCGCAGATGTAGGCGCCGGCGCCGCGCGTCACGATCACGTCGTGCGCGAGATCGCTGCCCAGACACTGCGCGCCGAGGATGCCCGCCGCGCGACACTCTTCGATGGCGCGCTCGAGCACGTCGGCCGGGTGCGCGTACTCGCCGCGGATGTAGACGAAGGTCTTCTCGGCGCCCGTCGCCTTCGCGGCGATCAGGATGCCTTCGATGATCTGGTGCGGCCCGCGTTCGAGCAGCAGCCGGTCCTTGAACGAACCGGGCTCGGACTCGTCGGCGTTGCAGACCAGGTACTTCGGCTTGTCGTTGCCCTTCGGCATGAACGACCACTTCAGGCCGGTGACGAAGCCCGCTCCACCGCGACCCTGCAGGCCCGCGTTCTTCACCAGCTCGACGATCTGTTCGGCGCTCATCTCGGTGAGCGCCTTCCTCGCCGCTTCGTAACCGCCGCGCCGCCGGTAGCCCGCGAGCGTCGCGTAGTCGTCGTCGCCGAAGTGCTCGGTCAGATAGCCGGTGACGAAAGGGACCTTCTGCACGGCGTTACTCGAGGCCGTCGACGAGTCGCTTGGCGGCGTCGACGTCGAGATTCTCGTGGTAGGTCTCGTCGACGCGCAGCACCGGCGCCCAGGCGCAGGCGCCGAGGCATTCTTCGCGGCCGAGCGTCACGCGTCCGTCCTTCGTCGTCTCGCCGGCTTCGATGCCCAGGTGTTGCTCGAGCTGGCGAAGCAATTCGCGGGAGCCGCGCAGCGAGCAGGACAGATTGGTGCAGACATGAACGTGGTGCCGGCCCTGCGGGCGGTCGTAGAACATGTTGTAGAAGCTGACGACCTCCATCACCTGGATCGGGTGGAGGTCGAAGATCGTCGCCAACTCGCGCGCCGCCTCGGGCGTGATCCAGCCGGTCTGCTCTTGGACGAGGTGAAGGGCCGGCAGCAGCGCACCGCGCTTCTTCGGGTACTTGGCGATCGCGGCGTCGATGCGAGCGCGTGTTTCGGCGGAAATCACCATTCGAGCGCGCCCTTCATCCAGACATAGGCGAGCCCGCCGCCCAGCATCGCGATGAAGGTGACCATCTCGACGAAGCCGAACCAGCCGAGTTCCGTGAAGAGGGCGCCCCACGGATAGATGAACACCGCCTCGACGTCGAAGAGGATGAACAGCATCGCGACGATGTAGAACTTGACGGAAAAGCGTTGGTGCGGGGACACGATCGGTCGCTCGCCGCACTCGAAGGGCTCGTTCTTCTCCGCAAAGCTGCGTCGCGGACCGACCAGGAGATGGATCGCGAGGAGCGCGCTGGCCAGGATGGTCGAGATCAGGAGGATCACGACGGCACCCGTGTACTCCGCGATCATCTCCCCCCCTCACCCGAATCTCGCAACCGCCCTAAGGCCCCGATTTCCCGCGAAAAGGCGGCCGGAACCTAGCCGCGGCCCCCAACGCGATCAAGACCGCCGCCGTTGACTTGGGGACGTTCCTGAAGGCAACAAGGGCAACGCGGGCAGGAACGTCCCCAGTTCAACTAACGTGGGGGAATGGCGGTGCGGGTTGCGGTGCTGGGGGCGGGGAGCTTTGGGAGCTGCCTCGCGATCTTGTGCGCGGATCGTGGTCACGACGTTTCGCTGTGGGCGCGCGACGCCTCGCTGATCGACGCGATCACGCGCGACCACCGCAACCCGCGTTTCCTCAAGGACATGGCGATTCCAGACGCGATCCGCGCGACCACCGATCTCGCCGAGGCGCTGGCGGATTGCGAGATGGTGATCGTCGCGGCGCCGAGCCACGCGGTGCGCGACGTGATGGCGCGCGCCGCCGCGTCGCTGCCTGCGGAGGCAATCCTCGTCTCGGCGGTGAAAGGAATCGAACTCGACACGGGCAAGACAATGGACGCGGTGATCGCCGAAGTACTGCCCGAGTCGTATCACCCGCGCATCGCCGTGCTGTCGGGACCTTCGTTCGCCAGAGAGGTGGCGCAGCACAAGCCCACGGTCGTGACGATCGCCTGCCGCGAGGAGGCGTATGCGATCGCCGTCCAGAACTACCTCTCCTGCCCGTGGTTCCGCTGCTACTCCGAGACCGACGTGCTGGGCGTCGAGATCGGCGGCGCGATCAAGAATGTGATCGCGATCGCAGTGGGCGTGTCCGATGGGATGGACCTCGGCCACAACGCGCGCGCCGCGACGATGACCCGTGGCCTCGCCGAGATCACCCGACTCGGCGTGCGCCTCGGCGCGAATCCGCTCACCTTCCTCGGCCTCTCCGGGATGGGCGATCTGGTGCTGACCTGCACGGGCGACCTGTCGCGCAACCGGCGCGTCGGTCTCGCCCTCGGAAAGGGACGCAAGCTGCCGGAAATCCTCGAGGAGTTGGGCGAGGTCGCCGAGGGCGTGCGGACCACCTACGCCGCCTGCCAGCTCTCGGAGCGGGTGGGCGTCGAGATGCCGATCGCCCAGGGCGTGCGCCTCCTCCTCGAAGGCAAGGTCGATCCGCGCGAGGGCGTGAAGCTGCTGCTCAACCGCCAGCTCCGCGGAGAAAGAGATTGGGACTACAGGACCGAGCGCCGCTAGATCCTCCGCCATCCACATTCGCGACAATCAGCTAAGTTGAATAAGGTTTTCAATTTCGTCTGGGACCTGGGCCACCCCGGGCTCTGGAACTGAGGTACCCGGCCCTGTCGAGAGCCGACCGCTCGATCACTCGACCCATACTACTCATCGCGGCCCTCGGATTGGCAGCGCTCGCATCCTTGCCCGCCGGCGCGGCCGACCCGCTCTCCTCCGACGACCAGGCCCGCCGCGCGACGCACCTGCTCGAGTACCTCGCCGCCGACTACCCCGGCACCGTGCGCGACGGGCAGGTGGTGAACGCACTCGAGTACGCCGAGCAGATCGAGTTCGCCGCGCAGATCCACGCGACCCTGGCCGCGCTCGGTGTCGCGGAGAGCGACGCGCTGCTGCTCGCGACGACGCGCTTCGAGTCTGCGATTCGCGACCGCGCGATGGGCGACGCGGTGGCGGGACAGGCGCGCGAGCTGGCCTCGGCCGTACGTGAACGCTTCGGCGTGCGCGTCGTTCCGTCGGCAACACCGAATCTCGCCAGAGGTCGCGCGCTCTACGACACCCACTGCGCGTCGTGTCACGGCGCAACGGGGGTCGGCGATGGCCCGGCCGCCAAGTCCCTCGACCCGCCGCCGCGCAACTTCCACGCACGCGAACGCCTGCTCGCGCTCTCGCCCTTCGCCCTCTTCAGCACCATCACCTACGGCCTCGACGGCACCGGCATGAAATCGTTCGCACAGCAACTCGATGAAGCGTCGCGCTGGGATCTCGCCTTCTACGTCGGGGCGCTCGGCTTCGGGCAGGACGAGATCGCGCGCGGCAAGGCGCTGCTCGACACCCAACGCCACGCCGCCATCGCCCGCGTCCCCAATCTCGCCGCACTCACGGATCGCTCGGTTGCGGACCTTTCGGGAGGCGACGCCGACGGCGAAGCGCTGCTCGCATTCCTGCGCGCGCATCCCGAAGCGCTGCGCACCGGCAATCTCCCGCTCGACCTGGCAGCGAGCAGGCTCGCGCAGTCACTCGAAGCCTTCCGCGCGGGCAAGCGCGAACGGGCGCTCGATCTCGCCATCTCGTCGTACCTCGACGGCTTCGAGCCCGTCGAACCGGCGCTGAACGTCGTCGACGCGGCGCTGCGCAATGGCATCGAGGCCGAATACATCCGCTACCGCGACGCGCTGCGCGAAGGACGCGCGCTCGCCGAAGTGTCGGCGATCCACCGCTCGGTCGAAGCCGGGCTCGTGCAGGCGGGGCAGCGACTCGCGGGCGACGACCTCGGCCCGACGGCGGTCTTCACCGGCGCGCTGACGATCCTCGCGCGCGAGGGACTCGAAGCGGTGTTGCTCGTGGTCGCGATCATCGGCGTGCTCGCGCGCTCGGGCCGCCGCGATGCGCTGCGCTTCGTGCACGCCGGCTGGATCGCCGCGCTCGCAGCGGGTGCGGCGACCTGGTGGGTGGCGTCGCGCTTCGTCGTGATGAGCGGCGCGAGCCGTGAAGTGGTGGAAGGCGTCTCGGCCCTCACGGCCACTGCCATCCTCTTCTACGTGAGCTATTGGCTGCTCTCGAAGACGGAATCGACGCGCTGGCAGTCTTTCCTCGGCGATCGCTTGAAGACCGCACTCTCGAGCGGCTCGCTCGGCATGCTCGC
>Ga0316604_10002930_pt1 | contig 12481 bp, 10 predicted proteins | sample OWC_soil_day20_C_FD_207650 | JGI IMG/M metagenome (GOLD analysis project Ga0316604, IMG submission 207650) | Wetland soil microbial communities from Old Woman Creek delta, Ohio, United States - OWC_soil_day20_CT | ecosystem: Environmental > Terrestrial > Soil > Wetlands | place: USA: Ohio... | reverse complement strand
TGTTGACGAACGATTCGGTAGCGATGCGCCCAGCCTCAAGGATCTTCGGCAAGCCATTCAGGCCTGCGACGAGCTCGTCGGGCGACTGCTGGTGCGACTGGGTGGAAATGACAAGAGTGCCGTTGCGCCGTCAATTGGTATCGTGAATCACGAAGCAAATGGCGCGTCAGGCAGTACGATCAGTGATCTTCGGCAGACCGGTGGTGATGAAAACAGTACTGCGTCCCATGGCGAGTCCGATTTGTCGACCACGAGCGTACAGGCAGTGGTCGCCCGACCTGTCGGCGCAATCATCAATCGCAGTGACGCCATCACCGCGCTACGTCACGTCGCGAAATACTTCCGTCAAAACGAGCCACACAGTCCCGTCGCCCTGCTTGCCGAGCGTGCCGCCAATTGGGCTGAGATGCCGCTTGAGCAATGGCTGGGTGCGGTCATCAAGGATCAATCCACGCTTGATCAACTGCGCGAACTGCTCGACATCCAGGAGGGGACTCCGTCATGATCGAAGCGCCTCATGACACCTTGAGCGCTTTGTGTTCTGCTGGTGCTTCGCTCTTTGGCCAGGGTTCGCGGTTGCTCAAGCTGCGTTTCAGCGAAGGGAGTGGGATCTCTGAGGAGTCCTTGCTTCCCCACCGGATTCATGGTGAAGAACGCCTCTCCCAGACCTACCGGTACGTTCTGGAATGCCTATCCCCCGACGCCTACCTCGAACTCAAGAACCTGCTCGGTCAGCCAATCGAAATCGCCTTGCTGCTCTCCGACGGCGGCTCCCGCCTGCTCACCGGATTAGTGACGGCCGCCGAACAGAATGGTGCCGACGGCGGCTTTGCCAAATATACCCTGACCATCGAACCGGCGCTGGCCACCCTCACGCATCGCCGCAACAGCCGTGTCTTTCAGGACAAGAGCGTTCCCCAGATCGTCAGCACGATCCTCGACGAACACCTGGCCCACAACCCCGCCTTTACCGGCGCCTTCCACTACCGCAACCAGCTCACCCAGACCTACCCCAGCCGCTCCTACACCCTGCAATACCGCGAGACCGACCTGGCCTTCATCGAACGCCTGCTTGCCGAAGAAGGCATCAACACCCGCTACACCCACGGCCCCGACCCCGATACCAGCATCCGGGCCGGGCAGGGCCGCGAAGGTCGCAACCGCCAAGGTAGTGGACGGAACACCGGCGAAGAGAACACCGACGAGACGGACACACAAGGCATCCCCCAACACACCCTCATCCTCTTCGACAGCGTCCCCGCCTACCGCGAAGACGACCCGCGCCGCACGATCCGCTACCACCGTACCGACGGTGTCGAAAGCCAGGATGCCATCGACGACTGGAATGGCGCCCGGCGCATCCAGTCCGGCCACACCCAGCTCGCCAGCTACGACTACCAGGCCGTGTCCACCCACGTCGGAGAGGACAGCACCCGCACCCAGCACAGCACCGGCAAGACGGGTACGGCAAACCACTCCGGCAACGCCGTCGTCCCCCTCACCGACGGCCTCGAAGACTACGACCCCCAGGGCCCCTACTACGGCGCTGACCCCGCCGAAGTCGAACGCTATGCCCGCCTGCGCCAACAGCGCAAAGACCTCCTCAGCAAGACCTTCACCGGCCAGAGCAGCGTCCGCCACCTCGTCCCCGGCGACAGCTTCCAGCTCATCGACCACCCCATCCACGACCAGGACAATCCCGAAGACCGCCAATTCCTCGTCACGGGGATGACCTTTGAAGCTGAGAACAACCTTACCCCCGAAGCCAAACAAAGCCTGGGCAGCCTATTGACCCCGAGCTGCCCAGCCGACACCCCACTCAACCGGCTGACCGGTACGAACACCAACAGCAGCACCGGGGCCGGCACCCCCACCGGCACCCAGAACACGCCACCGTACCGCAACACCCTGGAGACCGTCCGTCGTCACGTCCCGGTGGTTCCCGACTATGCCCGCACCACTCACCAGAAACCCACCGCCGGCGGCCTGACCACCGCCACCGTCGTCGGCCCGGCGGACGAAGAAATCTTCACCGACGAACACGGACGGATCAAGATCCAGTTCCACTGGCAACGGAAAGAAGACCACCCCGAAGGCGGCGCCGATCGCGATGACCACTCCAGCACTTGGGTGCGCGTCGCCTATCCCGGTGCCGGCGCCGCCTGGGGCGACCAGTACATCCCGCGCATCGGCCAGGAAGTCACCGTCAGCTTCCTCGAAAACGATATCGACCGCCCACTGGTCACCGGTGTCGTCTATAACGGTACCCACCGACCGCCCACCTTCAGCGGTGCCGGAACCCTGCCAGCCAACAAGACCCTGTCCGGCCACAAATCCAAAGAATACAAAGGCAGCCGTTACAACGAACTGCTCTTCGACGACAGTACCAACGAAATCCGCACCAAGCTCTCCACTGAACACGGCAAGACCCAGCTTAACCAGGGCTACCTGATTCACCCGAGGACCGAAGGCAAAGGCGAACCGAGAGGCGAAGGCTTCGAACTGCGCACGGATAATCATGGCTCAATAAGAGCCGCCCAGGGCCTGTTTCTCACCACCGAAGCGCAGACCGGCGCGACCGGCAAACAGATCGCCCGGGACCATGCCCAGACTCAGGCCGATGCCGCCCTTGAACTCGCCAAGAGTCTCGGTGAGGTGGCGACCCAACAACTCGCCGACACCATCGAACACGGCCCCGAGACCATCAGCCCGGACAATGCCAAGGAGAGCAAGACCACGAAGGGTCACCTCAAACACCACATCGACGCGCTCAAGGCCTGGGAAGCTGGCACCAACACGGACAAAGACGCCAAGACCAAAACCGACGAACCCGGCCAACAGCCGATCCTGGTCCTCTCCGCCCCAGCGGGCATCTCGGCACTGACCGCACAGAACCTGAGTCTCGCCGCCGGAACCAACCTCGACCAGATCGCCCAGCGCGACACCAACCAGACCAGCGGCCGCCGCTGGCTGCACAACGTCGGGCAGCACATCAGCCTCTTCGTCAATGGCGTCAAGGACAAGATCAGCCTCAAACTCATCGCCGCTCAGGGCAAGGTCCAGATGCAGGCTCAACATGGGGAGTTCGAGATTACAGCCGAAAAAGACATCACCCTGACCGCCTGCAAAGGCAAAGTCACCATGGCGGCAAAAGAAGAAATACTGCTCACCTCTGGTGGCGGTTACATCCGCATCAAGGACGGCAACATCGAGATTCACTGCCCGGACTTGGTAAGTATGAAGGCAGCCAGTCATCAGTGGACGGGGTCGGACGCGATGCAGATGGTGATGCCGGAATTCCCAAGAAACGAACTCAAGATCAAGAAGCGTTTCTCTTTCTCCAGCTAACCCACCATGATAATCAGCCCACCCTTTCTGCTTGAACGTAACGACGGAGAAGTCGATGCCGCTTACGTTGCGCGCTGTATGCCGGATACTTCCGTCTGCGCACGGGACACCAACACCCCCGAAGGTTCATTCGCGTTGTCGTTCAAGCTGGGCTGGCACGGTGGTTTGCATCTGCAAGCGCCGATCGACGGCCAGTCCTACCAAAACGTGCGTGCCATCGCCGACGGCAAGATCGTCTATGCGAGAAAACCGAAAGCAGCGAATACCACGCCAAGCTCGGACGAGCCGCTCAACTACAATCCGGAGGGCGATGATCCGGCGTGGACCGACGATGGCTGCATCGTGATCCGGCATGAAACTCAGATTGGCGCCAACGCCCAAGGACAGGCGGTCGACGTCGTGTATTACTCGATCTATGAACACCTCAGCGAATTGCGCGGTCCGGCCATCGCCGCCGCGAAAGACGGAAAAGAGCAGTCGGTCTGGCGCAAGGACGAGATTGGCGTAGCCGGGCAGATCTATGGTCGCGAGCATCAACTACACTTCGAGATCGTCTGCGATGACGTCAATCTCCAGAAGCTGATCAACCGCCAGACCGGCGACCTGTCCGAACAGGGCGACGGACGTAACGACGTAGTCTTTGGCGACCTCTACCTGCGTCTGCCGAAAGACACTCCTGTTTATACGACACAACCACTGGACGACAATCCGGTAGCCAGCTATCGCCCGCGTAGGGCGTCCGCGTCGACGCCAGCCGAGACCTTGGCGGTTAGCCACTCGACGACCGAGGTCTATTATGTCGGACTACGTTATGCTGCCGGCGATGGAGCGGTTGATCAGCGCGGACATGCCTATCTGACAACGTATCGCGAGAACGGCGAACAGGTCGGCGACCCTCTACCGGAAGCGAATGCCGAATACGACCTCTACCTTCGCGCTACCCAGATCAGCAATTCGTACAACGAAGGTCACCGCCCCGCACCCAGCGCAGTCTACGAGTTGTTGCGCTTTGGCCGCATTATCGACACCACCCATGAAACGCTGACACCGGCCGATGTCCCCCATTGGCGATACATTCGGACGCCCGAAGGCGAAGGCTGGGTCAACCTAAACGCCGCAGACGTCCGCAAGTTCAGCGACGCTGACTTCCCGCACTGGAAAGGCTGGAAACTGATCGACGACGATACCGACTCCGACAGCCGTTGCGAATCGGCGATGCTCATGCGTTTGATCGAAGACCCGAATCAGGCGGATGGACAACTGACGCGGGATGAACTGCTGCAACGTCTCGGCCTCCCCGAAGTTCGGCAGAAACTCAAGCGTGCACTGTGCAAATTCCCAAGCGAACTCAATCAGGACCGAATTGAAGAACATTGGGGCTGGTTACGCAACGATCCAGAATACGGGCTCGGCGAGAAGTACGAAGAATTTGCTTCCCACGTAAAGGCTTTGACCATCCCGTGGGAAGAAAAGACCAGCCTCCCGGATTCCGTCTGGCATCTTCAGCCGAGGGAATTCATCACGACCTGGAGGAAGTGCGGGTGGTTGAGCGAGAGTGAACTTCGGCAACTCGTTCCCATGAAAGCTGTTCGTGGCCAAGGGGCGGGGCTGAGGGGGCCGTTCTGTTATGAGTCGATGCAAAGAAGTGCAGGACAGGTAATTGGAGACCATCTGATTACGCTCAATTGCGTGGTACGCAAGTTCTCTGTCATTACTCCCTTCCGACTCGCGGCCTTCGTCGGAAATTCGGTGCAGGAAACGACGTGGTGGAGCACCATGGAAGAGGGTAACGGAGATAATCTGCGCTACGCACCTTGGTATGGTCGCGGTTTCCTACAACTGACCAATTCCGACGGGCAATTCTCCCCCAACAGCAACTATGGGAAGTATTTCGCTTTCCGAGGCCGAAACATTGTGAGCATTCCGGAAAACCAATTAGTTCAATGGCGTAGAAATGTTGCCAGAGATCCTTACGATGCGCCCAATAGCGCGGGCGCCTATTGGTCATGGAACCGGGGTAATGCCGAGGCAGACCAACCCTCACCAAATACGCGTCGCGTAATCGCACTAGCGGCTAACAGTCAGTTACGAGCAAGAGAATCAATCGCCATCTACGAGAATGTTACTTTCCGGCGCGTAGCCTGCATGATCAACTTGCCCGCATCAGTCAACTCAAACAATCCTCAGCTCAATGGGTTGGTCGACCGCTACAGCGGTTTTGCAAATGCGCAGGTTGTGCTTTACGACCTGACGGCTTTCCCCAATGCTCAGGGGCAAATGGAATCTACTCCCGAAGATTTCTCGCCAAGGAGACCGCGATGAGAAAGACGATAGCTTTGATCGTGGCGCTGAGCGTCACGCATGGTGCCGCAATGGCCGCATCGAAAGAAAAGAAAACCGTCGCAAAAGACATCAACCTCGTCGAGCACCGCTTTGATCTGCAAGGTTGCCCGTTTACGTTGAGGGACAAACCGGGCGATAGTCATTTGATTGTGGATGGCAAATACGCGAATTATTCATTTATCGATGACCCCAAAACAGACCGAGGAATATCGATTATCTTTAGGTGTAACGAAAAACCTGCACGAGAATTCTGCCCAGAGACTACCAAGCCAGTTGATGACAATGAATCCAATCAACAATTTCTTAGAGACATTCATGTTGTTCGCTATGAGCAAATCAACGACGCCTATTACGGCATAGCCAGTGCAGCCAATTTCAGTGGTGTGCCACGCCCTCGTGGTCGGAATTTGAGTTGGTGTATCGGCGATGATCATCGAGCACTTTCGGGTTATTCCATTGTCGGTACTGAAAAACGCGAATACACCGACCGGATTCTGAAAATCCTCCGTACGATTCGCTTCGTCGATTCGCTAGACCCTGAGCCCTCCGATTCTCAAGATTCGCCTGCACGCAACGACAACACACACTGACGTGACGTTCAGCTGAAGGGATGGTAACCGGGGACACAGTCTGGGTGATCACGTGTATTACCGCAGCCAAGCGTTCTGGCAGGTCAGCGCTTCGGTGAATCTGCCCGGTGCGGCCAATCGCACGACCTATATCGGACTCAACGGCTTCGATTCGCGCTGCTGCGCCTACGGTGTAGCACTCGCCATTCTGGCCGAAATGAGATTCCCGGATACGCAAAGGCATGTCACCCTGGAATACCCAGAAGGCTATACGCCTAGGAGATGATAGATATGAAATATAACGATCTGGCCATTCTACTAATTGGGGTGCTTCCATTTCACGCAATGGCTAACGACCCCAATGTTCTAGGTCACCCCTCTGTAACGCGTGTAGAAACAAATCTGGGAAAAGGGTGCCGAGTATCGATGTCACTTCCGATTAGCGAACGCAGTCGGATTGGTAACGGTGGCGATCCGGATGCTGGTCTTGGGGGATTCAGGGTGGAGCCTATCCCGAAAGGGTGGAAATTCAAGTCGTTTCAGAAGCTGTATTTCAATCTCATGTGCCTTGACGCCGACAAGGTCTTTACCAAAACCGGCGAAGCAAGCTTCGATCCGCAGACGGGTTCATGGAAAAAAGATGTTGAAAGGCGTATCAAGTCGCTCGGGTACAAGCTTTCACCGCTAGAATACAAGGACGCCTATGAAGATTTCGACAAAGCCATTCGCGTTTACAACGTGGAGGCGGTAAATGCTAAAGGTTTTGCCAGCACCGAGGACGACACGACAGGCGATGAGAAGAATAGAGTACGGCATATGGGCTTTTGCCTCATTAATGAACCCAAAGCCTTATGTGGTGAGGGGGGCGTTGGTTACCCAACTGACAGCTCGAAGAACGACCTAACCGAAAGGGTGCTGGAAATCATCCGCACCATCGAGTTTTTGCCCGATGAGGAATGATTCGTAGACGATGGCTGCATCGTGATCCGTCACGAAACTCAGATTGGCGCCAACGCCCAAGGGCAAGTAGTGGATGTGGTGTATTACTCAATCTATGAACATCTGAGTGAATTACGCGGCCCGGCCATCGTCGCTGCCAAAGACGGCAACGAGAAGTCGATCTGGCGCAAGGACGAGATTGGCGTAGCGGGACAAATCTACGGTCGCGAGCATCAACTGCGTTTCGAGATTGTCTGCGACGACGCCAACCTACAGAAACTGGTCAACCGCCGGGCCGGCGACCTGTCCGAGCTGAGCGATGGACGTAGCGACGTGATCTTTGGCGAGATCTACCTGCGTTTGCCGAAAGATACCCCCGTCTATACGACGCAACCGCTCGACGACAATCCGGTAGCCGGCTATCGCCCGCGCAGAGTGCCCGCGTCGACACCAGCGGAGGCCTTTGCCGCCGACCGTGTGACGACCGAGACCTATTACATCGGGCTACGTTACGCTGCCGTCAATGGCGCAATCGATCAGCGCGGAGACGCATATGTGACTACGTATCGCGAGAATGGCGATCTGGTTGGCGACGCGCTGCAGGAGCCGAATGCCGAATACGACCTCTATCTTCGCACAACCCAGATCAGCAATTCATAGGCGGAAGGCCATCGTCCAGCCCCGAGTGCGGTCTACGAACTGCTGCGCTTCGGGCGCATCACCGACACAACCCATGAAACGCTCACCCGACCGATGTCCCTCATTGGGAGATACGTTCGACGAGTTCGCCGCGCATGTCGTCCTGAAAGAGATCTTAAACTGAAGACTAACTGGACTCGGCAATCGTCCGTTTTGGTAACTACAAGAATGACGTCGGGGTAAATAATCAGTGGCCATGCACAACGCTTTTGTTGGAATAGTAGTGCATCTGCCAAGATTGCAAATTCGCCAATGTCATTCTGTTTCTGCCAGATGATTTGACAATCGATGATTGCTGTTTTAAGCTCAGGATTAATAAGGGTTTTTGAGAAATTTCTGATTCTTTGGTCAGTTGTGCTAACACGAATAAGCACAATGGAGTTAGAGTTGATGCCCCGCAGTTTGGTGCGGGGCTCTTCTTTTTTGTAGTTGCGTAACTTGGTGTCGTGTTGTGGTCCCTTGTTGCTTGGGTAAACCAGTAATCCACGTTGAGATTGTTATGGAGCAGTGTGTGTAATCCATTATGAGCACTACCACCACTACTACAGTTCTTCGTTTCGCAGAAACTGAAGAGAGAGCTCAAAAGCAGGCTGCTTTCCGTAAGCAGTTTTCGGTTAACCTCAACGTGGCGCTTGACAGGCGTGGCGCAATCCCTTTGGGTTATGGTCGCGTAGTTGGTGCGGCAGAGTTGTTTGGAGTCAGCCAAAATACGGCGGCGAGCTGGATAAAGGGTGAGGGGGTCCCGGAACTTTCGCGTTTGCCGGAAATCGCCGAGATACTGGGAACGACGGTTGAGCAGTTGGTCGTGGGGGACAGGGATACCGGTACGAAGGCCATTGATGAACGTTACGTCATGGTCGATATGCACGAAGATGAAGGTGTCGGCGGCTATTCCTGGTACACCCTTCCGGAGACTCTTCGCAGTCTTGGTCTGCCAAATGACATCAAAATGCTGCTGGTCAAAAACGACGATATGGCGCCATTTGTCAGTAGCGGAGAAGTCGTGATTTACGACCCACGCGTCAAACGAATCCTATCAAGTGGTGTTTTTGTCCTTCGGATCGGCGAGCAACTTGTCGTTCGCCGTGTGCAACGGGGGATCAGACAAAATATCCGCTTGATCTGTGACAATCCCCTGTTTGACGATGAGGTGCTTGACGAGACCGATTTTTCGGATACCGCTCGTGGCGGCAACAATATCTTCGTTGCGGGGCAAGTTATCGGTCGTATGTTGCTCGGTAGCTAATCTGAGTTGTGATTTCGTATCGGATTGCCGCAAAGGTCTGCCGAACGAGAACGCTTAATCCGCAAGAAATATCTTTGGCAGCAGAAAAATACAGCGTGTTCCCTTTCTGGCTCACGCGATTCAAGCCCACTGGGTCGCTGGTCTAGGTGGCTCAGTGCATATAAACATCGTTTAAGGTGCGTCCAGCCGTTGGCCAGAAATAGCGTCTCGGAATCACTGCCAGAGTCCCCGTTTTGGGAGATTGCTGTTGCGGGTGTGCGGCAAAATATGGCAGAATGCGGCCTTCTTGCAGGGCAGAGTGACAATCGCCGAAGGGTAACAGCTTGGCGCCTTGTTAGCAGGTTCGGCAGGTATAGGCGGTTGTTGTTCAAGGGGTTTGGCGGTTTCTTTAGGAGTTGTCATTGGCCCCAAGTGGAGTTCCCCGGTAGGGTGGCTCCGATCTGAATATAAGCGATAGCGTGGCGGATCATGCTGGAAACCTATTTCCCGATATTTGTCTTCGTCCTGATTGGTGTCGTTTTCGGGATAGCGCCGGTCATCACCGGTATGGTGGTGGCACCTTATCGTCCGAACGGCGAGAAGCTCTCGCCCTACGAGTGCGGCTTCGAGGCCTTTGAAGACGCGCGCATGAAGTTCGATGTGCGCTATTACCTGATCGCCATCCTGTTCATCCTGTTTGATCTTGAAGTCGCCTTTCTCGTGCCTTGGGCCACGATCTTCAAAGAGATTGTTCAAACCGAATCGGTCAAGTGGTTCGGCTTCGTCGAGATGCTGGTTTTTGTCGCCATTTTGGTCGTGGGCTATGTCTATGCCTGGGCCAAGGGTGCGCTGGATTGGGAGTGATTAATGAGTATTGAAGGCATTCTCCAGGAAGGCTTCATCACGACGACGGCTGACAAGCTGATCAACTATATGCGTACCGGCTCGATGTGGCCGATGTCGTTTGGTCTGGCCTGTTGCGCGATCGAGATGATCCATACCGGTTGTTCGCGCTACGATCTGGACCGCTTTGGTATCATTTTCCGCCCGAGTCCGCGTCAGGCTGACGTGATGATCGTTGCCGGTACGTTGACCAACAAGATGGCTCCGGCATTACGCAAGGTCTATGACCAGATGGCAGAGCCGCGCTGGGTGATTTCCATGGGGTCCTGTGCCAATGGCGGTGGTTATTACCATTACGCTTATTCGGTCGTGCGCGGATGTGATCGCATCGTTCCTGTCGATATCTATGTTCCGGGCTGCCCTCCGACCGCAGAAGCGTTGGTCTATGGCTTGATCCAGTTGCAGAACAAGATTCGCCGTACCAGTACCATCGCCCGATAAATTATTCGAGATTTCGTCATGTCCGCCAAGCTTGAAGTGCTTAGCCAGAACCTGCAAAAACATCTCGGAGATCGAGTCAAGTCGCTTCAAGTTGCTTTGGGTGAAATCACCGTCGATGTGGATGCCTCCGATTATCTCGACGTGATGACGGCCCTGCGCGATGAACCGGAGCTGCGTTTTGAAGAATTGATCGATCTTTGCGGCGTTGATTATTCGGCCTACGGCAATGGCGAATGGGCAGGCAAGCGTTTCGCTGCCGTGAGCCATCTACTTTCGATAACGCACAACTGGCGCCTGCGTGTGCGTTGTTTTGCTCCTGACGACGGCTTCCCATCGCTTCCGTCGATCGTTTCGGTCTGGAATTCGGTGAATTGGTTCGAGCGCGAAGCTTTCGATCTGTTCGGGATTGTTTTTCCAGGGCACCCTGATTTGCGCCGGATATTGACCGACTACGGCTTCGTTGGTCACCCTTTCCGCAAGGATTTTCCGATCTACGGTTATGTCGAGATGCGCTACGACGCCGAACAACAGCGCGTGATTTATCAACCGGTGAGTATCGAGCCGCGTGAAATCACGCCGCGAATCGTTCGGGAAGAAAGCTACGGGGACGTAGAAAATGGCTGATATACAGAATTACACGCTGAACTTCGGGCCGCAACACCCGGCCGCGCACGGTGTGTTGCGCATGGTGCTTGAACTCGACGGCGAAGTCGTGGTGCGTGCCGATCCGCATATCGGCATGTTGCACCGTGCCACCGAGAAGCTGGCGGAAACCAAAACCTGGATACAGTCGGTTCCGTACATGGATCGTCTCGACTACATGTCGATGATGTGCAATGAGCATGCGTACTGTTTGGCGATCGAGAAGTTGGTCGGCATCGAAGTTCCGATTCGTGCGCAATACATTCGCGTTATGTTCGACGAGGTGACGCGCATCCTGAATCACCTGATGTTTGTCGGTTCGCACGGGCTTGACGTTGGCGCGCTGAGCATGATGCTTTACGGCTGCCGCGAGCGCGAAGATCTGATGGATTGCTATGAGGCCGTCTCAGGCGCGCGCTGGCACGCGGCTTACTATCGGCCGGGTGGCGTTTATCGTGATCTGCCGGATAGCATGCCCCTATACAAAGCATCAAAATGGAAGAGCGCGGCTAAACTGAAGGAAGTCAACGCGGCGCGCAGTGGCTCGTTGCTTGATTTCCTGGAGGATTTCACCAACCGTTTCCCGAGTCTGGTCGACGACTATGAAACGCTGTTGACCGACAACCGGATCTGGAAGCAGCGTCTGGTCGATGTGGGTATTGTCTCGCCCGAACGGGCCATGCAATTGGGCTTCAGCGGCGCCATGCTACGCGGTTCGGGAATCGAATGGGATCTGCGCAAGAAGCAGCCGTATGCGGTTTATGACCGCGTCGATTTCGATATCCCGGTGGGGGTCAATGGCGACAGCTACAGCCGTTACCTGGTGCGCGTCGAAGAAATGCGCCAGTCCAATCGCATCATCAAGCAATGTATCGAATGGCTGCGTGCCAACCCCGGGCCGGTGATTACGGATAACTTCAAGGTTGCATCGCCACCGCGCGAAAGCATGAAGTCAAACATGGAAGAGCTGATCCACCACTTCAAGCTGTGCACGGAAGGTATCCATGTGCCTGAAGGCCAGGCCTATTCGGCTATCGAGCATCCGAAAGGCGAGTTCGGTATCTACGCGATTTCGGACGGCGCAAACAAACCCTATCGCTTGAAGATTCGCTCGTCGGCCTTTACCCATCTGTCGTCCATGAATGAACTGGTGCAGGGGCACATGATCGCCGACGTGGTCACGATGGTCGGTTCAATAGACATCGTTTTTGGTGAGGTTGACCGCTAATGTTGACGGCAGAATCGCAGAAGAAAATTGATCGTGAGATCGCCAAGTATCCGTCGGATCAGAAACAGTCCGCGGTGATGGCGGCACTGGCAATCGTTCAGGAAGAGCAGGGCTGGTTGTCTAGCGAGGCGATCGAGGCGGTTG
>Ga0316604_10002926_pt1 | contig 12485 bp, 9 predicted proteins | sample OWC_soil_day20_C_FD_207650 | JGI IMG/M metagenome (GOLD analysis project Ga0316604, IMG submission 207650) | Wetland soil microbial communities from Old Woman Creek delta, Ohio, United States - OWC_soil_day20_CT | ecosystem: Environmental > Terrestrial > Soil > Wetlands | place: USA: Ohio... | reverse complement strand
CCGCCATTTCTTGTGCTTGCGCGCTGATTGATTGGGTTGAGGCGGATAATTCCGTGGCTGATGCTGATAGTTGCCGAGCTGTTTCCTGGAGGATGTCGGCTTTTTCGAGCGATTCGTGAATAACCACCGCACCAACGACATTGTTATTATCATCCGTAATCGGAAGACTAATGGCTACGTAGGGGAATCCATATAATTCTTTTGGCACTAATGTCGTAATGCGTTCTCTTTTTGTCAGTGATTGATGCAGAGCGGAGCCAGGCTTGATTTTGTCGCCTACTGCTACTTGATGGGCCAACTCTGGAATGCAATTTACTGCTATTAATTTTTCCAGGTCAGAGACGACCATTCCGATAGGTGCGTTAACTAGTTTGGGGATGTAGTTGGCGACGTGCGCAAAACACTCCAGAGGAGATAGGCAACCTTCCACTACAATCATTCCTTCTTTCATAAAAAACAATAGTTACGCTTCCATTTTAGTAGTCTTCTGTATTTTCTGTCATATTCCTGCAAGGAATGATTCAGGCGTGATTGCGTCATTGCAAAAAGCTTCCTGCCGTAAAATATACAGTAGGAAGCTTTTTTGATCGAATAGGAAGGTGCTTTTTAAACAGTTGCGTTGGCGGTGACGAGACGTACTCCCAAGTCAAACGCTTTCTGACAATCCAGCGGAAATTGGTCGTTGCGGCGCTTGGCTTTAGCGACTGGGTCAAACGCAGTCACTACATATTTCGCATAATCGTCAAATTGATAAGTGTCGGTGACGAAAAGGGACTCAGCCGAGCCGAAGGTACGTCGCAACATCATTTCGGTGATCTGAAGGTGTTGATCATAACCGGACAGCTTTTTGCGGTCTTCATTCACATTCATTGTGTAGAGTGTCGCAGTCGAAATTTTTCGTTTAAACAGGGAAGAATAGTTTTCATCGTAGACTAGATATTGAAAAATTAATCGCTCCAGAAAAGAACGCATTGCGCCGGTGGCGGCACCCAGATAAATTGGTGATCCAAGCAGCAGCGCATCGACGTGCTCAACCTTTTCCAAGATAGGCGTCAATTCATCTTTATAGGCGCATTTTCCATAGCTGGGACTGCCGATTCGTTTGCAGGCGAAGCAACTGACACAACCCTTGAAGTTTAGATCATACAGATGAACTATCTCCGTTTCGGCGCCCTGTGCGGCGGCGCCTTCGAGAGCTTTATTCAAAAGTGTGGCGGTGTTCCAGGTTTTGCGCGGGCTACCGTTGATGGCTAATATTTTCATTTTGTTTGCCTCCTTGAAATATGAATTACAACTTTAATAGCTCAGCAATGTTGAGGCCGAAGACTCTTTCCCGGATAGCCTTGTCAGTTATGGCATGTTCCAGCAATCCTCGGGCGGCGACTGGTGAGGTATAAGGAGCGTCCGAGCTGAACAGTGTGCGCGCAGGCAATTCATGGGCAACAATTGCCGGAGCGATTGTTGTGAAGGTAGCCGACAAGTCGAGGTAAACCTGCGGTAACTCTTTGACCACTTTTAGCGTTTGTCGCCAGTATACTCCTCCCATATGACCGAGAATAAGCGGAACCGATGGATAGTGGGCCGAAAGATCAAGCAATTGCTGGATATCTGCGAATGTCAGAGGGAAAAACGTATGAACCCACAAGGGCAAAGGACCCAATTCAGCCGAAGCGGCGAAAATCGGTTCCAGCTCGGCCATATGTCCTGCGCCTGGAGCCAGTTCGCCAATGCCATAAAATCGGTTGGCAAGGATGTGCTGTTCGATCCAGGCCATACATTCTTGCAAGGAAAGACCCAGCGGCATTGAGCCGAAACCAATGTAGCTGGAAGGACTCCTTGCTATGGCCTGTTTAACTTCCTCGATGGATTTAATTCTTTCCTGCACCGGGTTTTTACGTCCCGCAAGAATATCATCCAATGTTGCCATCTCTTTTTCAAACGCGGGCAGATCGGTTGCCGTTTCGGGGTGGATAGTGGTGGAGAACAGGATGGTTTTGTCAATTCCTCCTTCATGCATTAGATCTAACTGCTGTGCAAACGGCAATACAACATGGGCATGGCTGTCGATGATCGTAATAATACCCCCCCCTTTTTTAAATTGTAGTATAGTTCCACAACAATAGAACAATAAAACTAATTGCAGGATACCACAAGAATTGATATAATTCAAGCCATGAAAATGTTATATCATCCTTCGACTGAACAGATAAAATTGGCGGCGGTTCTCTATGCATTGAGCGATTCGACCCGGTTGGACATCGTGAAAAATCTGGCGAAGTCTAGTGAAGAGTGCTGTTGTCGCGGATTTGATACGCTGGTTGCAAAGTCCACCATGTCGCATCATTTTCGGGTGTTGCGCGAATCAGGGCTAATTCAGGTACGCTTGGAAGGTACGCATCGTTTTGTTTCGCTGCGGCGGGATGAACTGGATGCGCGTTTTCCGGGTTTTTTAGCAGCAGTGTTGGCTGCGGCGGATACCACAGAACCTTAATGCAAAAAGGCTCTGTAAGAAATTGGCTGTCTCATGCAGGTTTTTAAACCTATTGTGAGACAGCCAATTTCTTGTTTTTCCAGTTTGTGTTGTTTTAAATTGCTGGAATAAGCTTCTCCACCAACATCTCTCGTCACAAACTCTGTGGGAAAGTGGAAACTGCCGCATAACTTTGCTTGCGTTCCACAGTCCACAAAAAAATGGGGTGCGGATGTAAAGAAGTTGACACTATCCATAAATGCGCTATACAATAAAATAAATAACAGAATATTTGGCTTCCGATGCAAAAATGAAAGGGAGGTAAAAAAATGTCTGTGAAATGGGACGGAACTAAACTGTTGAGGACAATTGCAGCAAATGAAGAGTCAGCCGCCAAACTGTACAGAGCCATCGCGGAAAATGCTAATATCGGCGCGAAGTTTTTTGAGCTATTGGCCGCGGATGAGGAAAGACATCAAAAAATATATGAAGCACTCTTGGTAAAATACGCTAGTAATCTAGGATTGGAAATAGACGAAACTTATTCGGAATACGTCGATTTGCTGATTAAACATAATGTGGTTTTCGACAACAATCTTATCGAAAAAGCAAAAACTATCACGATAAGAAGTCAGATTCTTGATATAGCCGAACGGTCTGAAAGAGACGCGATATTGTTTGTAACCGAGTTACAAAAGATGTATCCGGATATGGCGAAAGCTGAAATGGAAATTATCCTGAATGAAGAGAAAAAGCATTTAAAGATGGTGCTTGAAAAGCAGGAACTGCAGCAGCCGTATATTAGAGGCTTGTAACCCGATTGAATTTTAGCTAAATGACTCCACACGGAGATTTGCGCCCGCAAGGTTGGTATTCACTTTCCTTGCGGGTTCTCTTTATTTCACCAAAGTGTTCCCAAAGTAGTCTCGTAGTTCGTAATCTGCCTTTGGAGGAATTTGAGCACAAACCGGTACAGATAAGCATACTCGTCGTCGTAACAGCTTTTTAATTATCAAAAAAATTGTACTTGTTAAAACACGTGTAACCAAATATAATTAATATGTGATAAATATTATCAATTAAAATAATGAGAAGCAAATAAGACCTATATGGAGGGATAGCCATGAAAATGTTAGTAACCGGTGCAACCGGAAAATTAGGAACAAAGGTTGTAGAAGCCTTATTGAAAACTGTACCAGCCAGTGAGCTTGTTGTCAGTGTCCGTAATCCAGAAAAAGCTGCAGGCTTAAAGGCTCGTGGAGTAGAAGTTAGACAAGGTGATTTTGACCATTCGGAAACCTTGACAACAGCCTTTGCAGGGATCGACAGACTATTAATTATATCGGCGGATGGAGACAATGAAACAAGAATTAGGCAGCATACAAATGCTGTAGCTTCAGCTAAACTGGCTCAAGTTAAGTTCATTGCTTATACTAGTTTGGTAAATGCAAGTGGAAGTTCACTGTTCCTTGCTCCAGTACATCGTGCAACTGAAGAGGCCATTCTGAAAACTGGAATATCTTACTCCTTTTTGAGGAACAACTGGTACTTGGAGAACGAAATTGGAAACATTCAAGGGGTATTATCAGGAGCCCCGTGGGTAACAGCTGCAGGTACTGGCAAGGTAGGGTGGGCATTGCAGCAAGATTATGCAGAAGCGGCGGCGGCCGTGCTTTCGGGGAGTGGACACGAAAATACAATCTATGAGCTTTCAGGAAAGTCAAGGACACAAGAAGAATTAGCCTCTATTCTTGGCGCTGTATTAGGTAAGGAAGTCCTCGTTCAACAGGTGGATGACGCTACCTATGCCAACATTATGAAAGGCGCTGGAGTGCCAGATTTCGTAATTCCTATGCTCGTTGATATTCAGAAAGGCATTCGTGATGGCGCATTGGATATTGAGAACAACGATTTTAAGACGTTGCTTGGTCGTTCACCAACCCCTCTCAACACGGCATTGGCTCAAATTGTTCGCGGAATTTCCCAAGCATAAAATATAAAGTAGTATAAAGCCGACCTTTCTGTTTTTTAACAGAGGTCGGCTTTTGTCTTTGTAAATGGGTAACTTTTTAAGATCAGTTTGTTCTATCCCATAAGGGAAACGCCAACGGCTTTGCCGATGAGGTAGGTCGCTGCCGCTGCTGCAAGACCAAACAGCGTCTGCCGGAGACCGTTGCGCAGCATCGGCTGTCCGGTGAAGAATGAAATCAAGACCCCGGTACCGAAAAGCCCTAGCGCGCTTGCCACGGCGCTGCATGCTGTAGCGATCCAGCCATCAAGAAAAAGATAGGGGATGATGGGGATGATCGCCCCAACACTAAAGAGAACAAAGGATGTGAGGGCCGCCGTCAGGGCGGAACCACCCAGATCGTCCGGATCGATGCCAAGCTCCTCGCGAGATAAGGTGTCAATCGCAGTGTCGGGGTTTTTCATAATTCCTTGGGCTACAGCCAAAGCAGTTTGCGGATCAAGTCCCCGCGCCTCGTAAATTAAAACCAGTTCCTCGATTTCTTCCTCGGGCACTGCCAATATTTCCGCCTTTTCGATGGCGATTTGGCGTTCATAGAGTTCGCGTGAACTCTGGACGGATATCCATTCCCCAAGCGCCATGGAAATGGCTCCGGCAAGCAGGCCCGCTCCACCGGTGAGAAGTATTTGGGAAGTAACAAGATTGGCGCCATCGACACCCATGACCAGGTTGAAGTTTGACACCAGGCCGTCACTCGCACCCAGTACTGCAGCTCGTAGCGCATTTCCCCCGGCGGAACGATGCCGTCCTTCTAAACGCGCTACTGCTGGTCCCGGCAGTCCTGCCCCTTGTGAGACCTTGAGCATCTGCCCAAGGAGAGTCGCATGGGACCGCTCTTCGGCTGCCATATCTGCATTGGTCGTTTCATACGATCCGACGCTACGATTTTCCGCCGAGTCCAGAATGGGCAATATGGCATCGGCGCCAAAGCGGCGTGCCATCCATACTATGGTTCTAACACGCAGGGAGGGATGATATGGTTTCGGCGGTTTCCCGTCGGCTGCCAATTTGTCTTGCCAGAACTGTGCGTGCCGGGCCTCGGTGGCGGAAAGTCGCCGGTACAACTCAGCTAATTTGGGCTGGGTTTCCAGTTCGCCGAGAACACCATACAGATAAGAGGCTTCCTTTTCTTCATTCCACATATCCAAAGCTTCGATAGTTTGTTGCATAATGTAATTCTCCCTCAAATAACATTTCCCAATAAAAAAACCTGCGGAGCCGCATCGGTCCCACAGGTTTTTCTTGTGCTTGGTAGCCCGGAACAATGCTTACAAATTATAATTTAGCAGAAATTACTTCTGCTGGCAAGGATAGAGGTGATAATGCAAGAGGTATAGCTGCTGTAAGTGGTTAGAAAAAGGGAGACTCTGACCGACTCATTTTTATCGTCCCCGATGCCCTGCCTGAATGAATAGTTGTTCGTTTGACCGGAGGGTAACTGACCGAGACATTTTTCAAATCCATAAAGCTAAAGTTTCCTGCAATCAACGCTGTCAATTTTTCCGCCGAAACCGGTCGACAAAAATAGAACCCTTGTCCTTCATCACAGCCTTCTGAACGAAGGCGTGAAAGCTGAAAATCGTTTTCGACGTTTCCCGCAACAACGGAAGCCTTCAGGTTATGACCCATGCTGATAATGGAGCGAACAAGATCGATTCCATCGGAAGTTTGGTCCAAGGCCTTAACAAAGGACCCATCAATCTTCAATTTGTCGACGGATATTTTTTTCAAGAATAATAAACTGGAATATCCAGTCCCAAAATTATCAATGGATAGCTGCACGCCCAAGGCTTTAATGTTTACAAGTCGGGTAAAAGTTTTTTCCGGATTCGTGATAAGTGTGTTTTCGGTTAATTCAAGCTCCAAACAGGCAGGCGACAGCCGGGTTTCCGACAGTGTTGTCCTGATAATCTCTTCAAATTCCTGCACCTTAAAATAAGCAGGAGCAATATTTACTGCGATCGGCAGCTCAGATATTTGATTCTGCCACAATCGAATTTGACGACAGGCGTTGATAAGGACCCATTCACTGATTCGCCTGATCAGGCCGCTTTCTTCGGCAACCGGCAAAAAAGCGGCAGGGAGAAGCATCCCGCGTGTGGGGTGCAGCCAGCGAAGCAAAGCTTCTACGCCGCTGATTTTTCCGGTGCACATATTGATCCGCGGTTGATAAAATAAAGCAAATTCGTTCTGGTCCAAAGCATGACGCATTTCGCTTTCAAGCAGGAACCGTTCTCGCACCTGTGCATTCATAGCCGGAGTGAAAAACTCATAGTTCTGTCGACCGGCCCTTTTCGCATGATACATGGCAATATCGGCATTTTTAAGCAAAACTTGGCAGTGCTCACCATCTTCAGGGAAAATACTGATGCCTGCGCTCATGCTAACATTCATATCTATTCCATCCGCCTTAAACTCCGAACCAGTGAGCTTGTCGGCGACAAAAGCTGCGCCATCGATTCCGCAATCCCAAAGCAAGATGACAAATTCGTCGCCGCCCCATCGCGAGACCGTATCTCCAGCGCGAACAAAACCATTGAGCTGCCTGGCTATTCCCGCCAATACCTTGTCGCCGGCGTCATGTCCCCAGGAATCGTTAATAATTTTAAAATTATCCAGATCCAAAAATAGAATCGCCAGATGTTTGCTTTCACGTCGAGCCAGTCGTATCGCCTTTTCTAGACGGTTGTTCAATAAATTCCGGTTGGGCAAATTGGTGAGGGCGTCGTAATTGGCAAGAAACTCATTGCTTTCCTCGTATTGCGTCCGCAAATCCGTCGATAGTTGTGTTCTGCGGGGTAGATCGCAAATCATACACTGAACCCAATGCACCTGATTAGCGGAATAGGCTGTGCTAATCCACTCAACGCCGATGCGTTCACCCTCGTTTGTCTCAAGCGACAACTCGTCATGCAATTGATATTCCTGTCGACGCCATTCTTCAAAAGCCTGCTTGTTCGTTGCAATGCCCATGAACGGTCGGATATCCCAGAAATGCTTGTTCACGAAATCTGCACGGGAAAAACCCAATAGTTTCAGCAGGTAAGGATTTACATCTGTAATTTTTCCCGTATCCGCATCCATGATTAACATTCCGTCCCTCGCTGTTTCAAAGAAACGCCGATAATGGACATGAGCGAGATTGGGCGGGGTATCCTCTGCTGATAGTGGCATTGAAAGCAACTGTTGCCGACGACTCACAATCCCAATTCCTCCAGTTGTCGATCACTTTGGACATAGATTTCCATTTCAAAGACTTTCTAAAGAGACGATTAAAATGCCTGCGACTGTTGAAACAATGTTTTCGGAAAAATTGAGGGATTTTTTATTACGTTGATATAAAGAGACAACGGATAAGTCATGATAACGCGCAAGAGCAGAAATAATTCCAAGAATCATCAAATATGTGCAGGTAATTGGCAAGAAAAAACGGAATATTTAATAAAATATGTAGCTGAATTTGGATTGTAGCATGTAAATGTTTAACTCCGCAACAATGGAGGGAACGGGTATGTTTTTGCCGAGGACGGGACTCTATATCTTACTATTTGCTCTGATGGGAGTCGTTGGCTGTGCGGGTAATTCGTCAAAACCGGCGCCGCCTCAACAAGCCGCCAAAGTCTTTGACCCGGTGCGGTTTGTTGTTGCCGGTTCCGGGACGAATTTGCCTGTTACGGCCAAATTAGCGGAAGCGTATAACAAAAAAACAGGTCAGTCTGTCGAGATTCCACCCAGTATTGGAACGGACGGCGCAGTGATTGCGCTTGACTCCGGGGCGCTGGAACTGGGGCTTGTTTCCCGTCCGCTTACGCAAAACGAAATCGACAAGGGCATCAAGGCGATATCCTATGCAAAAGTGGGGATTGTATTCGGAGTCCCGCAAGCAGTTAGCGATGATAATTTGACGTCGGAAGAATTATTGAATATTTATCAAGGAACAAAGACGAAATGGAGCAACAACCAAACCATATTCGTCATTATCCGGGAAAAACATGATAGTTCCAATCAAGTGCTGTATAAGCTTATTCCGGGTTATCAGGCTGCGATTGCCCAGTCTATTGAACAAAAAAGATGGCAAGTTGCGTACAAAGACGCCGAAGCGCCGATGGCGATTTTGAATACGCCTTGGTCCATAGCGCTTACCGACTCAACGGAAATGGAAGCAAGAAAACCAGGCATCAAGGCGCTGCGCATTAATGGCGTAGCGCCGAATTTGAAAAACATTGCGGATGGGACATATCCCTATTCAAAAGAATTATGGTTCGCTTACAAGGGGAAATTAACGGAACGGGCAAAACGGTTTATTGATTTTGCAAAGTCAGAAGAAGGGAAAAAGATCATCACAGTGCTGGGCGCAGTGCCGGTGGCTGATTAGGTTGTCGTAATGGAAACGAAGATCAGTTTTTCGCGTGAATTTTCCAGACGCATGGCCTTTCTATCCGTAGGGGTAGGGCTGATCGTCTGTCTTATTTTGCCTGTGACTTATTTTCAAATGAGCGTACAGGATAAAAAAAATCAGGCTGTGGTGCGGGGCGAGGTTCTGGCAAAAGCGATGGAACCGACAGTCAAGGCCAACTTGGAATTATGGTATTATGACGTACCAAAATTTGTAGAAATCGCTGGATCTCTCAGTGGCAAAGAGGGAATTGACGCGATTCGAATATACAACGAACAGTCCCAATTAGTGTATGAAAGACGGATGGAAGCACCTTTTTGGCTGCAGTTTATGGAAAGGACTCCTATTCGCTATAATAATCGTACCTATGGGTATGTGGAATTTGAATATGGCCTGGATAGAATCACCTATACCGTGATTCTCCTGCTGGCAGGATTTTTTTTACTGGGTCTTTTTATCGCTGGAGTAATATACAAATACCCAACTTCTATCGTGGGAAAAGCTGAACGAGAAGTAAGGGAAGCGATGAAAGACATTGAAGAAAGCGAGGCAAGGTATCGGGCGGTTATGGAACAGTCACCCGAAGCAATAGTTCTTGTTGATCCGGATGGCGGGGGAATCGTGGCGGCCAACGCGCGGTTTACCGAACGGTTTGGATATAGTCTGCACCAGGATACAGTGCCAACCTTGTATGAGCTGATTCTCGATGAACCGGAAAATATCAAACAAGATATGGAAATCACAAAAACCAGTGTCGCATTGCCAACGCAGCGAAAATTGTTCCGGCACGACAACGGTACTGTTGTTACCGTCGAGCGGTCTGCCCGAGTAGTTCATTACCGGGAACGGCAACTTTTTATGATGGTGTTGCGCGACGTGTCGGAGGAAGTCCGGCGTGAGCAGGAACTGTTGAATGACGCACAACTGGCGGTGCGGGTGCAAAATACAATGCTCAAGGGTCTTCCCCCATCGGAGCATATCAAAATGGACATTGTGTACCAGCCTTATCGTTATGTCGGTGGCGACCTGTATTTTTTGGATTGGCGTTATCGGGGACAGGTGCTGCGGGGCCTTCTTGTCGATGCCTGCGGTCATGGAGTGAGTACGGCCCTGCATACTGCTGCGCTCCATGTGCTGCTCAGGGAAGTGAATGAACTTGACTTGCCACTTTCAGAGTCGATGCAGTGGTTGAATAAACGGACCTATGAATATTTTGAAGCTGGATCTTTTGCCGGAGCCGTGTGCTTCGAGTTGGACATGGAAGCCAGGCAGTTGCGGTGGGCCTGCGCCGGAATAACGGAAATCTGGGTGTCTACAGAAAAAATGAAAGGATCTATTGCAAAGCCGGGCCTGTTTTTGGGCATACTTGAAGACGAATGTTTTGAAATACACACGTTACCGATCTCTGTCGGAGATTCGATCTATTTTATGACCGATGGACTGGCGGATATAATCGAAAGATTTCCGGAGTTGCCGCTGGGGAGTTTTCCAGACATGGTTGCATTTTTGCAAAAGCTTTCCCACGCTGATGAGTGCCGTGATGATGCAACAGCCCTGTGCCTTCATGTACAAGCTTTTCAAAATGAGCAGGTTCATGAAACACAGTGGCCGCGCGTTGTTCGCTTCAGCAGTTACGGAGATTATCAGCGCTTACAGTCTGAAGTGGGCAACATTGTCCGGGAAGTGACAGGAAATGTACACTCAATACAAGAAGTGGCAGTCAACGAAGCCTTGGCTAATGCCTTGGAATGCAGAGATGGCGTACCGCGACAGCACCAGGCCCGGCTTCGGTTCAACAAGGTGGGCGATCGTTTTATTGTTCGGGTGAGCACTTCCCGTATGGGGTTTGCGGGAAACGCCATACTGCAGCGGTTACGATCACAGCCCGAGGACCTGTTCTCTTTTGGCGAGGATGCGCCAATGGGGCGAGGGATACCGCTGATGCTCTCATTGTCCCACAGGATGATGTATAACAGCGAGGGGACAGAAGTGTTGTTGGCCTGGAAACTGCAAGAAATGACGGAGTCCAGTTGCTTTGTGGATGAGGAATAGTCGCAGTCACTTTATCTATTGATTTTTTCCAGTCGCTCGCAAAAACAATTTGATTATCTCATTTACAAGTAGCGGCACTAAAGCAAATCCGATGACTAAGCCCCAATCATTCAGACTTAAGTTAGTGACGTTAAAAGCATTGGCGAGAAATGGAAAGGAAATCACACCAAACTGCAGGATAAATCCTGCAATAATTGCACCAATCAGATACATATTGGAAAATAATCCGATCTGAAAGATAGACTTCGTCGCGTGGCGCATAGTCAATGAGTAGAATAACTGGGATGCGGCCAACACGACAAACGCCATGGTTCTGGCATAGGTCAGGACATCTTCCGGGATATCTCTGGAACCTAAGGTAAATCCATATTCGTATAGTCCAAAGTAAAAAGCGGCTAACGTTAGTAGGCCGATCAAAGTGCCGCCAATAACGGCTCGCACGCCGGTCCCGCCCGCAAAGAAACTCTCCTTGGGATTTCTCGGTTTCATTTTCATTACATCGGGGTCTCCGGGGTCGACGCCCAGTGCAAGGGCGGGGAAGGTATCAGTGATAAGATTGACCCAGAGAATCTGTGTCGGCAGTAACGGCACCGGCCAAAAGAACAGGATGGAGAAAAAGATGGCGATTACTTCGCCCAAGTTACAGGATAACAGGAAGACAACAGCCTTCTTGATATTGTTGTAAATGTTTCGTCCCTCTGCGATCGCATGGACGATAGTGGTAAAATTGTCGTCGGTTAAGATCATGTCACTGGCGCCTTTGGCGACATCAGTGCCGGTTATTCCCATGGCTACGCCGATATCGGCGTATTTTAATGAGGGAGCGTCATTTACGCCGTCACCGGTCATGGATACGATATTCCCTTGCGCTTTATAGGCTTTGATGATCTTGACCTTGTGCTCTGGGGACACTCTGGCAAACACCCGGTAATCATTGATTCGGGCTGCGAATTCTTCGTCTGATAGTTCATCAATTTCTGCGCCTGTCAGGCTTTGCTCAATGGAATCTGCTATACCTAACTGTTTGGCGATTGCCACAGCGGTATTCTTATGGTCGCCGGTAATCATTACGGGAGTGATACCTGCAAGGATTGCTTCGTGAATAGAAGCCTTGACTTCAAGCCTGGGCGGGTCAATCATACCGACCAGGCCGATGATCGTTAAATCCTTTTCCATCTCATCCGGTTCGATTATTGCGTTCGTGTCCTTGAACGCTACCCCGAGAACCCGCAACGCATCATCGGACATTTCTTCCGTGATTTTCCAATAGTTTGCTTTTATTTCTTCAGTTAACGGAACGATGGCGCCGTTTACCAAAGCGCTATTGGCGATGCTGAATAAATTATCAATGGCGCCCTTAGTGTGGATGCGGTACCAGGTTCCTTCCGCATTTAACGTAGACATTAACTTTCGGTCAGAATCAAAAGGCTTTTCGGATAGTCGTGGATTTTTCGCATTTAAAATGGCTTTTGTCAGGTTATATTTTTCGCCTAAAATTACTAAGGCAATTTCCGTAGGGTCCCCGGTTCCCTGACCGT
>Ga0316604_10002925_pt1 | contig 12486 bp, 8 predicted proteins | sample OWC_soil_day20_C_FD_207650 | JGI IMG/M metagenome (GOLD analysis project Ga0316604, IMG submission 207650) | Wetland soil microbial communities from Old Woman Creek delta, Ohio, United States - OWC_soil_day20_CT | ecosystem: Environmental > Terrestrial > Soil > Wetlands | place: USA: Ohio... | reverse complement strand
GAAAGAGGTTTCCATGGCTGACAAATGTGGTACAAATCCTTTTTTTCTACATTACATTACTACGTTGTAATGATACATTACCGGACTGAGAATTTGGTTAATAAGATGTTAACGAATAAAAATAGCTGCAAAAAACCTCACTAATTGCATGATCTGCAATAGCTTACATACATAGAATGGTATAACGTTTTAGCAACAAATATTAGGACAGTTAACCAGTTGTTAATTAAAAAAACAGGCGATCGCCAAAGTTTTAGAGATAAAAAAAACGCCCTTCCGGAGAGGAAGAGCGTTACTATTTATTTAGGCCCCCAGTGCGACACCATCTGCGTCACTACCCCAGTCGCATCATCATTGTAATGATGCCCTCCAGGCAATACAAGGGATTTATAATTTGTAATCGTCAATGCATGCAGATCAAAGTCGTTTTCATCTTTCCCGAAAATCAATAATAACGGCTTATTCACGATCGTATTCATCGCCGCCGGTACATTCAGCGCCCCAGGCGTAGAACTCTTGCCAAGCATATCTGAAATATGTACCACCATATCCGTACTTGCGGATGGTGACATAAACACCAGCGATAACGTCCCGTTCTGCAACGCCCCCGGCAAATGCTGATATATGAAAGGCAATACATCCGCTCCCATTGAGTAACCTACCAGCAAAAATGAATGATTGTTCCACTCCTTACTATAATATTGTAATAAGGCTGCCACATCTGCCCCTGCCTGCTGTGGGGTCTTCTTACTCCAAAAGTATTTCAGGGAGTTCAACCCAATAACAGGAAAACCCCTTGCATTCAGCGTATTCACCATATCCACGGCAAACTTCTTCATCCCTCCGTCTCCTGACAAAAACAATACTATCGGATGCTGGTTGCCAGCTGTAGGTGCCTTCACTGTTACAGGCAGTTTGCTGATATCCGTTTGCGCATGGGCTGTAGCCATCACAAGGCCCAGTACCCCCATCAGCCATAATCCTTTCACCATTGTAAGCGTTTTTATAATCAAGCCTTCATTACTTTGCTCAATGCAGCCGGGAGTTGTATCAGGTCAAAATCATGCTCATATACCAGGTACTTGTTCGTCCAGTCCGTGGCATACTTTTCCTTGAATTCTCTCAAGCCATGATAATGACGGAACGCCTTGATCTTTTCGTACGCAAATTTTACTACCTGCTCGGCTGTATTCTGCGGTTGCTGTATTCCAGACATCGGTACCAGGCCCAGATTCAGGTATTGTAAACCCTGATCCTTTGCATCCTGTATCAATGTGATGATCAACGCATCCATGCACCCACCAGGTGTAGCCGTACGCTTGCGGATCAGATCATATGTACATTCCCCCGGTGCATAGTCCGGAATAATATTCAAAAATGCTGCCACCTGTCCCTGCGCATCCGTTACCGTGATCACATCCTGGTCCCTGATGGCATCTATATCGAACAAGCCCTGGGAGAAGGTCATCTCTTTTACATCATAATCCACCAGCCACTCGTCAGACACTTCTTTCAGTTCCTTTACCAACTCAGGGCTCAATGGCGCACGTTTTATTGCCGTTACATACCCTTTCGCTGCCAGGCTATTCAACCCGTTACGCAAGGATTTTTTATCCTTTCCACTCAATGTAAACGCGGTCACATCCACAATACCCTCCTGTCCTATCAGGATCTTCTTTTTCCGCAGGTGTTCAAAATAATACATACTCTGTTCATCCACTCTGTAGAATGCAGGCTTCAATCCCATCTTCTTACACTGCTCTTCAAACTCCTGCAGCAAAGGCAATTTTGCATCTTCTGCACATACCGGCTCCTCCAGTACGATTGCAAAACTACTGGCTACTCTGTAGGCAATAAAACCCTCGTATTTCTCTGATATAAAGAGCAACTTGTCATCCCCTACTTTAAAGTAGTCCATCGCGGAACTACCATATTGACTCAGGTAATACTGCGCCTTTTCCATCGCCGCATTCGTATGCTTGCCTTTATGCAGATAAGGACGAATAATGGTATAGAACAGGAACGCCCAGGCTCCTACCCCCAATACCCGGATGGCACTTAAAAACTCCCGGCCAAAACGCGTCACCGGTTTTAACCCATCATCTTCAAGTAACAGGAAGCCATGAAAAGATGCACGCAATGAATGCAACAGGGTAAAGTCAATTCCGAAATGCTTTACATTCAGGAAATAGAAACCGATCGTGCCAAAGATCAATACTACCAGTAGCGTTGCGACTGCCGTCACGACCCCGATATTCACCAGTTGACGATTGCTCTTGATCCTATATTGCCTGGCAGTAATAAGCAAAATAAGCGCCGTTAACAATGCCAGCGAAGCCTCTTCATAGTCCAATGCCTTACTGATATGGCCAAAGGCTGATAACACCGATACCGTCAGTGCAACAATCCAGGCACTACGCAATCCCCTGAACAGAAAAGTGGCGGTGACCAGCAGTACCAATCCCAGGAACACCACCAATAAGTTGGAAGCATGAATACTCTCTGTTGGAATATAGCCTCTCAGCACCCGCAAACGATTTGCGAGGGGAGGCGTCAATACCGAAAAAATGTTCACCATCCCCAGCAGAAAGATCAACACCGGCGGCACTAAGCGCAGCACCAGGTGACGCCCCTTCAGGATAAAAGCAAACACCCCTGCCAGCAAAGGCAGCCAGAACTCGAAAAGGCGGTATAATAATGTGATTTCCAATGCCTGCAGGGAGGTAAATCCATAATTGGTGAGCAGGTAAGCCAATGAAAGCTCAATGGCGCCCAATCCCCTCAAAAAAGGCGATACAATCAGGAAGATCGTAGCTACGATGTACCCTACACAAGCGGCTTCCAGCGATGGATGCGCCCCTGTAGCCAACATGCTCAGGTATAAATGAGCGATGCCTGCCAACTCTATGCCGGCAGACACCAGTATTGTTTTTATAAATGCGGGGCGGTTCAGGTCAAAGGCGAAGATCTCGTCTACATGCTGCATCACACCAGGCAGATATTTTGCCAGCAGGTTGTAAGCGGCTCCCCTCGTCTGGATAGAACGCACTAACCAGACAGTGCCTGCCAGCACCGCACAAATGGTCACCAGTCCCCCTACTGCTTCCAGCATCGATTCATCGTGCAGTACTGCATAGCCCACCACAGGTATTCCCACAAGGAAAACGGAGAAAATACCTACAAATCCATAGATGCCGGAGGCCTGATGGATCTGTTGCTTATTAATCTGGCTGCGTCTGAGGCTCTGTGGCAGGTAAGCCAGTGAGCTCACGCCGCCTGCAGGCAAAAAGATACTTAGCAGGTTACGCTTCAGAAACAATTCAGTTCCTCTGCCGATGTCCAGCTTACTACCTACAGAACGGAAACTATAGAGATACATCCATGCCTGCAGTAAAATGTATACCACAGAGAGTACGATGCCGACGATCACCCAGAAGCGGTCAGCCCGCTCTATGGCAGGCATCAGAGAATATAATTCATGGCGCTGTTGCCTGAAGAAATAGATGGCCAGTAAAATAAAAAGTACAGCCAGCATTTCTTTCCAATGCAGTTTACGCAACAACGGCCCAATTTTGATCTTGTCTTTCAAGGGCATTACAGGTATAATTTTGAGTATAGCATGATCCTTACTTAACACACAAAACTACGTGTAAGTTGAAAGGCAATAAGGATATGGTGAACAGTTTAATTAAATTTTAATGCTTTTCTTTCCTGTAAGGCACTACCAATACAGGAATAGAAGCATGACGGATGACAAATTCAGCCGTGCTGCCAATCAGTAAATGGTCCAGACCGGTGCGGCCGTGTGTACCAATTACGAGGGTAGTTGCACCTTCTTCAGCTGCCTGCTCCAGAATGTCTTCTTTTGGATTGCCTAAAGTAGCGGTAACGGATACAGTTACATCAGGGTAAGCTTCCCGGTAAGTTTCAAGATGTGCGATAATGTCCTGCAGACGACCATTCAGCTCATCGGCAGATGGGCTTACTGTTTCGATCACAGGTATTACTTCTGCGTTCTTGTCCAGGATAGAAGTGATGGTTACAGGAGACTTGGTGCTCCGCGCGAGTTCCATACCAGCAGCAATAACGCTGGCAGAATAGCTGCTAAGATCTACAGCTATCATGATTTTTGACATAGACAGTCGGTTTTTTTTAAATGCAGATGTTTGTTGTGGTAGGCTTAGGTAAGGGTGTATTATGGTACAAATTTACTATAAGTATGGGGATAAAACAAAAAACGCTTCTGCCTGTGACAGAAGCGTTTTTTGGCGGCGATGGCCTGCAACCAGCCTATTTATTTTCAATAGATACCGATCTGCTGGCCCTACCTTTGGCATCAAATACCTTTAATTTGATCGTTCCTTTCTCTTTAATGGTTCCTGCATACACTTTGCTCTTTGCATCCGGCTCCTTGCCATTTGTTGTATATCTGATCGTAAACCCTGGTAATTGCAGATTCGCAACCACCACCCCATCTACTACACGCGCACCCGCTGTAGGTATACGGTAATTATACCCGCCATTATAATAACTCAATCTCACCAACTCTTTCTTACCCAGTGTATTTGCAAATGAACTCCACGCTTTTGCATACAGCTCTGCACTTAGTGCACTATCTTTTACCTGCGCCCATTCCGGATCTTTCGCCCATGCTCTCTCAGCCAATCCCAGCAACTTAGGCAAGATCATATACTCCATCCTGGCAACATTCTTCACTGTCTCACTCCACAGCAATCCCTGCACACCTGCAATGTTATCAGCACCATAACCAGTCAGTCGTTGTTTGTCTTTGAAAATAGCCGGATCCAACGGATTTCCCAGTGCATCTACTTTAGAGTTCTTGTAATAATCCAGCGGGATGAAATAGAAGGGTTTATCCACATCTACAAAACCACCCCAGTAGAAACCCGGTTCATCAAATGACTTCATGTAAGCCATATCGAAGTACATATTGCTCACTCCTGAAAGCACTACTTTGTAATTCGCATTGGCCAACCGGTAAGGCAGATCTTCTGCACCCCCACCCATGATATTGTTCCATACATCTACCATCAGATTTTCAGCCCCAAATCCAGGGTTTGGCATGCTGAAAGGCTTACCATCCAGGGTTGTTTTACGCATCCCCATCTCTTCCCAGCCATACAGTTTCAATCCTCTTTTCTTCAACAGATCATTCACTTTTCCATAATAGTAATACCAAAGATCATTCACATCGCGAATACGCTTATCTTTTTCCATTAGCGCCTTTACAGCAGGAGAACCCGCCCATACCCCAGCTGGTACCTCATCACCACCCATGTGTACATATTCCAGCGGTACGCCCGCTTCTTTATACATTCCCTGTACTTCTTCCACTACCTTATCCAGGAAGTGATATACTGCCGGCAATGCTACGTTGATCACATTGTCATTCCAGTTCTGTACAGAGCGATATACAGATGCATCTTTCGGATCTGATAATAAATATTCTTCAGCAGCAGCCTGTTGACCAGCTTTTGATAACTTTTCGTAGCGGGCTTTCATTGATACGATTGCTGCACGCGCATGCCCCGGTGTTTCAATTTCAGGAATCACACGGATATGACGCTCAGCGGCAAAATGAAGGATGTCGATGAAATCCTGTTTGGTATAAAAACCACTGCCTGCTTCGTTGCTCACATCAGGACCGGAACCATATGCAGGTTGTAAATGATCCTTTTCATCGGGTGTATGACCACGGTGTGCACCCACTGTCGTCAACTCAGGCAGGGAAGGGATTTCCAGTCTCCAGCCTTCATCGTCCGTCAGGTGAAAATGCAGTACGTTCAGTTTGTACATTGCCATCAGATCCAGCAGACGATAGATGTCATTTTTGCTATGAAAATTGCGGGACACATCGATCATAAATGCACGGTAGCCAAAGCGGGGACCGTCTTTTACATTCACTGCAGGGAGGGTTATTTTCTTTTGTGCACCGGCCCATGCATTCGCAGGGAACAGCGATTTCAGTGATTGAATACCATAGAAAATACCGGCACCTTCACCCGCTTTAATCTGTACACCATTGCTGGTCACAGTCAGTGTATAATCTTCAGGTGCCAGGCTGGCATCTGAAGATAAAGTAATGGTTGCTTTGCCGCCGTTTGTTACAGCTGGTTCCTTACCAAATACGGTTTTCAGTTCAGCTGCGAGATAGGCAGATTCCTTTGCAAATGCAGGATCTGCGCTGATGGTCATAGCCGGTGTCAGTACCAGTTCTCCTGTACCATTCGTGATTTCAATTGGTGTAGGAAATACCTTTGGTAATTCAGCAAGGGGTACATCCGCTGTATTTTTATTCTGCTCATAGATATCCTGTGGTGTGATCAGACCAATCTTATCACCCGGAAAACGCAGGTATTGCTTAGGTTGTGTAGAAGGGCGGATATTCAATGCTGGTACACTGTATCCTTTTGCAGGTTCTTTATCCCATACGAAGTATAAACCATCTGGTGCATCTGTATAGTTCACCGCCCATGCATCAGCTACCAGTGCAATACGAATAGAATCGCCAGCTGCAATCCCTTTACTGTCCGCAGTAGGCGTTAGTTTATACAAATCTCCGTTCACATGCGCAGCACTTACACCACCGGTGGTAGGGCCTTCATTTACCGATCTTACAAAGTTGAAATATAACTGCCATCCCTGGGCAGGAAATGCGGTATGACCTGTATTGACAATGGTGAAAACAGACATAAACTGTGCTTTCCCCTGATAGTGATTTTCCCCTACTTCCCAGGATACTTTCAATTGCGAAGCGTCAAAAGGCGCCTGCGCCCAACTCTTGGTGACGGCTACTGTAAAGAGACCGCATACCAGTAAAAACCTCCTTATATGCATGTTCAGTTGATATTAATCGCCCTAATATAAGGCGAATTACCATTTTCTCCTATCTTTAACTACTCATTAAAAAGGAAGCTCGTTTATGAAAGGATTTTTTGCTTTTACGCTAGGCAGTCTCGCGCTTATATTTTGTGGCGTTTATTTCTTTCCCTGGGTGCTGTGGTTACTGGTATTGATTGTTCCACTTATTATCCTCGGATTTGTTGATATTTTCCAGAAAAAACACGCCATTATGCGCAATTACCCCATTGTAGGCAGAATGCGTTATCTGATGGAAGATATACGTCCTAAAATCTACCAGTACTTTGTAGAAAGCGATATCGACGGTAGCCCTGTCAACAGGGTAGACCGTTCCACTATCTATCAGCGTGCAAAACGTGAACTGAACTCACAACCCTTTGGTACCCAGTTCAACGTATATGCTGAGGGGTATGAATGGATGGCCCATTCCATCCAGCCCCGTTCCTTCGACACTATGAACAAGGATCCACGTGTGCAGATCGGTGGTACTGAATGCCGGCAGCCTTATTCTGCCAGCATCCTCAACGTGTCTGCTATGAGCTATGGTTCCCTGAGTGCCAATGCGGTCGAAGCGTTGAACGGCGGCGCCAAAATTGGCAACTTTGCTCATAACACCGGCGAAGGTGGTATCAGTGAGCACCACCTGAACCAGGGTGGCGATATCATCTGGCAAATAGGCACCGGTTACTTCGGCTGCCGTGATGAAAATGGTCATTTCGACGAACACCTATTTGCACAGAATAGTGCGAAGCCACAAATCCGCATGATCGAACTAAAGGTATCTCAGGGTGCCAAACCAGGCCACGGCGGTATCCTGCCTGCGTCAAAGAACACCCCTGAAATCGCCGCTATCCGTCATGTGAAACCACATACCACAGTGGCCTCCCCTCCTTACCACACGGCCTTCAATACACCCCGCCAGATGATGGAATTCATCAGCAAAATGCGTAATCTGGCAAATGGTAAACCTGTTGGTTTCAAACTGTGTATCGGTCAGAAATCTGAATTCCATGCGATCTGTAAAGCCATGCTGGAAACTGGCTGCTATCCTGACTTTATCACTGTTGATGGTGGTGAGGGCGGTACCGGTGCGGCACCTCCTGAGTTCAGCAACTCTGTTGGTATGCCACTGATGGATGCACTGGCATTTGTACACGATACACTGAGAGGATACAATATCCGTCATAAAGTAAAGGTGATTGCCTCTGGTAAGATCCTCACTGGCTTCCACATCCTCCGCGCTTTGGCATTGGGTGCCGATGCCTGCAACAGTGCAAGAGCAATGATGATGGCAATAGGTTGTATACAAGCCTTAATTTGTAATACAAACCGTTGTCCTACAGGTGTAGCGACACAGGATAAATGGTTGCAGGCGGGTCTGGTTGTTGATGATAAAAAGCACAGAGTAGCTAATTATCATCAGGATACTATTGAAAGTGCCATTGAACTGGCTGCTGCAGCAGGATTGGAAACACCACATCATATTACCAGAAGTCACCTTTCAAGAAGGGTGTTTATGAACCAGGTAAAGACCTTCGAAGAGATCTATCCAAGTACAGAAGTAGGGGCTTTATTGAATGCTGAAACGATAGAGAAAATAAGTATCGATAACTGGTAAATTATCAAAACCAAAACGCTTCTGCCAAAAGCAGAAGCGTTTTGGTCTATTTTATTTTATGCGAATGGTAAATAACGGTGTCGGTAAATCACCAGGTGTTAATCCTGATAAATCAATTACAAAGTCCTTCCCTACCTGCTTTCCACTGATCTTCTTTTTACATCCCAGTATACTCACACCCACCTTCCTGGACGGCATATAATCTTTGATCTTCACCTGCGGTACATATCCCGGTACAATCGTATACAATACGTTCTCTTTCTGTGTAAAAAATAGCTCTACATGCGCACGATCCCTGGCCGGTTTTATCAGGTTTGAAATACTATAATCCGACATGAAATTTGACTCCTTCAGCTCAGGTATTTTTCCTTCACTCCACTGTCTTGTTTCTTTCCATGCTTTAGTATCAAAAATCGCTTCTCCATTCACATCCAGCCACGCACCAATATCAATCAATCTTTGCTGCATAATCACCGGAATACGGCCATCAGCAGTGGGTCCGATATCCAGCAGCAGGTTACCACCTCTTGATACGATATCTACCAGCATCAATGTGAGATCTGCACTCTTCTTGTAATCATCCACATTCTCCATGCGGTTATAACCATAAGACTGACCAATGCCCTGATTTTCTTCCCATATCACGCCCGGTTGCATACCACTACCATATTCAGATGTAAGGTAAGTCGCACCATTGTGTTTACCACGTGTATTACTGCCCCAGCGATCATCAATCACTACTTCATCTTTCACAGGCGATTCGTTGAACAACCATGCCAGCAATGATGTACTGTGCCATGCAGTATCAGACAGTTCCCATTCGCCATCAGAGAAGATCACAGAAGGTTGATACTTTGTGACCAGGTCTTTGAACTCGGGAATCATCACCTGATTGATATATTGTTGTTTATCTTTTTTCCAGATTGGATTGAACCATTCGTAAAGGGAATAATAGTACCCCATTTTCAGACCTGCCTTGCGCACTGAATTCGTAAGGTCGCCCAGCAGATCTCTCTTTGGCGTACCATCTTTTGCATTCCATGTACGGCCGTAGCTTTCACTCGCCTGTTTATTATCCCACATCGCATAACCTTCGTGGTGCTTGGAAGTAAGCACCACGTATTTTGCACCTGAGCGACGAAAGATATCCGCCCATTGATCAGGATTAAACAATGCAGCAGTAAACTGTTTTTCTAAATCCTGATATGGTACATCCTTGCCATAGTTCTTATCGTGGAATGCGCGGGTGGCATCGTGCGGACCATCGGTACGGCCATCCAGCTGATACCAGTACCATTCTGAGTAACCACCCGGGCCTACAGGTGCATAAGAGGGTACTGCATATACGCCCCAGTGTATGAAGATGCCGAATTTAGACTGATTGAACCAGGCCGGAATACCACGGGTTTCCAGCGAAGCCCAGTCGGCGGTATATTTCTTTTGTCCTATAACGGAGGAAGCGCCGAACAATAACGCAAACAGGTAAATAAGTGATGGTTTCATACTCAACAAAATAAAAAAAGCCGGTCACTTTCGCAACCGGCTTTCTATTTAAAAAAGAGCTCATTTTACATTTCCAGGGCACTTGCCGCAGCCTCATCCACAAACCAATGTAACTCACCATCCTGCGGTCTGATTAACTGAGAAGGGAATTTCTCTGCATCAAAAGTACCTTCAATCACATTTTTCAAAGTCAGGGCCTTACCACCGCCGGTCGCCATAAATACTACGCATGCTGACTGGTTCACCACCGGTGCTGTCAGCGTAATGCGGTACATATCCTGTGCCTGGAGCCAGAAAGCGCTTACCCACGCCTTTTTCTCGTTCACGATTGGTAAACCCGGGAAGAGGGACAGGGTATGTCCATCATCCCCCATACCTAGCAGTACAAGATCGAAGGTCGTGTCTGAATCCTTGAAATATTCCAGCAGAATTTCTTCATATGCTGCTGCTGATTCTTCCGGCTTGATGTCGGTGCGCATTACATGAATATTTTCCTTAGGCACATTCACTACTTCCAGCAGACTTTCAAATGCCATGCGGGCATTGTTACGGTCATCTTCAAACGGCACAGCTCTCTCATCTCCCCAGAAGAAATGAATTCTTTCCCATGGAATCATCTTGCTGTAAGGCTCCTTAGCCAGTAAGTGGTACAGCGACTTAGGCGTACTGCCACCGGATAGTACAAAGGTAAAAATGTCCTGATCCTGTAATACTTCCTGTATATAGTTGCTGATCCATGCAGCCAGGTTCTCGCTTAGTTCCTGGGTATTCTTGGCTATATGTAATTCCATGTCAAATATTATTTAGGCAGATTGATCCACGCATGTCCATCTCTGGCGATCATTGCATCAGCATCTTCCGGCCCCCATGAATCAGGCGCATAGTTAGGGAAGTCTACCGGTGTGCGGGATTCCCATGTTTCCAGTATTGGCATGATCAGTTTCCAGGCAGCTTCTACCTGGTCTGCACGCATAAACAGGGTAGCATCTCCTTCCATCACATCCAGCAGCAGTGTTTCGTATGCTTCTGGAGCATGGTCATCACCGTACTGGTGATCGAAGTTGAATACCATGTCTACTGGTTCCAGTGTCATGGCCTGACCCGGGCGTTTAGCCTGGAAGCGGATACGGATATCCATTTCAGGTGTAATACTGATAGTCAGTCGGTTAGGTCTCCAGGTCTCAGCAGATTCTGATGGGAATGCAAAGTGAGGAGCCGGACGGAACTGCAGGGTGATATTTGTTGCTTTCTGATGCAGGTGCTTACCGGTACGTACATAGAAAGGTACGCCCTGCCAGCGCCAGTTATCAATATGGAACTTCACAGCTGCATATGTTTCCGTAGCTGATTCCTTTGCTACGCCTTTTTCATCACGGTAGCCAGGAACTTCTTTCCCCTTGATCCAGCCATTGGAATACTGGCCACGTACTGCATTCTCATGCACCTCACCTTTGGTAAAAGGACGCATTGCATTCAGCACGTCAACCTTTTTATTACGCACCTCATTCGCATCGAATGATACCGGTGCTTCCATAGCCACCATACAGAGTACCTGCAGGATGTGGTTCTGCACCATATCACGCAGGGCGCCTGACTTTTCATAGTATTGTGCACGATCTTCCAGACCTACTGTTTCTGAAGCAGTGATCTGTACGTGATCGATATAGTTACGGTTCCAAACCGGTTCGAAAAGGGCATTGGCAAAACGCAGTGCCAGGATGTTCTGAACGGTTTCTTTACCCAGGTAGTGGTCGATACGGTAAATCTGCTCTTCAGAGAACAGACGGCCCAGCAGCGCATTCAGGTCATGAGCACTCTGCAGGTCATGGCCAAATGGCTTTTCGATAACGATACGGGTACAGTTCTTATCTGTGCAGAGGTTCAGTGCACCCAGTTTCTGAGCGATTGAAGGCACTAGTTGTGGTGCTACTGCCAGGTAGAAGATCACATTTGGATGCTCTCCCCATTCAGTTTCCTTCTCCTTCACATAGTCGGTGATCTTGCTGTAAGCAGCTTGATTGTCCGCATCCATCTGCAGGTAGGTTACATTTTTTGAGAACTCATCCCAGTGACCATTCTGCTCATCTTTACGACGGGAAAATTTGTTGATCCCGTCCAGGAGGTGGGTACGATAATCTTCGTTGGTGTACTGGCTACGTCCGATACCTGCGATGGCGAATTTTTCCGGCATATAATCGTCCAGAAAAAGGTTATATAAAGCCGGCGAAAGTTTTCTGTAATTCAGATCGCCGCTACCTCCAAAAATAAAGAGGATGGAGGCCGCAGGGCGTTTGTGGTTTTGCATAAAATTATTGTTTTAAGCAGTGCAGCCTGACGCAGTTGTGCGCAATCTCCGTCAGGCCGCATCTATTTATTCTCCCCACACGGTATGGAAAGTACCGGGTTGGTCTATTCGCTGATAGGTATGTGCACCAAAGTAGTCACGCTGTGCCTGTACCAGGTTGGTAGGCATGCGCTCTGTA
>Ga0316604_10002924_pt1 | contig 12487 bp, 8 predicted proteins | sample OWC_soil_day20_C_FD_207650 | JGI IMG/M metagenome (GOLD analysis project Ga0316604, IMG submission 207650) | Wetland soil microbial communities from Old Woman Creek delta, Ohio, United States - OWC_soil_day20_CT | ecosystem: Environmental > Terrestrial > Soil > Wetlands | place: USA: Ohio... | reverse complement strand
TTAACCAAAAAAATCAACAATTATTGGCTGATGTGGAAAAAGAGCGTTCTTTAGATAAAATGCGCAAATCTTTTGTGTCCAATGTTTCCCATGAGCTAAAAACACCGCTCTCGCTGCTATTAGGCTACGCCGAGGGACTAAAAGAGAATGTCGCCCGTGATGAAGAAAGCAAAGATTTCTATTGCTCAGTCATTATTGACGAGGCGGAAAAAATGGATAAACTGGTCAAAGATTTGCTCAACCTCTCACAGTTGGAATCAGGCCTGTTTGAACTGAAACGGACTGATTTTTCCTTGCTGCCATTATTGCAGGATATTGCGAAAAAATATATGTCCGTTCTCGAAGAAAAAAGTATTTCCCTGGAAATAAATGCACTAACCAGTCCTAAAGTCAACGGCGACCCCCGGCGTATTGAACAGGTGTTGCTTAACCTTCTCACTAATGCCCTCACCCATGTTCAAGGAGAAAAGCGTATCAAGCTTTGGCTTGAGGATACTGAGGATAGAATCAGAGTCTGTATCTATAACTCTGGGCAGTCAATACCTGAGGCCAGCCTGGACAAAATATGGACAAGCTTCTATAAAATTGATGAAGCCCGCACCCGGGAATTCGGCAGGTACGGGCTAGGCCTATCGATTGTACGCGCTATTCAGGAACAGCATGGGAATAGGTATGGAGTAGAAAATATTCCTGGCGGAGTTACTTTTTGGTTTGAGCTTAGTAAGGCTGTGAGTAGGTGAGTTGTTTCATCTCCTTAGTATATATAATCAGTTTATTGGAGAATTGTTAATGCGAATAAAGCATTTAACATTCTTCCAATATTATACTCCGATGAGATAATGTGACAAATTTGCTGTGCTGTTGAGATACTTAAAAGAAATCTTCCTGGGTCCGGTTTGATTTCGAATCACGATATTTTGTTGTGTTCGTATCTTACGGTATCTGTAAATGGATTACAATACTTTATAGGAGGGAAAACATAATGGCCACAATAACAGGTACATCTGGAGCGGACACCCTAACAGGTACATCTAAAGCGGACACCCTTTACGGTGGAGCCGGCAATGATAGTCTTAATGGCAGCTACAACAACGACTACCTTTATGGCGGTGAAGGCGACGATAGCCTTTACGGCGGAACTAACAATGATCACCTTTATGGTGAAGCCGGAAATGACGACCTTAATGGCGAAAAAGGCAATGACTATCTTTACGGAGGCGACGGCAACGACGTTCTTTCCGGCGGCTACGGCAACGACATAATTGATGGCGAAAACGGCGACGATCATCTTTATGGCGGTCCCGGCATCGATCGTCTTTATGGCAGTTCCGGTGACGATATCATTTATGGCTTTGACGGCAGCGACTACCTTTATGGCGGTGAAGGCAACGATAGCCTTCATGGCGGTGAAGGCACCGATCATCTTTATGGTGGTGAGGGCAATGACTACCTTTATGGCGGTTCAGGTACCGATTATCTTTATGGTGGTGAAGGCAACGATACTCTTTATGGCGAGATCATGGAAGGTGGCCTAGGTGACGACACCTATATCTACGGCATCGGGTCAGGTAATGACACCATAATCAGTTATGAGGAAACAGATAATGGCACCGACACCCTCATCTTCGATAGCATTGCCCAAGCAGCTGTCGAATTTACTACCAGCGGCAACGACTTAGTAGGCACCATTACCTCTACTGGAGAAACGATTACTTTAACCAACTGGACATTAGGCAGCAGCTACCAGGTTGACCAGATCCAGTTCTCGGACGGAACGCTGACGGCAGACGAGGTTAGTCAAAAGATCTCTTAGTTCCAAGTTTTCGTATAGAATAAATATACCGGCAGATATCTGTCGGTATATTTATTACTTGAATTAAGATCTATGCTCTTGTGAAATTCTTACAGTTTTAAAAACCGTCCAGTGAAGGAATGCGCTCACCCATGCCCAAGGGGAAAAGCGTATCAAGCTTTGGCTTAAGGATACTGAGAATAGAATCAAAGTCTATATGTATAACTCCGGCCACCTAATACCTGAGGCCAGCCTGAATAAAATATGGACAAACTTCTATAAAATCGATGAAGCCCGCGCCCGCGAATTCGGCAGATACGGGCTACGTTTGTCTATTGTACGCGCTATTCAGGAACAGCACGGGAATAGGTATGGGGTAGAAAATAAGCCTGATGGAGTTACGTTTTGGCTTGAGCTTAGTAAGTCTTTGAGTAGGTGAGTTGTTTCATTTCCTAGTATGTGCAATCAGCTTATTGGAGAATTTTTATAAATAAAGTTTTTAATATTTTTCCAATATTGTACTTCGATGTAATATTGTACCAAATTTACTATACTGTTAAGACACTTAAAAGAAATCGTTCTGGGCCCGGTTTGATTTTGAATCTCCTATTTCATTGTATTCGTATCTTACAGTATCTGCAAATGGATTACAATATTTTATAGGAGGGAAAACATAATGGCCATAATAAAAAAAGGTACAACTGGAGCGGACGTCCTTACTGGCGGAACCAGCAACGATTACCTTGATGGCAGCTACGGCAACGATACCCTTTATGGTGGTGAAGGTGTCGATACCCTTATTGGCGGCTACGGCAACGACTACCTTGATGGTGGAGCAGGCGATGACTCTCTTGAAGGTGATGACGGCAATGATCATCTTTACGGAGGAACAGGCAATGATGACCTTCGTGGTGATAAAGGCAATGACTCTCTTTACGGTGGTGACGGAGACGACCATATTACCGGCGGCGTAGGCAGCGACTACCTTGAAGGCAATGAAGGCAACGATATCCTTTATGGATTCACCGGCAGCGACAACCTGAATGGCGGTGCCGGCGACGACTACCTTAATGGCTACGACGACGCCGACTCCCTTTATGGCGGTGACGGCAACGATATCCTTTATGGAGCCAAAGGCTCCGATCTTCTTTATGGCGGTGATGGCAACGATACTCTTTATGGCGGTGACACCGTTCTTCTTTCTACCGGCGACGGCAAGGATCTTCTTTATGGCGGTGACGGCAACGATATCCTTTATGGCGAATACGGTAATGATACCCTTATCGGCGGAACCGGCAATGATACCTTGGAGGGTGGCCTAGGTAACGACACCTATATCTACGGCATCGGATCTGGCAACGACACTATCATCAGTTACACGGAAACAGATAATGGTACCGACACCCTCATCTTCGATAGCATCGCCCAAGCGGCTGTCGAATTTACTACCAGCGGCAACGATTTAGTAGGCACCATTACCTCTACTGGAGAAACGATTACTTTAACCAACTGGACATTAGGCAGCAGCTACCAGGTTGATCAGATCCAGTTCTCGGACGGAACGCTGACGGCAGACGAGGTTAGTCAAAAGATCTCTTAGTTCCAAGTTTTCGTATAGAATAAATATACCGGCAGATATCTGTCGGTATATTTATTCTTTGATTTAAGATCTATACTCTTATAAAATTCTTACAGTTTTAAAAGCCGTCCAGTGACGGTGGGTTTCTAAACTCAATTATCTTGAACCGCTTGAATACTAATAATGCCGTTTTTCCCCATCCAACCGACCGTACGCACAACCTGATTCGCCCTTGCTGCAGAAAATAACTTCATAATTTCGACCACAGTAACAGGTCCTTGCTTCGCTAAATATTCAATAACCGTAGCCTGTTCCTGCTGTGATAATAATAAATTTGCGGCGAAACTGTTCATTACCGAGGAGCATATCTGTTCCAGTCTTTCCCGCATGTTCCCAGCGCGTAGAGCAAGTAAGGTCCCGCTATTGATACAATCGGTAGGATATTCCTGAAACAATTCAAATGGATCAAGTCGCAAAGGAATCGGCTGCTTTCCCTTTGACCGTGGGGCAGTTTCCAACTCCCGCATGCGCCGCAAGTCCAGTTCCTGCCATAGTTCCTGGTATTGCCGTACAACGTGGCGCCAATCATATTGTTCTACGGCTCGCTGCCGACCGGCTTCCCCCAGTTTGCTTCGTAATGATTTGTCTTGTACCAACTTAACAAAGGCAGCAACACAAGCATCAAGATCCACGCTGGTCATCTGGCTTACGCTGCCGCAATACCTACCATAACTATCCACATTGTTGGCAAACCGTATTGCTAACTCCTCGCCCCGGCCAGGTTCCGGGAAAAAAATAGGCACACGAAATCCGTCAATACCATCACGAACGGTATCGCGGTAACCATCCCAGTCGGTAACTACCACCGGCAGGCCAGCCGCCATGGCTTCAATCGGTGTAAGCCCAAAGGTCTCCTGGATATTGTCGGAAAGTGATGTAAAAATATCGGCCGCACTCCAGATTTCCCGCCTGACAGCCTCCTGACGACCATCTAAAAAAGTTACGGTAACAGATGGACAGAATTTCAGAGCATCTTCCCGCCAGAGAGTTTCGGTTGTTGGCGGATCAAACCAGCCAGCCAATAAGAGATGAATCTGTTTGCCTGTCTGTCTGGCCGCTTCCTCCAATGCCAAAAACATAGGTAGTGGATGAACCTTAGCAGTGAAATTTAGCCGTCCAACATATAACACTGCAACAGCGTCCTCGGTAATACCGAGCTTATCCCGCCATGCAGCCCGGTAGGCTTCCCCTTCCGGTGGAGAAAACTGTTCACAGTCTACCCCTAACGGGATGATGGGAAGTTGAACAGACATTTGCGGGCGCACACCCATACGGTCTTCCAGATAGTCGGCATAGGAGTCAATGACCCGTTCCAGCGTTTTCTTAACCACTGTCGAAGTACAGACAATGGCATCCCAGCTTTGGACAGGGTCAATCAATAATGCGCCAATGGAATCCATGATCCTTTCAGTCGCTGTAGTATGGGTAACCCCGCAGATACTATAAGCCCGACTGTTAAACGACCGGCGAACCCAGGCATCGTTGGACAGGCATGGACCAGGCACAAATAAACAGCCAACTTGACTCAAACTGGGAAAATGGGCAAACGGAATGAAGGAACAGGACTGTCCTTTGCCTGTTGCCTGGGTAATACTGCGCTGAAAATGCTGATATTGTTCAACATTCGGCCCATAGCAATAAAAGCGGTCCACTCCCGCATGCTTGGCAAACCCGCTGAGGAATCCCTCACCGGCGGATTGTCGTCCCATTATTGATTTGCCGCTTGTCTGATACCCTTCCGCCATATAATAAAATGCTGCGTTCCTAGTATTGTTCAACAAACACACCTCGTTTCGTAACAGTTACGATCTACATATATCGCTATAGCACATTGCAACACCTATGTTATAGCGACAAAATTTTGCTAACTAATTGTAATTGCACCGGTAGCAGCTTGTGTAGGGCGTAACGCGCCTGAATGGTCTGCCTAGCTTGCTCCCGCAAACCGCTATACTCCTGGGGAGTTTTTAGGACATCGACGACTTTTTCAGCAATCTGCGCCGGTGAAAAGAAATCAACCAATAACCCATTGCTTCCATCTGTTATTACCTCGACCACCGGCGGAGTATTCGAAGCCACTACCAAGCAACCGGCCGACATGGCTTCCAACATGGACCAGGAAAGCACGAAAGGATGCGTAAGGTAGATGTGAACCGAAGATGCCTGAAGAACTTTAAGATAATCCTTTTTGGGCAAAAGTCCGGTAAAATGCACCCGTGACATATCAAGCGGCACACTATCCAGCATAGCCTCTTTATAAGTTTTTCCATCCGGCCGGCTTCTGCCATAGGCGACTCGGTCGGCACCGACGATTACCACGTGGCACTTGGGCCTTGCTTCAGTAATGAGGCGCACTGCCTCGATAAACTGCGGAAATCCCCGGTACGGCTCCATTCCCCGCGCAACATAAGTAACAATCTCAGGAACATCGGAAAGATCCAGCCCCAGTTCTGGCAACACAAGTTTGCTCCCCGGTTGGGGTTTAATAGTTGCGGTATCAATACCGTCATGAATCACACTAATTTTGGGTTGGTATTCCAACGGGAATTGCCGGTGCTGCCAGTATGTCGGACTGACTCCCCAATCACAGGACTCTAAGTCAAGCAAAATGGGTGCATTCCTCATCCGTAGCTTGAGTTCATCGTCAATGCTGAGCGGACTTGTTGGGTCAAAATCAGCATCTGCCCCATGGGAGTGATAATACCATTCAAAAAGACAAATTAGTTTGGCCTGAGGAAAAACATCCTTAACAAAAGTAGGCAAGCCCCAGCCCGAGTGTCCATATATCAAGTCAGGTACAAAGCCCTGTGCTTTTAATTTTGCCAATTCCCGGTACACCGCTTGACCTTGCAAGACGCCATTTTCAAATCCTCGAAGATAAGCATGGGTAGACGGATGTACTTCACGATGCTTTTCATAAACGATTTTACGCACACCAGGGATGTTTCCTTCTTGCCTGCCTGTAATAAACACCACCTGATTGACAGGATTTTGGACGAGCTGTGACGCCAGATGGACAAATTGCGCGGGAAAGTTGGAATGAAGAAAAATGATTTTCAAAAAGTCTCCTCCCTCTTTTAATCATCGCTGCAACAGTTGAGACAATATTCCCGGTACGCGCTGCTCCAGACTGTGATTTAGCTCAGGCAACCGGTCGAACATTGCCTGATACCAGCTATAACGATCCCGATAGTGCTGACACAACAAGCGGTGCTTAGCAACCCATTCATAGGCGTTTTGGCTAATTTGCAGCCGCATTTTCCGATCTTCCATAAGTAGCAAAAGTTTTTCTTCGAATTCCGCCTGGTTGTGGTATATCAGCCCGGTTTCCCCATCGACTATCGACTGTGCATAGACTGTAGGACTAGCCAATACTGCTACACCATGTGCAGCGCACTCCAAAAACTTCAGGTCAGATTTCATGCTGTTAAAACGATTGGACTGCAGCGGCAAAATAGCAATATCGGCAGAATGTAATGCCGCTTCGTATTGGTTATAGGAGCAAAATGGTAAATACTCCTTATTGGAAATAGTTAATGCATCAAAAAATTTGCGGTCATGGATTACTGTTGCTTTGACTTCACACTTATATTGGTGAAGCGCCTTATTCAGCAACGGCATAATCGGCAACCAGTCCAGTTCGCGATTCAACGCCCCAAAGAACACGGTTAGCGGGAGACTTTCATCATACGTACGAGGCGCCGGTAAATAGGCAAGTTGGTTAGGAAATACAGTGACATTAGGATTGTATTGTCGCAAAAACCGGGCTAACGGTTCGGTTGATACCTGGACACCGTGACAGCTTCGAAAAGTCAGAAAATCGTTTGCTTGATGTCCCGGCCAGCGAAGTGGGTCATCGTCAAATTCTGCTATGATAAGATAGCCGCGGCGCAGAAGTTCCTGTTGCTTGACTATGTCGTCAACTAACATTCTTTGCCAGATAAACACTTTGTTCTCGCCAGGAAACGTGCGATCAAGATGAGCTATCTTCACCTCTGATAAGTTACGTACTCCGGGAATAGTGGCAAGGAAGCTGTGTGGCTCGTTAATACGCACCCGCGCACATACTTTGGTCTCCCCCAACATCGTGTGAAGCAAAAGTCGCCGTGTCGGAGCGTTCCCCTTTACCGCCCGGATGATATATTGAAAGGCTTCAGTTTGCTCAAAAAAAGCTTTGGGATTTATCCCCAGTCTTTCGACCACAGGTCGAATAATTTTCTGAAATTGTTCAATTCCTTCCTGCTGTCCACTCTTTGTCCTAACTTCAAAGATCGTCAACCCGGCGTTGGCGAACAGGTCGCGAATTCGCTCCAAAGTAAAAAAATGCAGCTGGCTGGAACCCGATACTCCATCCTTCTGGCTCTGCCATTTTCCCTGCAACAAACTTGTAATTACTGTCCAATGCTGAATATTGGGGATACAGGCGATAACCTGTCCCCCTAAATTCAACCGGGCAACTTGCCGTTTCAGAGTCGCCCAAGGATCTACCATCTGCTGCAGGACGCCGTCATAAACCAGGCAGTTAATATTATCTTCCTGCAGGTTAATTGCTTCAACATTACCGATAAGTACGGCACTTAATCGTTTAACAGCCTCAGCAGCAGCTTGTGGATTACTCTCTATCCCCACGTACTTACATCTGCGGTTGATTTTACGGTATTGTTCTCCCAAGGTGCCGTCACCACAACCAATTTCTACGACTCTATCAACGTCTGGGGGAATAAGTTTAAAAAGATCATAATTCATATCGCTATAGTAGGTAATACTAACCTACCGTTCCCTCAGCCCCTCTTTACGGTATTTGATAAATGGGTCCATGAAGTACTCAATAATTCTTTTTTGACGGGTCTTAATCTCCACAGTCACAGCCATACCGGGGCTCAAATAAACTGTTCTGTCATTTGCCAGGGCAAAATAGTTCAAATCAGTCCGGAGCAGAGCGCGATAAACCAACCCTTTTTCTTTGTCTTCCACTGCATCAGAGCTCACTTCAACCAAAGTCGCATCAAGCATCCCATATTTTTGGAAATTAAAAGTTTCGACCTTAATCTCCGCATTTTGCCCGGCATACACAAAGCCGATATCCTTATTGGCTAACCAAGCCTCGATTTCCATTTGCGCCCCTTCAGGTACAATCAACAGTAGTGCTTGCGCCGGGGTAACCACCCCGCCAATGGTGTGAATTGACAATTGATTAACAACACCGTCAATCGGGGAAGTAATCGTACTTCGCCGATTTTTTTCCTTAGCTCTCCTTAGTTCCTCTTCAATCGCCTGTAGTTGGCGACGGTTCTCAACGAGTTTGGTGGCAACATCCCGTTCATATTCGCCGACAATCTTGTTTAACGCTTCGAGATTTTGCTGCAATACATGCTGCAATCTGTCAACTTCGCTAACCTGAGCTGACAAACTTTGCTCAGCAGTAGCACGCTTTTCAAAAGTGTCAAGATATTGCATGTAACTCAGTGCATTATGTTCCAGCAAATCCTTCACTTTTTCCTCTCTGGTAATGGCAATATCATATTGCACAGCCAGTTTTTGTTGTGTTGCCTGCGCACTCGCCAGTGCCGCCTGAGCCTGCTTGACTTCCTGCTGGGCAACGGCTAACTTTGCCTTCTGCTCTGCCGTCCGGCTGCGATAGAGTTCTATTTGATATTGCAGGTTTTGAGGATTGATATTGGCCTCTGGCTCCGGACCAAAGGGCTGGCCGGTTTGTTCTGCAACCAAACGTTTGATTTCCAGTTGATAATGGGCTTGCTCTTTGAGTTGGCGGTCAAGATCAGCCTCGGTAAGGGTTGTATCAAGTTCAATGAGCACATCCCCCGCATGGACCTTACTGCCATTCTCGACATGAATGGCTTTGATAACACCGGTATCAACTGCCTGAATGGTTTTGGTGTAACCAGAGGGGATTACTTTGCCCTGCGCAACAGTAACTTCATCTACCTGGCCAACACAAGCCCATATTACAGCAATGGAAAATAATGAAATAAGTATCCAGGCAGTAGTACGGCCAACAGGCGAAGGCGGTGTTTCAACAATTTCCAGTGCTGCCGGCATAAATTCCAATTCATCTTTGCTTAGCTGCTCAGAAGCCTTGATTCGCCTTTGTAGTCTTTTTAACCAGGCTCCACTCATTAGGCGCATACGTTTTTACCCTCCTGTTGTGTATAAAGGTTATGGTAAGCACCTTTTTGATTCATGAGTTGATCATGGCTGCCATCTTCAATGATTTGGCCCTTTTCAACAACTATGATCCGGTCCGCATTCCGCACAGTGGACAGCCGGTGAGCGATAATAAATACCGTTCGCCCCTGGCATATTTGCTGAAGGTTGTCCTGGATGATCCGTTCAGATTGGTAGTCCAAGGCGCTGGTTGCCTCGTCAAAGATTAAAATCCGTGGGTTGATAAGTAACGTCCGGGCAATCGCGATTCGCTGGCGTTGTCCCCCGGAAAGTGATGTGCCCCGTTCACCAACGCTGGTGTCATAACCCTCAGGCAGTTCCAAAATAAATTCGTGGGCTCCCGCCAAGGTAGCGGCTTGAATGACCCGCTCCATCGTGGCTCCTGGATCGACAGCAGCAATGTTTTCCCGTACGCTGCCGTTAAATAGAAAATTTTCCTGCAATACTACGCCAATTTGCCGGCGCAGCCAAGCGGGTTCGACCTGCGCCAGATCGATACCATCAATCAAAATCCGGCCGCGTTCAGGTATATATAGACGTTGAATAAGCTTGGTCAGCGTACTTTTACCTGAGCCGGAGCGTCCGACAATACCGATGGTGGTTCCTGGCTGAACATCTAAATTTACCCCTTCCAGAACAATCGGACCGTCGCTCCGATATCGGAACGCCAGATTTTCCAGGGCGACATGACCTTTGATCGGAGGCAGCAGCGTCCGATTGGGGTTAAAAGCCGGCTCGCGCGAACAGTTTAATATATCCCCCAGGCGCTCAATGGACAGGCGAATCTGTTGAAAATCCTGCCATGTATTTGCCAACCGCAGTACCGGATCGGACACTCGGCCGGCAAGCATCTGGAAGGCGATAAGTTGTCCAACCGTAAGGGTTCCATCCATCACCATATGAGCCCCGTACCATAAAATGGACAGACTGGCGACTTTCTGGATGTACTGGGCGGTTTTACTTGCCATATTCCCTAAAATGGTGGTGTTGAAGGAGGCTTTGACGTAGTTCGCCAGTATGCCCTCCCATTTATGATTTAGCTGCGGTTCGAGCGCCAGGCTTTTCACTGTGTGAATACCAGTTATCGTCTCAACTAAATAGGATTGCATCTCAGACCCGCAGGCAAATCTGTGATTCAATCTCCGCCTGAATATTGGCGTAACCAGCAGCGACAGGCCGATAAACAGCGGCAACGACGCCAGAGTAATCAGACTTAATGTGACGCTGTAGAAAAACATTACGATGATAAACACGCTGGCAAAACATAAATCCAGCACCACCGTGAGAGCAGAGCCGGTTAGAAATTGACGAATATTTTCAAGCTCTCTGACCCTGGCAACCGTATCGCCAACTCGCCTGATCTCAAAGTATTTTAGAGGCAGCGCAAGCAGATGATTAAAGAGTTTGGCGCCTAGAATGACATCTACCCGATTAGTTGTATGAGAAAAAAGATAGGATCGTAAAACCCCCAGAATTCCTTCAAAGGAATTAATAAATAAGAGGCCGACTGCCAGAATGTCCAGCGTCGTTACACTTTTGTGTACCAACACTTTGTCGATGATGACTTGCGTAAACAGCGGCGTGATCAGACCAAAGCTTTGCAGAAAAAATGATGTGAGCAAAACTTCGCCGAAGAAACGCTTGAATTTTAGTATAACGGGAATGAACCAGGCAATATTAAACTGACGTTCCAGACTATCAAGACTGAACCGTCGGGCCAACAGGATAACTGACCCATTCCAGGCGACACCAAAGTTTTTATGAGGAAGATTAAGCGGCCGCTCTTTGTATGGATCATAAATTAAAATTCGTTTTTCATCCGCTTTAACGATCACCACATACTGGCCGTTTCTGAGTTGAGCCATTACCGGCAAGGCTAATTTCGGTATTTTAGACAATTTTGTCTGGGTTTGTCTTGCTTTAAAACCAAGCTCCTTTGCCGCCCGCAAAAGAGTTACGGCATCTGCAGGGGCTTCCGATACACTAAAGGCTCGTTTAAGTTGCTGATAGTCTGCTGGTATGCCGAGAAGTCTTGCAGCAGTGACTAAACACTGTAAACCGCTGTCGATAGCGGTCCTTTGCGGCTGCACAACAACATCTGTCTTTTTATCATTTGATGACTGCATATTCACCCTCCCCGGGAAACTGATATGTCTGTACCAGCGGCGAAACCGTCAGTACAGACTTATAACCAATACGTCACATTGATTTAATTTGGCTTCAACTAACTCAATGTCAGATTAAATTTCCATTTTTGGTATGATTTATAAATTATCGTAGAGTTATATTTAAATTATATTTACCTTTCACTCACTACAGCCAAAGTTTTGAAAAAATAGTATCTTTACAACCTTTACTGTCACCTTTTTGAAACTCGCTTCAACCGTAGCGTGATAAAAAATCTTAACTCCATCAACCTCTGTTTGCTCATAATTGCTTGTTTTTTCATTAACTCCTAATCGCACGGACAGGGACCTGGGGCGTTCCTCAAGACTAATGCTAATGGCCTACAGAAAATCTTTTGGTATATTGAGGGATAATCTGGCTATACTACTCCTGTACTACAACTAAAGCGAGGTGAAAAGCGATGTCTTTATCTGGTGTAAAATGCAAGGTATCGAGCTGCAAGTACTGGAAATCTGGTGAACACTGTGATGCTTCTGCCATTGAGGTTAACGTTGATGGCGGCGGCACAAGTGCCCGGCAAAGTGATCAAACCAACTGCCACACCTTTGAGTCCAAAAATTCCTAATTAAGATAGTCTAATAGTAATAAGCCGTCCATTTTGTTCATGGACGGCTTATTACTATTATTCATTTTCTAGTCTTTATTATTATTGTAGTCTCTATCGTTGAAATAGTTTAACCACG